>JYMV01019559.1_pt1 | contig 16014 bp, 8 predicted proteins | sample 338911 | NCBI WGS metagenome assembly JYMV01 (sample SAMN03354496, study PRJNA234377) | hydrothermal vent metagenome | biome: Deep sea; feature: Hydrothermal plumes at the Eastern Lau Spreading Center, Western Pacific Ocean; material: Seawater | place: Tonga | collected 2009 | depth 2000 m m
CCACGGGACTTTCTATGTAGATACATTGAGGCGAACATCACGCCAAAAACTACAACCGCGATACCTACACAAATGAAGAACATCAACATATGGAGGTCGTATACCTGCCCACTGATGTCGGTAGCACCGCGTCTCAAATTAAGCGAAGAGGCTTCTTCGCTTGCTTCTTGCGCAAAAAGCAAAGGGGAAAAAAGCAAAATTGGTATACTAGAACACCATTTTGCGAAAACGGTCGTTAGTTGTTTCACTCAGCACCTCCGTAATGGCGTGGTCAAAGACGCTGATTAATTTGCGCGATGCCCTACCAAATGGTTTGCGAACGATTGACCCATAACCTCAACTTGTAAAACAAATTTAGAGCCATTGTTATTATTTTGTTAACCTCTGTATAAGAATTGCGCAATAATGTCGTGCCGTCTAGTCTTTTCTATTAAAAATTTAACGAAGTGGTTAATTTTTAATCATTTACTAAAATGGTCGCGGGTGATTTCACGTGTAAAAAGAGAAAGCCATTGCCGTGGGATGCCCTTGGAATCAAACAGGCATTTTGAACACGGGGTTAACGTAAATGCTCGACTAACTAGTTAAGAAATCAATAAGTAATCGATTACTCAATGTCGATTTCAAACAAAGTTCAAAATAAAAAATGGAAAATACTTGAAGCATTCATAGAAAGAATAACGTGAGTAATGATAAAAATAAGCGCGCAGAAAACCAACAGGTTTGCTAGGCAGGATAAAACCTAAGTTGGCAGATTGAAGAAAAAAACAGGAACAAAAGACATAAAAAAAGCGGCTAACACGCCGCTTTTATACAAACAAGCTAAAATACTACATCCAGTCAGCGTTTCTGATCACACCCACCGCAATACCTTCTATCGCAAAATGTTCAGTCGCCAAATCAACTTTTATTGGTGCAAACTCATCATTCTCAGCATGAAGCAATACTTCACGCCCGCGTTTTTCTAGACGCTTTACGGTGACGTCTTCATCTACACGCGCCACAACCACCTGACCGTTGTGTACATCAGTGGTGCGATGAACAGCGAGAAGATTGCTCATACCGTTAACGCGTAGCAAAAAGTCGGCATGGGGTTGAAACAGTGCAGGATCGACTTTGTAGTGCGATTCAACATGCTCTTGCGCCAAGATCGGCTCACCGGCTGCAACACGCCCAATTAACGGTAGGCCTTCTTCTTCTTGTGCGTCGTTATCAAGAGGGATATTGAGCTTAATGCCACGAGACGTACCAGGCAAAATTTCAATCACGCCTTTACGCGCCAATGCTTTCAAATGTTCCTCTGCTGCATTAGCAGAACGAAAGCCAAGCTGACGGGCTATTTCCGCACGAGTAGGCGGCATTCCCGTTTCTAACATGGTTGTTTTAATAAGTTCTAAAACTTCGGTTTGTCGAGCTGTGAGTGGGCGCATAAAAGACCTGTCTGTTCATACAGTTCCTGTAAGTATATACACCTAAAACTAAATAACAAGCACTTGCCGCGTCTTTTGCGATCTGCAATAGCCTACGACAAGTGCTTTCCTCTTATTTTACGAGAAGAGCCATGTTCGGGTTACTAATTTGTAACTCCAGCTCCCCATCACTATTTTGACGTGTGCGCATGCCTTCAACATTATCGAGCCCAAGTCCAGGGCTTTGCCACACCACATTGCCTTTATTATCAACCTCAACCACGCGATATGCGATGCTGTCATAATAATTGTACGAATAGTCATTCTCGTTAGGCTGGTAGATAGCGAGAATCGACTGATTAGACGACTTAGTTGGAACAGCCGCTATATACTGAGGGTAGAATGACGGTGCTATAGCGTCTTTGAGTTCTAATGCATCGCTCGCCACGTCATAAACATTGATGGTGTTGTAGTTTCTATTTAAACACGCAAATTCAAGTTCGCTATCACTATCAAAATTTACCGTGAGCAATTGGTCACAATTGGTTTCCAATTCATTCAATCCAACAAATTCACCATCCTGCATTTTATAGAGCTTGAGCGAACTATAGCCCCCAACAGCAAAATAATGCACACCGTCTTTTTCAGAGGCAGCAAGCGCATTAATTGAAAAATCGTTAATGATTGAGTCGATAAGCACCTGATGCTCGATATCAAACGCTTTAAGTCGATTGTTCTCAATAATAACTGCATCGGCGTAACTGTCGTTATTTACGTCAATGGCTTCAATAAACGAAATTTCACTATTCTGATTATTGTTCAGTGTCCACTGAATAGCGTTATCTGTAAGTCTCACGACATTAAACGACGAACTATAATCCAGTGCCCCTATTAGTAACTCACCCACACCGTCATTGTTGTAGTCTGTAACGACCGGTTTGCTATAGTTATAGACATCTTCGCCAACCTCAGCACTTATCGCAAAGTTATCCTCTTTATCTACCGATAAAATCTGAATAGATGATTCGTAACTACTTGTATCGCTAACAAAGACGGCTCTTTCATCATTATCGCCATAAGGTGCCCAACCCGCGGCATGATATCTACTCGCGCGCGGCGCACCTTTTATATCTGACAAGGCATATTCACCGTTGGCATCTTGTTGCGCTACTAAAATTTGATTCTCACCAGTCCAAATAATGTCGTCCACATTGTCATTATCTAAATCGTCAATGAGAAGTGACATGCCACTGTAAGTGTTGTGGTTAAGAGCCCACTGCTCAGAGATTTGTCCCGCTTCTAATGCAAAACCTCTAACTTGTCCCCACTGACACTCGGAGACAACCACTATTCCTTCTGTAGCTGGGCTTTCTTTACTATAGGCGATATCACAAATGTCTCCATGTTCCGCCGTTGCCAAACTGCTTTTCGATACTGCTGAGTAGATTGAGATATCATTCCAACTATCGGCACCGATGATTTCATCTACACCATCGTTATTCATATCACCCAGCACAACAAATGCGTCGCTGAACCCACCACCGTATAGCCATTGGTTGGCACCGCTTTCGATATCAAATACATAACCATTGTTCGTTACCATTTCTATCGATGCGTCATCATCTACGTTACCAAAAGCAAGGTTATTGACGCCGTCAATATCGTACTGTTGCAACTGCTCACCTGTGCGAACATCTACAATGGCAATAGAAGTCGCATTGTAATATTCGCTCCCATATAAATAAGCAACTTCATCAACTCCGTCACCATTGATGTCGTAAAATAAGCCAGAAATAATACTATCTTCAATAATAAACACCGCTTCTGCGTTACTTTCGCGGTCTTTTATTACAGACAATCCCTGTTGAGTAAGAAGGTAGATTTCATCATTATTGTCACCATCAACATCTTGGGTATGCACGCTTCTAATTTCGCCTTTAGTTGGCAGTTTATACGGATACACATAGGTATTTTTAAGCGTATTGCCTTCTAGCGAAAATGCGCCCACGTTGCGAGCATTTACCGTGATAAGTTCACTTACACCATTGGTCGAAGCAATAGCAAAGCCGTGATTATAAATTGGTGTCATCACAGTAGTACGAGCATAAGCCGGGGCCTTGTCCGCATAAGAAGTGATTTCGAGCGTTTGTTGGGATTCAGTTCCGTCTAAGCTAGCGAAACTAAACATATAAGTTTGAGCGTTGAAAAGTTGATTCGCAGGTACATTCCAGGTCATCAGACCTTCCGCATTTAACGAAGCACCGGGAGGCGCTGAAATAAGCTCTCCCGCGACGTCATCGTCAACTCTGTCTGGGTCACTCATCGATACGGTAAACTCTACGTATCCGCCCGCAGTTACTACTTCAGGCATATTCGATGCAGTGAGCGTCATAGGAGAATTGCCGATCTCAACGAAAGTAGGCTGGGATTCAACAACGTTAATACCGTCTGACACCACCATGGTAACTTTAACTTCATCACCGAAGACTGCGCTGTAAGGTGGCAGCGTGGTACCATTAACATCGTCAAGGACTACACCATTTACATACCAGCGAAACGAAATCACCAGCTCTGAGTCGGGAGTATCTGAATCATGATAGTAGCCAGGCTCAACGGTGACTTCATCTGTGGTATAGACAGTCTCATAGGCATAGTAATAAGGCTGATTCACTACAGGAGGTACGGATATCGCATCGATATCTGAAAGCGCAAGGCCAGTATGATTTCCGCTGGCAAACGCTGTTAGATTATTAAAGTATACACCTACATCGTAAATATCATCGCCGTTGTTATCTTCGCCATAGCGAACTGCGCCATCAATAACGTCAATTCCAGCCGTTTTATCTCCTTTTACGACCAGCGAGCCAGATGACGAATAGGGAAGGTCGCCCTGATCAGAAGAATATGCAAAGTCCAATTTGCCTTTAGACGCAATGTAGATTGAACCATTAAGTTCAGACACGAAGGTGTTGTTTGTCACCCCTTCTGCTGATGTGCCACTGACCTTGTAAGTTTCACCATTGTGCGTGACAGTAAGATACTGCCTCGTCTCTTCATAAAACGTACCTGTTTGTGGACGGTAGCGAAAATCAACACTTAAGTAGCCTTTTAATGTTGTGCGCACGCCACCGTCTAGCATAGACAAAGTAGTGAAATAAGACGTTACTTCGGAGCTGTTTTCACCTGCGTCAGTAATAACTAGCGAAAATTGTCCGTCATACCGAGTGGAGTCGTAATATTGAATGCACTGATCATAGTCTACAGTAATCGTTCCTTTACCCGTGTCTTCATCAAGCTTACCTGAGTATGTTACTGATCCTGATTCATAGCACTCGGTCGTACCTTCAACGTTGCCGTTCTCATCTAGGAAGGTGTAGATATCATATTGATCTACATAGGGTGAGCCACTTGTATTGTCACCAAAGAGCGTGATGTAAACCTCTTGTACTGCGCTGATATCCACAGTAGAGACTTTCGTTTCTCCACTGTAGTTCGCATCAGCATAGGTGGTTGCCGCCGAGTTTAGTCGTGACTCTGAGTAATCTAAAGGATTTGATAAAATTTCTAGTGCTGTCGGCTCAGGTGGAGGTGGTGGGTTTGTAGGTGGAGAAGAATCAGAGCCACCTCCACCACCACACGCAGTTAGAGCTAAAAGAGAAAAAAGGCCAGAAAAACCCAAGCGCGAAGTTTTCATACATCGTCCCTGATTTAAAAGGCATGTCGGCTTTTTAGTTAAAAGCTCAAAACAAGCCTAATTATTAAGTTTAATAAAATATTCGTTTTTTATAACTTAACTTTATCAATCTAGCAACAGCGCCTTGAGCGTATACGCTTATATTTAATGTAGGCGAAGCCACATACTATTATTATTCATCCCATACGACTTGGTTTCTGCCCTGCTCCTTGGCTCTGTACAGCGCCTTGTCAGCAAGCGATAAGAGGGCGCTGAAATCCGCCTCATAGGTGTCTTTAACAAATGTTGCGCCAATGCTGATCGATAAATTCATCGTGTCTGTCTTGTAGGTCACCCTTCCTTCTTCAACAGCAATGCGCAGTGCTTCTAGCTGCCTATGGATCTCTTCTTTCTTGTCACCTATCATGACTATTGCAAACTCTTCTCCTCCTAATCGAGCCACGACATTTGGCGTTTGATTATGTTTAGCTATTTTTCTCGCAACAGCAATAAGCGCCTGATCTCCAGCATCGTGACCGTAGGTATCGTTTACTTTTTTGAAGTGATCAATATCGACGATAGCAACACATCCACGACAATGTTGTTTTGAAAATGAGATGCACTCGTCAAGGAACGCGCGTCGGTTATAAAGGCCCGTTAAAGAATCAGTCATCGCCAAATGCCTAAGCTTCTCTTCAGCAACGGCTCGGGCTTCCTCAAGCTCTACTGCGTAGAACAAGCCAGCCAATGCATCTAAAAAGGGCTGTAGAAACTCAGCATCTTCGTCAGTGTAGGTATCAAACTTATTCGCTAAACCGATCATTCCCACTACTTTATCTTTCACTTTTATAGGTAGGCCTAAAAATCGGCTAATGCGCGGATGACCGTGCGGAACACCTTTGGAATTAGGGTGACTGTTTGGCGCATTACTAATGGTAACTTCTCCCGTTAAAATTGAGGTTCCAAAAAGGTTGTCGAAGTTACTAAAGTAGAGGTTTCGTTTTTTGTATTCTGCATATTGAGAAAAGCTACTGTTATCCCAAACAATTTCAGAAATCGCATGAATGAAAAGTCTAGATGAGCTACCGTCTCCTTTCATTTGGCCGACAAAGGCAAACTGGCTATCTGAGATATCTATGAGTTCAGCCAGTACGGACTGACACGCCATCGTCAAGTCATTGTTTTGCAGATATGATGCCCGGGTTTTATTGATAAATTGAAGGAGCTGGGTTTTCTTTCTCTCATGCAGTTCGCTTTCCATGCGCTGCGTTATATCTCTATGAATACCTGCTATACGAACCGGCTTACCTTGGGCATCTGTCTCAACGGTTTTCCCATAACTTTCAACCCAAACCCAAGAGCCATCAGTGTGTTTCATGCGAAATGTGGTGTTAAAGACTTTGCTCTTACCAATTAGATGCATGTTGAGCTGCTTTTCAACTTTGACGTAATCCGCGGGATGAATGAGCTGTCTAAAAAAGCGAGAGCCACTGTCATAGTATTCATACTCAAGACCAACAATGTCGCACCAGCGCTTGTTGACTTGATTAACATCGGCGGCCAAGTTCCAGTCCCATGTTCCTAACTCTGAAGCCTCGAGTAATAAACGCATCCGCTGATTGGTTTTGTTGAGCTTATCTTCCACATACTTTTGGTCACTAGTATCAAACAAAAATGCTTGAACCGAGTACAACATGCCGTCTTCGCGAAAATTTGCCGTTGATATCATGCTCACCCAAATAGTACGCGTTGGCGTTTTTATCTGAAGACGGCAGGTGTGCGTTTCAACACCTTCCATGTGGGCCTGCATAGCAAAGGTAAAATCACCCTCCGCCTCCTCAGACAGCACCTCACTCAATGCCACCGTTCCAGTGAGCAAATCTTGGGGTGAAACTCCCAATACACGCTCACTATTTTTCGAGATATACACCAGCCTCAACGACGTATCATAGCGCCACGTTGCCAACACAATAGGAGACTTCTCAATAAGCCCATGCTCGCGTTTAAGCGCTTCGTGTTCTCTTGAAAGCGAAATATGCTGACTAACCAAAGCACCTATTCTCTCTAAAACTTCTAAGTGTTTTGCGTCTATTTCTCTTGGCACGGTATCAATTAAACATACGGCACCGATTACCTGATCATTTATCTCGATCGGCGTTCCTGCGTAGAAACAAATGTGAGGTTCTCCGGTGACGAGAGGATTATGCATAAACCGTGGATCTTCTTGCGCGTTGCTAACAACCACCTGCTCGCGCTCTTCAACGACGTGACTACAAAACGCATGTTCACGAGTGACTTTAGAAAGAGTGGTTCCGTAGTGTGCTTTAAAGGTTTCTTCAAACTCTCCGACGACGCCAATGAGTGCGATCGGCACCTTGTATGCCTCTGCGAGCACCATCATTAAATCATCAAGATCTAACGGCACTTCGCTATTGAGCATAAAGTCATCAATTGTCTTTAACCGGCTTTGATCATCCACTACTGCTTGCTCATATTCATTTGCCCTTATAAAAGTAGTAACAGTCCGGCTGTACCGCAATTAAATACAGCTAATGTTACGTTCTCTGTATTCGAACCCATTATAGAAATGGCTGTGACTCACAAGAAAAGGAGAAGGGCGCTTTTGAACTTCCCATGTTATGGATAGTCATTACAGCATGAGAAGCGATGAAATTGGCTTGTCGCGAGATTGTGACGCGTTTGTGTTACACTTCACCCGTTTTTATTTCATAGGATTACATAATTCATGTCGTGGATGCGAAAAGCCCTTCTGTCGGTATTTCATTATCCTGTTAAGTTACTGGTTAAAGCCCACAGCATTCCAGTTAACGTTGAAACCGAATTAGGAATAGATAAAAGTAAACCTATCGTTTATCTACTCCCCACCAACTCAGTGACAGACCAACTTGCACTGAGAATGTCGACTAAAGCGCTAGGTTTACCTAGTCCTACAGAAACCCTCACATTAGCGGGGCGAGAGTATTCGTCGACCTTATTTTTACGCAAAACCCAGCCTCTTTTCCGTTCGTCGGCTAAAGATACGGGAATTGAAGACGTTTTTACTGACCTCTTTCATTTGCATAGAGACCATGAAAACCTAGATTTACAAGTTGTTCCTGTCTATGTGACGTGGGGCCGTGCCCCGGGTCGTGGTAAGCCAGGCTTAAGCGATCTCATTGCTGATAAAGCGGCGCCAAGTTGGCTTCGTAAGTTGTTCATTGTGCTGTTTTTGGGCCGCGACAACTTTATTAACTACTCTAAAGCCGTTTCTGCACGCGCGATGTCCAATCAACATGGTAGTGACCAAAGTATTGCACATAAGCTTGTGCGCGTAGCAAGCACTCACTTTCAAAGAAAGCGCCAAAGCATGACTGGCCCTACGCTGTTAGAGCGCCAAGAACTCAATAATAGTGTGTTGGGCTCTGATGCAGTGCGTCGCGCTATTGCTGAGGAATCAAGAAGTAAGAAAGTGTCTCATGAAAAAGCGAAAGAGACTGCCCAAACCTACATCACAGAAATCGCGGCAGACTACCGCGAAGGGCTAATTCGTTTTGGCGACAGACTACTTACCCGAATCTGGAACAAAATTTATAACGGTATTAGTGTAGGTCATGCCGATCGCATTCGTGAATTGGCGGCTAATGGTCATGAAATCATCTACGTACCGTGCCACCGTAGTCACATGGATTACCTATTATTGACTTACGTGATTTATCACGAAGGTATGGTTACGCCACATATCGCTGCAGGTATCAATCTGAACTTTTGGCCGGTTGGAAAAATGTTCCGTCGTGGCGGTGCTTTTTTCTTACGCCGCAGTTTTGCAGGCAACAAGCTCTACACAGCTGTTTTCAGAGAATATCTAGAGCTGCTGTTTAACAAAGGCTATTCGGTAAAATACTATCCCGAAGGTGGCCGCAGCCGAACCGGCCGTTTGATCCCACCGAAAACGGGCATGCTAGCCATGACCATTCAAGCCATGCTCAAAGGCGTTAACCGTCCCGTTAGTATCGTGCCTGTCTATATTGGCTATGAGAACGTGATGGAAGTGAAGAGCTACTTGAACGAACTCAAAGGCTCTAAGAAGAAAAAAGAATCTAACCTTCAGGTGTTCTCAGCTATTCGTAAACTCAAGAATTATGGTCACGGATACGTGAATTTTGGCGAACCCATTGCGCTTAACCAGTTTCTTGAAAATCATGTGCCTAACTGGCGAGATTGTCGCGATGCCGAGCCAGAGAAAAAACCAGCGTGGCTGACACCTGCGGTTAACGAACTGGCCAATAATGTCATGACGCGAATTAACCGCGCAGCGGCATTAAATGGTATGGCGTTAGCGTCGTTATGCTTACTGTCTTCTAAACGACAGACCATGAGTGAAGCTGAGTTAAAACAAGCAATGGGCGATTTCATGGACTTGTTTAAAGCGGTACCGTTCAGCGATGATGCCACCATTCCAGATTCATCAGCGGAAGAGCTACTGCGCGATACGCTGAAATTAGGCCGCTTTGACGTAAAAGAAGACGATTATGGGCGTTTGATCAGTCCTCAACCAAAATCAGCGGTATACCTCACTTATTATCGCAACAACATTTTGCACTTATTCGCGATCCCAGGTCTTATAATGGCGTCTATCTTCGCGAAGAAAGGCACCACGAAGAACAGTATTTTTCAGCTTATTGCGGCGCTTTATCCGTTGCTGCAAAAAGAGCTGCTTGCGCATACTGATGCGCTTATAACAGCGCTACTAAACAAAGGATTGTTGCGTCAGGAGGGCGATGAACTGTTGCCGCCAGATGCACACTGCAAACAATTCCACTCAGCATGGCTGTTAAGCCGATGTATGCAGGAAACGCTTCAGCGTTACGCGGTGGTATTGACCATTCTAGATAAAGAAAAGGTCATTAGCCGAAGTGCACTTGAGCGCGAAAGTAAGCAAGTGGCTGAACGCTTATCTGCTCTCTACGGGCTAAGCTCACCAGAGTTTTACGATAAGAATGTGTTGTCTAGCTTTATCAGTGCATTGAAAGAAAACCACTGGCTGGACTCTGAAAAAGATGGCAGCTTAAAGTACTCAGAAGAGTGTGAAGCCTTACGTGCTGACGTTATGGCCCTGATTTGGCCAGAAATGATGCAGCATTTGGAGAACGTTACACTAAACGCTTCGAATTAAGGCGACGCTAGCTGGCTGAATTTGCCAGCACTACGGAGCTTATGTAAAAAGAGAAAGCCCATGCTACTGCATGGGCTTTTTATTGCGCGTCAATCTATCTTGGCAGGCATTGAAAATCCCCATACTTCATTGATAGATATACGCTAGATAGTGCCGCTTCGTATCGCTCCCCGGTAAACCTGCGCTTAACGCGAAGCAATACAAAGCGAAAACGGGAGATAGGCTCGTTTCGCCTGTTTCGCTATTTAGACCTTCGCTGGTTGCGACAGGAAAAAACGATAGGCGGGGTTGTCTGTTACTTCTTCAACCTTATAGCCTAACTCAGCAACATGCTGGTTAAAGTCATCTCTACTTTCTGGTGCGATATCAAAGCCTGCCAATACCAAACCTTCTGCTGCGCCATGGTTGCGATAGTGAAATAGGGTAATATTCCACTGTTCACCTAACGTATTTAAGAAGTTCAGTAGCGCACCCGGACGCTCAGGAAATTCAAAGCTGAAGACTTGCTCGTTGAGAATAGTTGGCGGACGGCCACCAACCATGTGACGAACATGGAGCTTCGCTAACTCATTATCAGTTAAGTTAACGCAGTCATACCCTTTGCTTTCAAGGTCGCTTTGCAGTGCAGCAAACTCTTGCTGCCCGCCTTTAAGCTTAACGCCCACGAAAATATGTGCTTCGCTCTCACTGGCATAGCGATAGTTAAATTCGGTGATTGCTTTTGCCCCAACGCACTCGCAAAACTGTTTAAACGCACCTTTGTTTTCAGGAATTTTAACCGCAAAGACCGCTTCTTTCTGCTCACCTAATTCACAGCGTTCAGACACATAGCGAAGGGTATGAAAGTTGATGTTTGCGCCACACAGAATGCCGCCTAACTTCTTACCTTTGAGGTCGTGTTGCTTAGCGTACTTGCGAATTGCCGCCACCGACAATGCGCCCGCAGGCTCTGCAATAACACGGGTATCATCAAAGATATCCTTAATTGCTCCGCATATTTCATCATTAGTAACCGTAATGGTTTCATCAATTAAACGATTACACAGACGGAAAGTTTCCTGCCCCATCACTTTAACAGCAACGCCATCAGCAAAAATGCCGACGCTTTCAAGCTCGGTAGGCGCGCCTTGCGCCTTTGCTTTAATGAAACAGGCCGATTCTTCCGACTCTACCGCAACGATTTTTATGCTTGGTTTTAGTTGCTTTAAGTAAACCGCAATACCAGCGGCTAAGCCACCGCCGCCAACGGCTATAAACAAAATATCAAGATTTGGGTTCTGCTCTAGCAGCTCTCGCGCAACTGTACCTTGCCCAGCAATGACATCGGGGTCGTCAAAGGGCGGAACAAAGGTATAACCGTGGGTCTCACATAATGCTTTTGCATGGCTACTTGCTTGATCAAAGCTGGTGCCATGCAATACCACATTCACGTTTTCACCGCCGAAGCGTCGTACTGCGTCTACTTTGATATCAGGTGTGGTTTCAGGCATGACAATTGTTGCCTGAATACCTTTCATCTTTGCACTGTACGCTAAGCCTTGCGCATGATTACCCGCCGAGGCGCCAATTACGCCAGCTTGCAATTGCTCGTCGCTTAGTGAGCAAATACGGTTATAGGCACCGCGCAGCTTAAAGCTTTTTACCGGCTGCTGATCTTCGCGTTTCAGAAAAATTTCATTGCCAAGCTCGGCTGAAAGCAAAGACATATAGGAAAGTTCACTTGCCACTGCTACATCGTAAACAGGGGCAAGTAAGATCTTCTTCAAATATTCATGATCGCTAACGTGTTCGGCTGCCATTACAGATTTTCCAGCTTAGTCACATCACGCACTGCACCTTTATCGGCACTGGTTGCTAACGCCGCAAAAGTTTTAAGTGATGTGGAGACTTCACGAACGCGATCTTTCGGCTTCCAAGGCTTATCACTGGCTTCCATTTTCGCGCGACGCTCTGCTAGTTCTTCATCACTAATAGCAATATTGATACTTCTATTGGGGATATCTATTTCAATTTTATCGCCATCTTCCACTAGGCCAATGCCACCACCACTGGCGGCTTCAGGTGAGCAGTGACCTATAGACAACCCACTGGTACCGCCACTAAAGCGTCCGTCTGTTACCAAAGCGCAGTGCTTGCCTAACCCTTTAGATTTCAAGTAAGACGTTGGGTACAGCATTTCTTGCATACCCGGGCCGCCGCGGGGGCCTTCGTAGCGAATGAAGACCACATCACCGGCCTTTACTTCATCGCCCAAGATACCTGCTACCGCATCATCTTGGCTTTCGTAAATACGGGCAGTACCGTTAAATTTAAGAATAGACTCATCTACGCCAGCCGTTTTTACAATACAGCCATCTTCAGCCACATTACCGTAAAGCACGGCTAGGCCACCTTCTTGACTGAACGCATGGTCGATAGAGCGAATGCAGCCGTTTTCGCGGTCGTCATCGGCTTCGTCCCAGCGACAATCTTGGCTAAATGCTTTTGTCGTGCGAATACCCGCAGGACCCGCGCGATAAAAGGTAATAGCGTCTTCGTTTTCAGGGTTAGTGATGTCCCACTCGCTGATAACGTCGGTAAGCGGTTTTCCTAAAACATGATTAACATCGGTGTTCAGCAAGCCAGCCTTATTTAGCTCGTTCAAAATACCCAAAACGCCACCCGCTCGGTGTACGTCTTCCATGTGGTATTTGGGTGTTGAAGGTGCCACTTTGCATAGGTGAGGCACTTTGCGAGACAATCTGTCGATGTCTGCCATAGTAAACGGCACTTCACCTTCCATTGCCGCTGCTAACAGATGCAAAATGGTATTGGTCGACCCACCCATGGCAATATCCAAGCTCATGGCATTCTCAAAAGCCTTAAAGTTGGCGATATTACGTGGTAATACACTGTCATCATCGTCGCCGTAGTAACGCTTGCACAGCTCAACAATTTGTTTGCCCGCTTGTTTAAATAAACCTTCACGGTCGGCGTGGGTAGCCAGCATAGAGCCGTTGCCCGGCAAGGATAAACCTAACGCTTCGGTTAGACAGTTCATGGAGTTCGCGGTGAACATCCCTGAACATGAGCCGCAGGTAGGGCAGGCTGAGCGCTCAATTTCGTCGGTATCAGCATCGCTAACTTTGTCGTCAGCAGCCGCTACCATGGCGTCAACCAAGTCTAGTTTAATAAGCTGGTCTGAAAGCTTGGTTTTACCCGCTTCCATTGGGCCCCCAGACACAAAAATGACCGGTACGTTCAAGCGCATAGACGCCATTAGCATTCCCGGGGTGATCTTGTCGCAGTTAGAAATACAAACGATGGCATCGGCGCAATGTGCGTTCACCATGTATTCCACTGCATCAGCAATGATTTCTCGAGATGGTAAGCTATACAGCATACCGCTGTGTCCCATGGCGATACCGTCATCCACTGCGATAGTGTTGAATTCTTTCGCCACACCACCCGCTTCTTCAACGCTGCGTGCCACTAATTGGCCGAGATCTTTTAGGTGAACATGCCCAGGTACGAACTGCGTAAATGAGTTCGCAATAGCAATAATAGGCTTGCCGAAATCAGAGTCTTTCATTCCAGTTGCTCGCCATAACGCGCGAGCTCCCGCCATATTTCTACCTTGGGTGGTAGTTGCTGAACGTAACTTGGGCATAAATCCTTCCCGTTAATTTAAGGTTCTAGGTTTAGGCGCTAGACCTTTTTGTGAAACTAAAAAACAGTGGTAAACCAGTAATGCTTTGGCTCAACTTCCAATACGCGCTGTTTTACTCAAAATTGCATGTCATACTGATGATGTAACACATCATCTAAGATCGTTCAAAGCGAGGAGCAACAAAGCCTAAGTACTAACGCATCAGTAGCGCTTTGTTTTATATGATATATTTGACATACAATACCTATATCCATTGGCATTGTAATTATGAAATGTTGTTCGTTAGAGGTTATGGCTTTACCTCATCACTCAATATCACGAACCGTAATCTCAACAGTACGTTTCGATATTGGGCAAAGAAATAGCATGAAACATAAGGCCTGATCAAGTATTTTGCGGTAGGAATGGCGAGTTTTTAAGGGTAGTAAAAGGGTACAAGAAGATGTTTGATTGGTTTCATTGGTTAAACTTAGCGGGGGTTGCAGTGTGCGCAATTTCCGGCACCCTGATGGCCTATCAAAAGCGTATGGATGGATTTGGCGTGGTCGTGCTTGCCAGCGCAACCGCCATTGGCGGCGGAACACTGCGTGATGTCATGTTAGATGTCCCGGTCTTCTGGATTGCCGATACCGATTATTTATACACTACACTGATAGCCGCCTTTATACCCATTATCTGGCTGCGTATTAGTCCACGCTTTCCTTTTCACTATTTATTAATTGCCGATGCTTTCGGGCTGGCGCTGTTTAACGTAGTAGGCATAGAGAAAGCCTTGGCAAACGACACAGGCATGGCCGTGGCGGTTGCCATGGGCACCATTACCGGCGTGTTTGGCGGTCTGTTACGGGACGTTATTTGCCGAGAGGTACCGCTGGTACTCAACGGCGAACTGTATGCCATGACCTGTATTGCAGGGGGCGTGGTTTATGGAATAGGCATGCAAATGGAACTCGCCACACAGTGGTGTGGTATTGCGGCCCTTGTCACAACCGTACTGTTTAGGCTTGGCGCCATGCGCTGGCATTGGCAGCTGCCCGTTTTCTACAACGACCACCACTAGCACTAGCCTAAGTTTGCTGAGCAGGATCATTACATGCCAAGCGTTTTATGCACTCTCAGTAGATCCCATCGTTAGTACAGTTACATCTTATCCCGACTCTCTCTAAAGTTTACGCCGACTGCGTTGGCTTACATTTTTACCGCGCTAACACGTTTGCGTTTCATAACCACGAATCATAAGTATTCAGCGAGAGGAGGTTGTTTAGATTATGGGAATGGCTGTTGTTAAAACCTTTGCAGGGCAGGGCGTGGCAGCGCCAGAGGTAAGTGTAGAGATTCACCTAGCTAATGGTTTACCTGCTTTTCAACTGGTCGGCATGGCAGAAACCAGCGTTAAAGAAGCGCGAGAAAGAGTACGCAGCGCCCTGATAAACAGTGGTTTTGAGTTTCCCGCAAAACGAATAACCGTCAATTTAGCGCCAGCAGATATTCCCAAGTTTGGCGGGCGGTTCGACCTTCCCATTGCCGTAGGCATTTTAGCTGCGTCGGGCTACATCTCAGACATTAGCCTCATTAAACGGCGAAATAAAGCCGGTTAACGGGCTTATTCCTGTTGTCATGGCAGCCGCACACGAAGACATTGCGCTCGTATATCCGGGTGATAATGACGTAGAGGCTGCATTGGTTTCTCACGCAACACGCTATCCCGCTTTCGATTTACTGTCTGTTTATGAACACCTTACCGGCAACAAAAAACTCGCCAAAGGCCAGCCGTTTACTTCTCATTCATCACGCAGCGCTTCAACTGGTTGGGACGATATTATCGGTCAAGAGCAAGCCAAACGAGCGCTTGTTATCGCAGCAAGTGGAGCACACAATTTACTTATGGTGGGGCCTCCTGGCACAGGTAAAAGCCTGCTCGCCAGCCGAATGCTATCGCTATTACCCGATATGAGCGAGGAAGAAGCGTTGGAAGTGGCTGCCATTCACTCTGTGAAAGGCGAAAAACTGCATGCAGAGCGTTTTCTAACTCGCCACCTCCGCTCGCCCCATCATACTAGCTCTGCGGTGGCGCTTACTGGCGGTGGCTCAAACCCTGTACCGGGTGAAA
>JYMV01036708.1_pt1 | contig 16010 bp, 17 predicted proteins | sample 338911 | NCBI WGS metagenome assembly JYMV01 (sample SAMN03354496, study PRJNA234377) | hydrothermal vent metagenome | biome: Deep sea; feature: Hydrothermal plumes at the Eastern Lau Spreading Center, Western Pacific Ocean; material: Seawater | place: Tonga | collected 2009 | depth 2000 m m
GTGCGGATAATTTCCAAGCCAGTACGGTCACCCACATGAGCCAGTCGGGGAAAACGATGTCCGCCAAAGTTGCGCTGGCTGATGAGCCCCTTATCCGTGCGGTCAAATACTGCGCCCCATTCTTCCAACTCCCTCACTCTGTCCGGAGCATGTCTAGCATGGAGTTCCGCCATCCGCCATTGGTTTAAAAATTTACCGCCTCGCATAGTGTCCCTAAAATGGATTTTCCAATTATCCCGTGAATCTACATTCCCCAGGGATGCCGCAATACCGCCCTCAGCCATTACGGTGTGGGCTTTGCCAAGGAGTGATTTCGATATAATGCCGGTACTCAGTCCCTTGTCGGCACATTCAATGGCTGCCCTAATACCAGCGCCGCCAGCGCCAACTACCAATACATCATGTTCTATAGTCTGAATATCTGAATGATCCATTTTAATTTCCCCAAGTGCTGAAGTCTGTCCAATAACCTTTTGCTACCAACCGTACATAAATATCTCCCAGAGCCACCCAGATCATGCTTATCCAGGCCCAGAACATGTGCCGGCCATTCAGCCAGGAAACACCCTGCCAGATTTTAAAACTTACTTTTCCCTTGCCCTGGGGACAGGTAAAACAATCCTGCCTGCCTCCGCTGAGATGGCGGAATGCGTGGCAGCCAAAAGTATATCCTGCCAGAAAAATTGGGTTTAAAAGTAAAATAATTGATCCCACTCCCACGCCTAATTTTCCATCCCGGAAAAGGGACAGGAAGGCATCGTAAGATAAAACTGCCACAAAACCAATGGCGATATAAAGTGTAAACCGGTGAATATTCTGAATAACCAACAGCGTCGTTTCTCCTTTATAATCTTTCAAAGGTACACCAGCAACAGAACAGGCCGGAGGTGAGAGAAAATAAGAACGGTAGTAAAATTTACGGTAATAATAACAGGTAAGGCGGAAGGAGAGTGGCCCGGCTAAAATCAGGATAGCAGGAGTAACAGGAATCAGGTTAGGCATCCAATCCGGCCAGGGACCAAACCAGGCATGGAGCAGTGGAGCAGAGCCTGCAGCACTTTCCTCAATAAAAAGTAATGGTGAATAAAAGGGTGACAGATATCCGCCAAATCCTTCACTACCAGCGCTGAACCAGTAATAATCGCCCTGGAACATAGCCCAGGTGGTGTAAATGACAAAACTTAAAAATCCTAATCCTGTTAAAAGCGGTTCAAGCCACCATGTATCAGAACGGTGGGTTTGAAACAGGCCGGCTTCATAGCCGTCCATTGTCTGTTCATTGTTCATGTGTTTAGAGTTTGTTTAATTACCGTGTAATGAGAATTCCCAGGCCAATACCGCTGATCCCCAATACTATACTGCCCAGCACATAAATGGCGGTCATTTTAAACTGCCCTGCTTGTAGCATTTCAAATGATTCTAATCCAAATGTTGAGAATGTAGTGAAACCACCTAAAATGCCGATGGCTGCAAACTCCCGCAGGGGCAGGGTTGTGGTTTTTCCCAAACCCAGTCCCACGAAAATACCCAGGAGGGTACAGCCAATAAAATTAACAGCAAAGGTGCCCAAGGGGAAGCCAAAACGGGTAAACTGGGAAAACCAGGTACTCGCAATATATCGTAATGCAGCACCGATAAAGCCACCGGCACCTACCAACAAAATTTCCTTCATTCAGTCGATATTAAAATGGAACATCTTCATCAGAAAATGGTGTAGCAACCGAAGCATCAGCCATTTCAGGCTGAGGGGGTGGAAAATCATTATTGTCCATACCAGGAGGGGTTGCCATAACTTCCTGACCATAAGTTTTTATTGCTAATTGATTTACCTGTTCCTTTATGTCACGGTCAGCCCAAACGGTGTCATGATATTCCTCATCGTTTCCCTTTTGGCTGGGGAATCCTACGAACAATCCATTTATACCTTCTACCAGTTTAAAACCTTTAAGTGTGAATCCATCTTCTGTCTGTAAGTCAAAAAATGCACGGATTTTACCCCAGTTGCCTTTATTCATTCTTTCAATTTTCAATGTAAATTTCCTCTATTAATGTGGGATTAAATATAAAGGGTTTTTTGCATGTGGGACAAAGAAGAAAGGAGCCAAATATAACGGAAATTCAATTTTATCTATAAAAATAACTTCTGTTTTTCTTCGGAATATTTATACGTTTTATTAAATTCAAATAATTTTAGTTTTTACAAATATTTCTAAACCTGAAAACGTTTTATCTTCTGCAATTAAAATATAACTACATTTAGAGTAATCTATATGCTTTATTTCAATATTGAGAGTACTAAATATAATATGGCCATTATTATAATTGGTTAGTAGTAAAATAACCATTGTGATCCATATCCCGTAATTCCACGCTCACTTGAATCTCAGCTATATTCTCAATAAAACTTTGAATTATTTGACTGCATTCTTTTCCAATATTTGTTTTCACTTCTTCAGTTCTTCCACTGAGTAAACTTATTTCCAAATGAATGAAGCCACCAGGGTGACTTTTACCGGTGCAGTAAAAATCTTTCAATTCCGTTGCCCTACTTTTACAATTTTGGGGTTTCACTCTGGCATGTTGAATCAGCACGGTTTGTAGTTTAGAAAAAATATCCTGAATAGGATTCTTCCATTGTACATTTTCTGTATATTCTAATTTTACATGTGGCATATATTATTCTGGTTTATATAGTAATGGTCGGCTGGGTGCTGCATCACAGACAAAGTGGGGGATTTGGATATCCAGAAAGTGGAATCCATCTTCAACCGAGTTGGGGATGTATGCTAGTTCGGTAATGGTTTTTTGAGATTCTGAATTTAATTCTCCATTAGGATTCTGACCATCGCACCAGAATATACGATGATTCCCTAGAATGCCATCATCAGTCATGCGGTCCACTGAAGGTAAATCCACTATTAAATGGTATACTCCAGAATCACAAATTGCTGTTAAAGCGTCATTGGTAAAAAACGGGGGAGGTGTTTCATTGAATCGCAGGAACTGTTTTTCTTTCTTATTAGGCAATGTTCTGATTATTAATGCCAATGGATGTAGGTTTTTCCATTTTTCTAATTGAGTCTTAATCATAATTGCCGTAATTATAGATTCACTCTCATTCACATCACAATGATAATTTTCATGGGTTTTACCAAAGAATTCTGGGGTTACAGTAATAAGCACTGTGGGAATAAAACCTTCTTTCAGCATCTTCCCAATATCACCGGTTTTCTTTAATAGATGTCCTACCGATTCAGTATGGGTTCCAGAACAATGGATATTCATGGATATCTCTGGCACATTACAGCTAGCACCATCAGCCACAGACCATAATTCAGAACCTGTCTTTAGTGGTGACAATTTGCCTTTTTCCACATCATAGAAATTGGGTTGTTTTCCGTTGAAATTATAGGGAATAGAAATATCAATGACCTTTTCAGTATCTATGGAATATTCTATTTTTTGGTGAATAGTTTTAATAATCATGAGAGTACCGACAATTTTTCTGTAATCAGTTTTTCTGCCTTTTGCAAATCCAGTTCATTCTCCATTAATTGAGAAATTATTTCCTGTTGAATTTTACCCCGCTTATATACTTCTGAGTAGGGAATAGATGTAAAGCTTACCATATTATAACGAGGAATAAATCTATCCGGAAATTCAATAGATAGAGAATTGGCAATTTCCCTTTTTGCTTTATAATCGGATTGGGCTACAGAATCCCGCATTTCAATATAATTTTCAATAGCCATTTGAGCAATGGCATCCGCATCAGATTTTCTCATTTTATTATATGATGAAAAAATATCTAGCCAATTATCATCACCACTATCCACGCAATCCATAAGTACAGTACAATCCTCAAAGGAAGCATTCATGCCTTGCCCAAAAAAAGGCACCACTGCATGGGCGGCATCGCCAATGAGATAGAAATTTTTATAATACCAATTATCTGCATAGACGGTGGCCAACCGCCCTGTGGGATTTTCAAAATAGGATTGAGGGAAATTTTCTAACAATGGCAGTGCATCTGAAAAATGAGTGTTGAAGAAATCAACTACATCTGCTTCAGTTTTAAGACTCTTGAAACTTACATCACCTTCATTTGGCATAAATAGGGTGCAGGTGAAGGATCTATCCGTATTGGGCAGGGCAATAAGCATAAACTGTTCACGGGGCCAAATATGCAATGAATGGGCATCCATCTGAAATTCACCATTAGCCCCAGGCGCAATATTCAATTCTTTATAGGCATGTCCCAATGGTTTGGTTATGGATGGAGTTTCACATGATGAATCTATATGTTTTCGAATTACAGATCCGGCACCATCGGCACCAAAAATTTCATTTCCAATTTCTACTCTATTCCCATTCTCAAATACCAATTGATTATCTTGAATTTTAGACAGTTCATGAGAAAAATAGATTTTCACTTTCTCGGTATTTTCAGCCGTTGTCATGAGTATCTTGTTCAGCTCCCCTCTTGAAACTGAATTGATGTATTCATGCGGATGGATGCTATAAGGCTGAAACTCCAGATTACCATCTGAATGGTGGACCATCCTCCCCTTCATGGGTATGAGGAGGGGTTCAATCTTATTGAAAACACCCGCGGATTTGAGCGCATGAATTCCCCGATGGGATAACGCCAAGTTAATGGATCGGCCGGCAGAAATATCCGCTTTTCGGAGATCGGCTCGTTTTTCATACAAGTCAACAGTATATCCCCGGTTCGCCAGCATGATGGCCAATAAGGGACCGGTTAATCCGGAGCCGATTATGGTTTTCTTACTATCCCCTGACAATTTTTTTCATTCTTTGAACAAACTGATAACAATCCTCAAAAGTATTATATAACGGTACCGGCGCAATGCGAACCACATCCGGTTCCCGCCAGTCCGCGAGGATTCCCTGTCGGTGCAGTTCATCCATGATGTTCGGAATTGCCGTTTTCAGACGCAGGGATAACTGACAGCCACGGTCTTCTATGGATTTAGGTGTAATTATCTCAATTTCATCCTCTAATTCATTTTCTAAAAGGTTTTCCAGATAGGATGTGAGCTTCTCACTTTTTTTCCTGAGGTTTTCTATCCCCGCTTCATGAAATAATTCCAGGCTGGCTAATAATGGAGCCATTGAAAATATGGGTGGATTTGAAAGCTGCCAAGCCTCCACTGAAGCTGTGGGTACAAACTCATCCGGCATCTGGAAGCGGGTGGATTTATCATGTCCCCACCAACCTTCAAAACGGGGGATATCAGATTTTCCCAGATGGCGTTCATGAATGAATACTCCCGATGGTGCACCGGGTCCACCATTTAAATATTTATAACCGCACCAGGCTGCAAAATCTACCCCCCAATCATGCAGTTTCAGATGAAGGTTCCCTGCACCATGAGCCAAATCGAATCCCACTAAACAATTATATTCATGAGCCTTCTTCGTGATGGCTTCCATATCAAAGGCTTGCCCAGAATAATAATTCACACCTCCAACAAGCACCATGGTAATTTCATCACCGTGGTGTTCAAAACAGTCCCAAATCCACTCGGTGGTTATGGTTTCTCCCTGATCAGGATTGAGTATCATTAAATCTTCTTTGGGATGATTTCCATGAATTTTCAGCTGAGATTGAACGGCATATCGATCTGAAGGAAAAGCATTGTTCTCAATGAGTATTTTTTTTCGTTTACCACTGGGGCGGTAAAAGGAGGTCATGAGCAAATGCAGGTTAACGGTTAGGGAATTCATAACCACCACTTCTTTTTCCAAAGCCCCTGCAATTTCGGCTGTATATTCGGTTAGTAATTCATGATAGGGCAGCCAAGGTCGTTTGGCGTTTAAATGCCCCTCCACTCCCAGCTTTTTCCAGGCATCTAATTCTTCCTTAATATATTGCTCGGCAGTATCAGGCTGTAACCCCAATGAATTGCCGCAAAAGTAGATGAATGGATCTCCTGAGTCAGTTACCGGAAAATGAAATCTTCCTCTAAAGTGGGCCAGCGGATCTTTTTTATCCTGCTCAAGGGCAAAATCCAAATCGGTAGCCTTAATTACCGGTGAATTCACTTTCATCCAAGCCTAACCACTCCAGTGCGGTACCGGCCAATAATCTCTGTTTTGTGGCATCAGATATATCCATGCCTTCAATCAATTTCCCGGGGTGATGTTCACCTAAGGGAAATGGATAATCCGAGCCCATGGCAATGCGTTCGGCACCCATGGTTTGAATGAGGAAATTCATGGCATTCTCATCATGAACCAGTGAATCTACATAGAAATTTTTCATGTAAGATGATGGCAAGGTGGAATTATCTACGGCACATAAATCGGGACGTACATTGAATCCGTGATCAATTCGGCCAATCGTAAATGGGAAAGCACCACCGCCATGGGCAAAGGCAATTTTGAGAGCCGGATACTTTTCTAAAATTCCGCCAAATATTATTGAGCAAATAGCCCGGGATGTTTCTGCCGGCATCCCAACCAGCCAGGGTAGCCAATACTTCTGCATGTCCGCCTGCCCCATCATCTCCCAGGGGTGGACAAAAATGGAGCAGCCAATTTTTTCTGCATGTTCAAAAATGGGGTGAAATTCTGCTTCAGAAAGATTCTTTCCATTAACATTTGAGCCGATTTCAATACCGGGAAATTTCAGTTCATTCACACAGCGATCCATCTCTTCTATAGCTAGATCCGTATTCTGCATGGGGATGGTGCCCAGCCCAATAAATCGATTCGGTTCATCCCGAACAAATTCAGCAATATGGTTGTTTAAGAATTTGGAAAGCGTCAATCCTTCATCGTCCTTGGCCCAGTATGAAAATAAAACCGGAATTGTGGATAAAACCTGCACATCCACACTGGTGCTATCACATTCCTGTATTCGCTTTTGATGGTTCCAGCAGTTGCAGTCCACCCATCTTTTTTAAGCATGGAAGATTGGTCATCAATGGGATCCATCTTCAGAAATCGAGGATCAGAAAATGTATTTGTTACCTCATTCAGGTTCTCCGGAAGGATATGGGTGTGAATATCTATCTTGAACACGCTACGGCTTTTCTAAATAGGCGGAACATGATTTACAGCTTCGGGCATCGTCATTATTCCAGAATCCTTCAAAAATTTGGGGAAGCTGCTTCACAATATCTTTTAATTGGAGATACTCTTCATAAAGTAATGTATTACATTCATCGCAGTACCATCGAAAGGCATCTAACTCACCCTTCCGGCGTTTCCGTTCCACCACCAAACCAACTGTATTTTCAAAGCGCTGAGGAGAATGGGGAACTTTCGGGGGAAGTAAAAATATTTCACCTTCATTAATTGCCAAATCTTTAGGCTTACCATCTTCCATAATCCGTAAAACCATACCGCCTTCCAACTGATAGAAAAATTCTTCGCCTTCATCAATATGATAATCTTTTCGCGTGTTGGGGCCACCCACTACCATGATAATAAGTTCTGTATCTTCATAGACCACCTTGTTACCAACGGGTGGTTTCAAGAGGTGGCGATTTTCTTATGTTTTCCTTTACCACAGGGCCACGGAGTCACTGTAATTATTTAATTCCCAGTGTCTCTGTGTCTTCGTGGTTAAATAGTGGCGATACATTTCAATTCAATAGCAATAGGTGTTGGAAGTGAAAGGATTTCTACAGTCGTCCGGCAGGGCTGATTGTCTTTAAAATACTCAGCATAAATCCGGTTATAAGTTTTGAAATCATCTTTCATATTGGTTAGAAAAACCGTCACATCTACCAGTTGATCCCAACTTGATCCTGAATCTTCCAATATGGCTTTCACATTGGCAAAAACGGAGTGACACTGGGCTTCAATATCATAGGAAATGATTTTTCCCTTTTCATCTAATGTCACTCCGGGGATTTCCTTTTTTCCTTTCTCCCGCGGACCAACACCAGATAAAAAAAGTAAATTACCAACCTTTCGAGCATGGGGATATGAGCCTACAGGTTCCGGTGCATTTTCACTGGTTATTTTTATTATACTCATATTTTAATACACACATTTTTAGCTTCAGTGAAAAACTGCAGAGATTTAAATCCACCTTCACGCCCTACACCTGAACTTTTCATTCCGCCAAAAGGAATTCGCAAATCCCGAAGCATCCAGGTATTCACCCAGATGATTCCTGAATCAATAGCAGCTGCTACCCGGTGGGCACGGCTTACATCTTTGGTAAACAGACTGGCAGATAATCCGTATTTGGTAGAGTTTGCCATTTCGATAACCTCTTCCTCTGTTTTAAATGGAATCATGGAAACGACAGGTCCAAAAATTTCTTCCTGATTGGTTTTACAATTGGCTGTTAATCCATCAATGATGGTGGGCTCAATGTAATAACCATCTTTCAGATCACCTTCTAAAATTACTCGATTGCCTCCTGTGAGAATTTCTCCTCCCTCAGCTTTGGCGGCATCAATACAATTTAATATTTTCTGCATATGTGGTTTTGACACCACTGCACCCAAATTACTCTTTTCATCTTTGGGGTCACCCACTTTTAAAGTCTGGGTTTCTTGAATGACGGCAGTCCTGAATTTATCATAAATGGATTCCTGAACAAATAGTCGGGAGCCGCAAAGGCAAATCTGCCCCTGGTTGGAGAAGGCAGCCTTGGCAGACATTTTTACTGCATTGTCAAAATCTGCATCCTCAAATATTATATTGGGATTTTTCCCTCCCATTTCCAGAGATAGCTTTTTAAACATAGGTGCGGCAACTGCTGCAATCTTTTCACCTGTGGCCGTTCCGCCGGTAAATGAAATGATGGGCACATCCGGATGACGGCTGAGAGCATCCCCTACTTTATGACCATAGCCATGAACAATATTGATTACACCCTTGGGAAAATCCGCTTTTTGACAAATCTTACTAAACAGGTAGGCCGTCATGGGCGTAATCTCTGATGGTTTCGCAACCACCGTATTACCAGCTGCCAGTGCCGGTGCAATCTTCCAAGTGAGCAGGTACAGAGGAAGGTTCCAGGGAGAAATACAGCCAACCACGCCCACCGGCTGACGCAGAGTGTAATTCAGGGCTTTGCCATCCATCTCATGAATTTCGGAATCAAAATGCAACGATGCGGTGGCAAAAAATCTGAAATTTTCAGATGCACGGGGGATGTCCACTGATCGGGCTAGCCATTCAGGCTTACCATTATCCTTACTTTCGGCTTCTACCAATTCATCAAAATGTTTCTTGATCTCATCAGCCAAATGCATGATATGATCATAGCGCTCATTCTTAGAAAGTTTACTCCATGAATTAAATGCGTCTTTTGCTGCAGAAACTGCGTTTTCAATATCAATGGAGTCGCTATCTGGAATTTGTGAATAAACCTCACCCGTTACCGGAGTAATATTATCGAAATAGTTACCAGAGATTGGTTCCGCGAAATCACCGTTTATGAAATTTTGAATCTTCAATCTTCTATCTTAAATTTTAAATGCAACTCAGTCTCCCACCATCAACTGCCAGGCTCACACCATTAATATATCCCGCTGTTGGAGATGCCAAAAATGCAATAGCTTTGGCAGTTTCCTCAGGCTTTCCAAATCTGCCTGCCGGCACCTGAGCCAGCATACTGTTTGCAACTTCCTGTTCAGAATTACTAGAGGCATCGGTCCTGGATTTAATGAGAGATGATAATCGTTCTGTGTCCGTAAATCCCGGCAAAATATTGTTGACTGTAATTCCATCTTCTCCAACTTCAAATGAGAGTGTTTTTGCCCAGGATGCTACGGCTCCACGAATGGTATTTGACACGCCTAATCCGGGAATAGGTTGCTTTACTGAGGTAGAAATAATATTGATGACACGTCCATAGTTAAAATTTTTCATTCCTGAATGGAGAGCCTGGAATAAAATATGATTACAAATAAGATGACGGTTAAATCCGTTCACAAATTCATCCGGATTCGCTTGGATGATTGGTCCGCCTTTCGGACCACCAGAGTTATTTATAAGAATATGATATTTATTCCCATTTTGAACATGATTGGTAATTGTAGTTTTTATACTGGCATCGTCATCAAAGTCTCCCACTAAATACTGATGAGATTGATCTCCGTTAATCTTTAATTTGGCTATTGTAGATTTTAACTTTTTCTCATTACGGGCAAAGAGGGTCACATTAGCACCTAAGTTTGAAAATTCAATGGCTGTGGCTTGCCCAATACGCATTGAAACCTTTGAGTGATGATGTCAAATTATTTTCCATGTGTGTAATAAAATCCCAAATCTTTTTTAAGTTTTGCGGGTAATTCCGGTAATGAAGAGCGGGGAATAATGTAGGTGGACAAATTGGCAATATCCCGGAATACTGAATGCTTTTCAGCTGTTTTCTTAAGATAAGCATGTCCGGCTGAACCCCCGGTACCAATTTTAACCCCGATCATGCGGAAAACCAGGAGCCGGTGCCGATTGCGCCAGGAAGTGAATAATTGATCCATATTTACCAGCTGGGTCAATAAGCGATGAGGAAGCTGTGTAATGGGCTCATCTCGATACAACTGAATGAATAAGGCGCCTAAAGTAGCCTTCTGTGATAAACGGCGATGACCATCCTTTTGGAGTTTTTTATATTCATCCTCATCAAACAGCGCCTTATAAGTACGCTTTATTATCTCATACTGTTTTAGACTATTATTAATCGTTTCATCATCAAATTGAGTGTTGGACTGAATTTGTGCAATATCATTTGCAACCATATCTTTTACGGCCGACTGATAAGATTCCCAGAAATTAAACTCGTCCATTTGCAGGAATGGTGTGCGTTCCAGCCAATTTTCCAACAATTCAAAAAGTGAGGGTTCATTCTCAGACTTGAGTACGCATTCTGCATCAGCCTCATCCAAGAATTGATTATAGCGCTGTTTGCCATACTGAATGCGGTCTTCCGCTCTCATTCCCAATTTATTCTCAATCAATCGAAACTGCACAGATTGAAATCCGGATGAAGGGGTCAATAAATCACGGAATTCAAGAAAATCCATAGGCGTCATCGTTTCCAGAATACTGATTTGATTTACCAGTAATTTTTGAATTTCAATGATACGGTCGAAACGGGCAACAACTATTCCAAAGTTTTCCTCCTGTACATAGTTACCCCGGAACATATCTAGAACAGAATCCAATTCGTGCAGGATCTGCTTAAACCATAATTCATAGGCTTGGTGAATAATGATAAAAAGCATTTCATCGTGAACCGTTTCACCATTTTCAGATGATTTTAAAACTTGGCTTTGGAGTATTCTATCTAATTGGAGATAGCTGCCGTAAGATAATTTCTTTTCTGTCATAATAGATTATTAAGGGGATTAACAGTGTAAATTTAGGAAGTTTAGATAAAAGGGGAAAGTAGTAATAAAACATCAATTTCTAATTTAGAAATTAATTAGGAATCAAGTTCTAAAATATCTTTGTAGAAATCTAAAATTGAAGGGTTTACTAACGAATCAATATTCTTCACCTCGATATTTTGAATAACTTGTTTTACTGCCAGCTCTACCTTCTTACCATTTATGGTATAGGGAATATCTTCAACTGCAATTATTATAGCCGGTACATATCGATGAGTGCAGGATTCCCTAATTGATTTTTTAACTCTTGTTTTCAGGCTATTGGTCAAAGTAATTCGATCTTTCATTTTTAAAAATAGAATAATCCGCTCATCATTTTGCCAGGGCTGACTAATCACCAGGGAATCTTCTACCTCATTGAACCGCTCAACGGTTTGGTAAATTTCTGCTGTACCAATTCTTACTCCTCCGGGATTTAAAGTAGTATCTGACCGTCCATAAATTTTGACCCCGCCAAAATCATTAATTTCTAAATAATCCCCATGATGCCAAATATTGGGATATACATCAAAATAAGCTGATTGATATTTTTTACCATTTGAATCATTCCAAAAATATATTGGCATGGAAGGGAATGCCTGGGTGCAAACAAGTTCCCCTTTTTCATTGTTAATTGTATTGCCATTTTCATCAAAAGATTCCACCTTCATACCCAACCCGCGGCATTGAAGTTCCCCTCTGTATACCGGTAGAATTGGATTGCCCAATGCAAAGCAGGAAATTATATCAGTCCCACCTGAGATGGATGCCAATTGGACATCTTCTTTCCACTCTCCATATACAAAATCGAAATTTTCTTCAACCAGGGGTGATCCTGTAGAAAGGATCGTACGTAATTTTGGGAAAGAAGAAATTTGTTTTGGTTTTATTCCGGCTGATTCTAAAGACGATATATATTTCGCGCTGGTGCCAAAAACTGTAATTCCCACTTCGTCTGCCATTTTAAGCAGGGCTGTGCCATCCGGGTAAAATGGACTTCCATCATACAACACTATGGTTGCTCCTACCGCCAAGGAAGATATCAGCCAGTTCCACATCATCCAACCACAAGTGGTGAAGTAGAAAATTTTGTCATTTCGGGTGAGATCGGTGTGGAGCTTTAACTCTTTTAAATGCTGGATGAGTGTTCCTCCGGCAGAATGCACAATTGACTTTGGCAGCCCAGTGGTCCCGGATGAATACATGATATATAAGGGATGGTCAAATGGTAATTGCTCAAAAATAATATCACCAGAATCTTTGTGAAGAAAGTCATTCCACAGCATTGAATTCTTAATTACATTCGTATTGGAATCGCCGGCAAATGGCACGATAATAGTCTTTTTTATACTGGGCAAATCCGTCAGAATTTTTTTCAGTTTGGAAAGGCAATCAATGGTTTTTCCATTATACAAATAACCGTCTGCAGCAAAAATAAGTTTGGGTTCGATTTGCTGAAATCTATCCAAAACTCCCTTGATGCCAAAATCAGGAGAACAGGATGACCAGATGGCTCCAATACTTGCGGTTGCCAGCATGGTAATAATTGTCTCTGGGATATTGGGCATGAATCCCGCCACTCGATCATTTTTCACAATACCCATTTCCCGCATGGAACGAGCTAAACGGGATACTTGATCATGCAATTCCTTGTAGGTTAGAGAAGATTGAGTGCCATCTTCACCCTGAAATAGTATTGCAATTTTATCGTCTCTATAACGAAGCAGATTTTCAGCAAAATTAAGGGTAGCTCCATCAAACCATTTGGCACCGGGCATTTTTCCTAGATCATCCACCACTTGAGAATAGGGAGAGTGATGAATGATTTGTGAATACTCCCAGAAAGATCCCCAGAAATCTTCTGCCTTTTCTATAGACCAATCATACAATTGAGAATATTTTTTCAGGGAAAGTCCAAATTTTTGGTTGACTAACTGCATATAGTCCATCATCTGAGAATTATTGATTTGCTCCTCAGTAGGTTGCCACATTATGAAATGCATTAGATTATTTCAGCTAGGTACAGTACTTGCCATGCTTCCAACACTTTGCCTTCCTCTACCAATACAGCACATATTTTAAGCATGTCTTCAGCAGATAGCCTGGAATAAGTTTCATTTAAATCTTCAATGACATCCTGCTCAGGTATTTTTTCTACGGAAGCCAAACGAGCCAACAGTTTTCCGGTAAAGGATGGATGATCCCTCACTAATTGTGGTAGATTATCTACACCAATAGGAATAAATCGTGGGGCAGACAATTCAAATAATCCCTCTTTGGCTCTACTATACCAGTCGTATCCCATCCTTGCTACCTGGTCAACCTTATGGGGATCAATTTTTCCCGATTCGTCAAACACATCTTCCTTAGCATGGAAATATACTATTTCACCTAATAATAAATTACCTCCGGCTGGTTGATCGCTGAACTGAATATGCTCCGTAAATTGGCATTCCATTATGAGTGGAGACTCTGCTACGCCGGGAACAGAAATAACTTTAGAAGGATGATGGGTTAATCCAGACTTTTCAAACTCATCCACGTCTGGAGGGTATTCTGCAGCGCAAATATTCATTTGTTCAACCATGTTAAAACTAACTACTGAGAGTGTAAATTCTTTGGTGCCCAGTATATTTGTAAGGGTATTTTTTGCCTCGCCGGTTCGGCCGCTGAATGCTGGAGAAATTCCCACCATGGGTGGATTTGAACTGAAAGCATTATGAAAACTGAAGGGGGCTAAATTAACATGACCATCCTTGCTTTTGCTGGCGGTAAATCCAATGGGACGAGGCGCTACCGAGCTAAGCAGCAAATGGTGTTTTTCCTTGAGTTCTAATTCTTTGGGGTTGTATTCTCTGAATTTAGCCATAAACTATTTTATAAAATCAAATACCGTTCCCTCCCTGGAAAAGGAGGGGATTAAGGTGTAGTGTGTAAACCCACACACCTCTTCTCGAATGTTCCGTTCAGGAGTTCTCCTCTCAATAGGAGAATTATCCATTTTCAAGTACAATATTATTAGTGAGCGTTCCCAATCCATCAATCTCAAGAGACACGGTATCTCCAGGATTCAGCCATTGGTTATCCGTAATTTTAGAGCCATTCAATTCCAGGAAGCAGCCGGTACCACAAGTACCAGACCCAATGATATCGCCCGGAAAAATATCAACCCCATAACTCACCCGTTCAATGATCTGAGCAAATGTCCATGTCATATTGGAAAGTGTATCTCCTGATACTTGAATATCATTTACAAATGCTTTCATCTTCAAATCATAGCGATCACCATCAACAGATGATTGTTTGCAGGATTCCAATTCATCCTTGGTTACCAGCCACGGTCCAAATGTCGAGCCAAAATCTTTGCCTTTTGCAGGACCTAAATTGAGCTTCATTTCCTGCATCTGTAATACGCGGGCAGACAGATCATTCATTATCATAAATCCTGCAATATAATCGTCAGCATCAGATGTAGATATATTTCTACCGCCTTTACCAATAACCGCTGCGCATTCCAATTCAAAGTCCAGTTTTTCGGTATGTAGCTGCAAAACAGGGAAATTTCCCTCACCAAATACCGCATGGTGATTGGTGAAATAAAAAATGGGGATTTCGTCAAACTCAGGGATCATTTCCAATCCACGGTTTCGCCGGGCTGTTGCCACATGCTGCCGGAATGCGTATGCATCCCGTACTGATGGTGGATTGGGAACGGGCGAAATTAACTCCACATCTTCAGCAGATATTGTAGGACTTCCATCTTCCATGGCTGCCATCGCTAATTGCAATTGCTCATATTGTCTGCAATATGGCCATCCAAAGCATGGAGGTCATAGATTTTCCCCTCTTCAAATGCCCCTAATTTTATATTTCCATTTTGTTTATAACTGATGAGTTTCATTTAAATTCCTATTTAATATTGTAAAAATTAATTCAACCAACTCAAGGGATAATTTTTATCATCAATCCCTAAGGCTGCTTCAGTTACATGTAAGGGTTTGAAGGTGTCAATCATTACTGCCAGTTCATCGGTTTTCTTTTTGCCAATTGAACTTTCATACTTCCCCGGCTGTGGTCCGTGGGGAAGTCCCATGGGGTGCAGGGTAATGGACTCTGCCTGAATTCCCTGACGGCTCATGAAATCCCCCTTGGAGTAATAAATGATCTCATCCGAATCCACATTGGAATGGGGATAGGGCGCGGGAATTGAATCAGGATGAAAATCAAATAAACGGGGTACAAAAGAGCAGATGACAAACCCGTTGGCTTGGAATGTCTGATGCACCGGCGGTGGTTGGTGAATGCTCCCCACGATGGGCTCAAAATCGTGAATGCTCATACTCCAGGGGAAATAATAACCATCCCACCCCACCACATCACAGGGATGATGGGCATAGGTGTATTCCTGAATTCCACCTTGAGTTTTAACTTTCACCAGACACTCATCATTATTGGTAATAGGATCCTGTAATACCGGTACTTGAATATCCCGTTCACAAAATGGGGAATGCTCCAGTAACTGACCAAATCGATTGCGGTAGCGACTGGGAGTTTCAACAGGTCCTGCCGATTCTATAACCAGCATGCGAACCGTTTCTGATGGACTCATTTGCCAAATTACACCTCGAGGTATCACCATATAATCAC
>JYMV01009950.1_pt1 | contig 15998 bp, 13 predicted proteins | sample 338911 | NCBI WGS metagenome assembly JYMV01 (sample SAMN03354496, study PRJNA234377) | hydrothermal vent metagenome | biome: Deep sea; feature: Hydrothermal plumes at the Eastern Lau Spreading Center, Western Pacific Ocean; material: Seawater | place: Tonga | collected 2009 | depth 2000 m m
AGGGAAAAGCTGGATATTTACGTGGATGATGGCTGGGTAGATACATTTCGGTTGTTCCATCCAGAACCGGACCGCTATTCCTGGTGGTCATACCGTATGGGTGCCCGAGATAGAAACATAGGGTGGCGGATCGATTACTTTTTTGTGAATGAATCTTTTACTGAATTCTGTTTGGATGCGGATATCCACGATGATGTAATGGGTTCAGACCATTGCCCCATTTCCCTTAACCTTAAGAATGAGGGTCACTACACCTGAATAATAAAATAGCTGTCCAGAATATTTGTATTTATGTCACCAGGATTGGGCAGGTCATACAATGAGGACCACCGTTTCCCTGCCATAATTCATCTCCTCGGAAACCGTCCAACTTCCACCCCCTAGAAGTCATTTCATCAAAAATCTGACCATCCTGTTCGAATCCAACCGCCTTTTTAGCTCGAACCGTTATGACAACGTTTAAAAAACCGGCAAAGCGATCCTCCCGGGATGCAATGATACATTCAAATCCACGCTCATCTAGGAACTCCATGAACATAATATTCCTAAATCCGCTTTTACCGTCTTCGTAAAGACGACAGGGATATATATCAAAAATATCTGGCCAAACTAAGCATGATTTTTCATCCAGGACCATAAAGCAGCCGTCGATGTGGATAGATCCTTTGGGAACAGGGACTTCCAAATAGTACTTTATTTCTTTTCCCAGGATCATTTCCTTAAGCATGCGGGTGCCGGTTTCGTTGGCGCGGTCGCATACAGAAACCACACAAGTGTCATCCCCAACAAGTTGAACACCTCCGCCCTCAAGGTATCCTGGAGGTTCGACAACCCCTTTAACTGGCACCCCGAGTTTTTCCAAAGCACGACCAACAATATACTGATCACCCCAGCGGCTTTTTATGCCGGGACTCATTAAATAGGCGCCATTTTCAATAACAGCCGCCAAATCACGGGTATAAGTCATATTGGGACGGTGATGTATATATTGAATCGCATCATCATCATTTTTTAGGACATCCGTGAGCAGGATGGTTTCGGTCCCATGGTTTTGAAATTTGGAAAGCATGATATCATACTCAGCGACAAATGCGTTTCGATCTACCGATCGTTTAAAGTTGAATTCGGTTTTATTGTCTTCATTCACCTTGTCCAACTCAGCGCCTGGCCGATGCATCAATACCCGTTTCAAAGAACCGTAAGCGTTGGGTACACCAAATAAACCCATGTTATTTCCTTTCTTTAAGCCAGAGATAAAATGGAATTCCTGTGGCGGTTAAAATAATTCCAATGATGGTATCATGAGGGCGAAAAATAATTGCACTGATTAAAAATCCCACAATTGTAATAATATACAAAATGGGTGTGATTGGAAAAAAGGGCGTTTGATAATCATGATGATTCCCAATTTTTCTTTGCCGGAATATGAAAATTGAAGCGACCAACATAATATTGAAAAAATGGTTTGGTACGATGAAAAAATTAACAATTCGACTAAATGACTGAAAATAAACCAAAGCCAGGATTGAAACGGTACCGATAAATAGTAATGAACCGGCTGGGACATCGGTTTTTGGATTAACATAAGATAAGAATTTGAAAAGGGAATGGCCACTCGGTCTTTGAAATTGAGCGCTCATGCCATAAACAAGACGGGGATTGGTCATGATCAGCCCACCCAGAGCTCCCAGGATGGATACTATCATTAACAGCGAAATGAACTTTCCGCCAATCTCACCAAAGGTAGCTTCGGCTACGGTGAATACAGCCAACTGACTGGATTGGGCCATTTCCTGGAGAGGGACAATTCTCAAGTAAGCAAAATTTGTCAGAAGATAAAGCAGTATGATTCCGATTATTCCAATGGACAGGCCAAGGGGAATATTTCTTTTAGGTTCTTTCACTTCGCCGGCGGTGTGGATGATATCAGTCCAGCCGTCGTAGGTGAATAGCACTGCTCCAATTCCCAACCCGGTTAATCGAAAAAAATCCAGGAATCCGCCTGTGGCAGAAGTTTCATTCAGAGTTGATTCAACGGGTGTAGCATCGACAATTATAATACTGACACTCACCAGTAATAACAGTGCAGATAATTTAATAGCTGTTAATAGAATTTGGGTCCACCCTCCCCAGGAAATGCCCATAAGGTTAACTCCGATAAATAATAAAATAGCGGCAGTTCCCGCCGCAATTGGATTCACGCTCCAGCCTGAAAAATCGACAAAAAATTTCCCGAATAAAATTGCGACGGCGGCGATTGATCCAGGACCAGCCACCCACATATTAGCCCAAACCCGCAGGAAACCAAGCCCTTCGCCCCATGCTTCTTTTAAAATAAAGTAGTCTGCTCCTGACCTGGGGAAATAAGTACTGGCTTCGGCCACGGTTAAGGCGCCGCATAGAACAATAATTCCACACAGTGCCCATAAAAAGTATATCTGCCATGAATGGATGGCAATTGGAGCCAGTTCCTGGGGTGTATAAAAAATACCCGATCCCATCATATCGCCCATTACGACTGCCAAGACGGCAGCCAGGCCAAGGCGCCTTTTCAAAGGATCATGCATATCTAGAGCATTGACAAATCAAAGAGTGATAAATCGTGGGGTTAACCGATCATCAGGTCCACAGCTATTGAATCAGCAAATAGAATTCCTTTTTCACTTAGTTTTAAGTGTTCATTGTTATTAACAATACAGCCAGGCCACATTTTCTCTGCTTTTTCCAGATTGAGTTTGACCATAGATAATTCAGGCTGCTGGATTTTTTTCAGATCTACACCTTCCGTCATCCGTATTCCAAAACCAACTTTTTCATTTAAGATATCCTTATAATTTAGTTCTTCAGTGAACACGACGGGTGATTCACCATTCTTGATTTTATCCAAATAATCTTGCATTGAACTGACATTTTTCCAGCGCCGGTGACCATCAAATCCGTGGGCAGAAGGCCCAAAAGCAAGGCAAGGCTCCATTCTCCAGTAGTGTAAGTTATGCCTGCATTCCTGACCAGGCTGGGTAAAGCTCGAGATTTCGTAGGGAGAAAAACCATGATCGGATAGATATTTAGTCGTGAAAGACAACCATGTTGTGCCGTCCGGATCTCCGGGAATGCTCACCTTGCCGTCATGTACCAGTTGGTGCAGTTCTGTTCCTTTTTCCACAATTAAAGCATAAGCGGAGATATGGGCTGGATCCAGCATAATTATTCTTTCCAGGTTTCGTTTCCATTGCTCTATAGTTTGTCCTGGTATATTGTACAGCAGATCAAAATTTATATTATCAAACCCTGCAATCCTGGCATGATTATAGGTTTTATATATATCATCAATTGAATGATTACGAGTTAAAAATTTCAATAATTCAGGTTCAAGAGACTGCACACCTATAGAAATACGATTGATCCCTAGGCCCCGAAAATTCCTTAACTGATGTAGAGACGATTCTCCTGGATTTATCTCGATGGTGAACTCTTGAATATTTGAAAGATCATAATTCTTTTGCAGAACTTTGAGTATTACCTCAATACTTTTACTATCCAAAAGACTGGGTGTGCCCCCGCCAATAAATAAAGTGTCAATAATCCAGTTTAATGTATCTAATTCACATCGCTCAATTTCTGAAACGATCGCATTTAAAAATTGTGGAATAGAGTTTTTTTCATAAGTAATGGTATAAAAATCACAGTACATACACCGCACAGTACAAAAGGGAACGTGGATATAGATGCCGGCCCTTATCACGGAAGAATTTACCTTGTGATACATCCCTTCTCAGTAGTTAATCTTTTCCTGTGAAGTGAGGACTGTTACTACGAAATTTACAGATTGGAAAGATTGGGTCGAATTACCCGGAATGAAAGAGCCTGTTATGAACCTTAGTCCCTAATCGGCCAATTAGAAACAGTGTACAGAAAATATCGTTGTTAGAAATCACTATGGTTCACCTTTATAGGGAAAACGCATGAAGACTTCAGTTTATACAAGACTGGTAAAATTGGTCATTCCGTATTGGCCGTTTCTGGTTCTGTCTACACTATCGGCTTTTATCTACGTGATATTTAATTGCCTGTCCATATGGCTCACCGCTTCCCTATTTAATAATATATTAACAGATTTTGATGAACTGATCCAAAATCATGAGATTTTAACCAGGACAAAAGTTAGTATAAACGACCAGCTGAAATACTGGACCAATGAACTGATTCTCCGAGATTCTCCGGTGGAATCACTAAAAGTATTATGCCTGGTGCTACTGGGAGCATTTTTTATTAAAAATATTTTCCTGTATCTAAAGAATATATCACTCACCTATATCCAGTTTAATCTGATCACAAGCTTGCGAAACCGGATATATGGTCATTTGCATTCTATGTCGCTTTCCTATTTTGATAAGGCTCGCTCCGGAGAACTCACCTCTATTGTTATCAATGATGTGTCCAATATGCGAGTAGCGTTCGGGACCAGCTTTCATAAACTTTTTGTTGAGCCTATCAACATTGTTGTCTTTGTTGCATTGTTGATCATTATCAATGTTAAACTGGCCCTAGTTGCAGCCATCATTGTGCCTTTGACCGGTGCGACCATTATTGCCATTGGCAAAAGTATTCGAAGAAAATCAAAACGTACAGCTGAAAAAATTGCCCGAATCATGAATATCATGACTGAGAATCTGAACTCCATTCGCGTTGTAAAGGCTTTTGCCATGGAGTCACATGAAACTGAACGTTTTCATAAAGAGCAGAAACGTTATTACCAGCTATTATTAAAAAGGGCAAAATTGCGACTCATCTCATCACCCCTGACGGAAACTATTGGTGCTATTATCGGAGTGACTCTGTTGTGGATTGGCGGGCGAGATGTTTTGGTCAGTGCCGGGATGACTTCGGAAGATTTTATTCGCTTTATTCTAATCTTGTTCAGCGTTTTGGGACCGGTTCGCCTACTAAGTAACGTAAGTATGGAACTGCAAAAAGGTGTGGCATCTGCGGAACGGGTGTTTGATGTTTTAGACACACCAAGTGCGATTGTGTCCAAATCTGATGCTGAACAGATAACTGCATTCAATGAGCGTATTAGTTTTGATCAGGTAAGTTTTCATTACGAAGGCAGTGATACTGTTCTTGACGATATTTCATTCGAGCTAAAAAAGGGTACCATTCTTGCTCTGGTGGGACCCAGTGGAGCGGGAAAATCTACCATAGCGGATCTGATCCCCCGGTTTTATGATGTGAATTCCGGTAGGATCACAATTGACGGCAAGGATATTTGCGATATCGAACTTAATTCTTTACGCCGGCTGATGGGTATTGTCTCACAGGAAACAATTCTTTTCGATGACACAATCCGTTCCAATATTACTTACGGAATTAACAGCACCGATGAAGACCAGCTTAAAGCAGTAGCCAGGACCGCTAATGCATTGGACTTTATATTGGAGCAGCCCCAGGGATTTGATACGGTTATTGGTGAAAAGGGAGTGCGTCTGTCCGGTGGACAGCGCCAGAGGATAGCTATTGCTCGAGCGGTGCTAAAAAATCCTCCGATCCTGATCTTGGATGAAGCTACATCAGCGCTTGATACTGAATCGGAACGGTTGGTTCAATCGGCTCTTGAAACGCTCATAGCGGACCGTACTGTTTTGGTAATAGCCCACCGATTATCTACAATCCAAAAGGCCGATATGATCATAGTAATGGATGAAGGGCGTATCGTAGAGCAGGGCAACCATGATAACCTGGTAGCAAAAAAAGGACTCTACTCCAAGCTGCATAAAAACCAGTTCCGCTATTAAAAAGTCAATGCCTGACAAGATTTCAATTCTCTTTGATGCCTATCATCTATATCATTTGCCACAGTTTGATCCGGTCATAGACTTATTAGCTCAGGACGACCGGTTTGAGCTATTTCTATCCACATCTAACGAGGTAGACCAAGATGAAAAAACATTGACTCTCTCTATTCTTGAGAACCGGCCCGGGACGGTCATTAAGGCTGATACAGAAAAAAACCGATCAAAGGTGATACGGGACCTGGCGCCCGATGTATTTATCTGTGGCTGGTCAAGATATAAACTTGAAGAGTTTGTTCCAAACTCAACGTTAGTGGGCATGATTTATCATGGCATTGGTGTCAAACCTTCCTATTGGCGCGATAATCATAACAGGCTGGATGTTCGCTTTGTAGAGGGAGAATACCGTATCCAGCAATTACGAGATCACGGGATTGAAACAGACCTGGTTCTCACTGGTTTCACCAAGCTTGATCCATTATTTTATGATAATGAAGGACAAAAAGAAAAACTGATAAAAAAACTAGGTCTGGACCTTGGGAAAAAGACAATCTTGTTTGCCCCTACATTTTATCCCAGTTCGCTTGAAAAATTCGGGATGCATCTTGGAGAATTGACCCGGGATTACAATGTAATCCTGAAACTTCATATGTGGGTACATTTCATGGATCGGTTCGGAGACATTAATTTGAAACCCCAGCGTCACTTAGCATATAAACTGGCAGAGAAATATGACCACATTAAGTTAGTGGAACCCGAGATTTATAATATAGTCCATCTCTATAAGCTTGCTGATATATTAATCACGGATGCATCGAGCACTATATATGAAATGATGGCCCTGGAAAAACCGGTAATCGTGAACAAGTTTCTGAAGTTAAAATTATCTCATCTATTATTCCGATCCCGGCTTTATCGGAATCGGCTAAATGATGAAATGGATCGCGATATTTCCAAATTCTGTTTTGAACTCAAACTGCCAGCTGGTTTGCCGTCAATCGTTGAAGCGGCCTTCAATGAAATTGATCAACGATTGGATGTGATCCGAAAATACCGGGAAAAAATGCTTTTTAAATTGGATGGCCAGGCATCCGTGCGCGTGCGAGACTATATTTTGGAAAGGATAAATTGATCGACAATGAAATTCAAAGACAGATACGCTGCTATGAAAAACCGCCAGGCGAAAGACTGGTGGACCATAACATTCGGTGATCCCTTTTCGTGGATCATATTAGGAGTGATTGGGGACTATAAATGGGTAACTCCAATTGGAATTACCTGGCTTTCATTTTTTGCTAAAATGATTCCTGCCGGTTTAATGGTTACTAATGATCGCATCGCTATTATTGCAGCTGTAATCTCACTCCAGTTAGGCCAGGTATTAGATAGTATGGATGGCAACCTTGCCCGTTACCGGGGTCAAGCTACGCTCAAGGGCGGTTTTCTGGACCGTGTGCTTGATGGTACAGGCTTCATATTTGTCATGGCTGGTTTTTCCTGGCTAGTTTATCAGAACGGCGGTGAGCCATACTACCTATTAATGGGTCCTATGGCTTCTGCCTTTTACCTGGTTATCTGCTATGTGTATTGGAACGTTGCCTATCTGGAACAAAAACATATTGGTAGAGGTCAGATGATCAAGCCAGGCAACAATGTGAGATCTATAGTTCATATCCCTACATGGAAATATATGCTAAGAGGTCAGAAAAAAATGTTTTCATTTCACCAGGCAGATTTTTATTTCTGGATCGGGTTGGGCTTGATCCTGGAAATACCTGAAGTTATCATTTGGTTATTATTTGTGGTATTATTTATCCGGGTTTTCGAGAGAATCAAAAGCCGCGCCCGTTATTTAGGATCATTGGATAAAGATCTGTTTAAATGAATTTTCCTCATTTGGCAATCTACCTTGTTGCCGGGCGGGGCTCCCGTCTTGGTAATATGACGGAAGAATACCCGAAATGTCTCATACCCATTAATAATGAACCCCTGCTTACCCGATCGTTGCGCCAGTTATCAAGCTTGGGGACAAAAAAGGTTATTTTAGTAGTAGGTTATAAAGCGGAAATATTCCAAGATCATTATGAATCATCCTATATGGGTATGGATATACGTTATGTGTTTAACCCGGATTGGGCAACAACCAATAATGTGATTTCCTTTGATCGTGCTATCCCTTTCATTGATACTGACTATCTACTGTTGGAAGGAGATTTAATATATACAGATGCTGCGATCAGCAGGATGCATCACACCGATTCTATGGCCATTGCCCCATTTCAAACTCATATGGACGGCACGGTTGTTGCAATCGATGAAGACCATTATGTAAAAATGATGTACTTGAAATCTGATAAGGTTAGACCTCAAGCATCAGAATCGCTTTATAAAACAGTTAACATTTATTGTTTTAGCCAATCAAGCCATATTAAGGTTATTCAACCGGAGGTAAAGCGCCTGCTGGCGCGGGGAGCGCATCAATCTTATTATGAAGAAGCCTTTGCTGTAGCGATTAAGCAACAATCTCTATATATAAAAGCAATTTCGTTCGCTGATCAACTCTGGTATGAAATTGATACGCCAGAAGATCTTGAGACAGCAAAAGATTTATTCAGCAACAAATAATTAGTCAGTTTGTTTATATGAGAGTGGATGGTAGTAAAATAGATCGATCAATCTATCCATGATCCGCTCCAGTCCAACTAAACCGTAAAACCGGACCCACTGTGTCCAATAGCGGACCAATATCATAGGGTGAACAAAATGTATTTTTTCAGTGGGATAATTCCATTTCGTCAGTTCTTTTCCTGCGCACCATTCCAAACTGTGAACTTCGTTTTTGGATAACTCTTCCTGCCATTGGCCGATAAATTTTGCTGATAGAGGTTTAGATGTTTTGTAATGCCATGGTTGCTTGTATCCTGGGATATTTTGCTCCGCATTCAAATGAAAATTCACCATCGCAGGTTCGTATGTTTCACCCAGGAATTTACATATCTCCCTTAAATGCAATTCCGGTTCGTTGATAAGGTCCTCGTAGCGAATTTCCATAAACTGATCCTTGTAGACGTTGATTGCGTCTGAGCCAATTCGAATAGCGTGTCGCCAGTTGAGTATGGAATAAATTGCACTTTTTTTCCACCACGGCATCCTCTTCAGGGATGCTACGCAATCACGACCATCGCGTATGACATGAATAATACGGGCATCAGGGTACAGTCTAACCAGTTGAGCAATATATCTTATGTAATAAGGCCGTTTATCTCCCCATCTAGATTTGTTTCGCTCTAAAGAATATTGCTGAAAAACAGCCGCGGTTATGTCACCTAGAGTTGCGCGTTTTTCCCACATTTTTTCCAACACCCCATCATCCAGTTGAAGATCCATCAGTTTGGTGTTGCTTTTTCGCTCTAGCATCCATTGGATGATCTTTTTCCGATTTTCTTTTTTCAGCAGGTTTCCGAACAATAATCGCCGTTTATATAATTTCCGCGAAAATTTTGTTTGAGGCGGTAGCGCGATACGGGAATGCTCATTAAGCATAAGCCTTAAGATAGTCGTGCCCGACCGTTCGCACCCGACAATGAAGATGGGTTGATTTGAAAGTCGCATCTGCCTAGTGCCGGTAATACAATATTTTGTATCGATGAACAAGGTTCATAAGTTTAATCAGATGCATGAATATACTTCTAATCGCTTGGGAAGATTCAGGGCTTGACATTGAAATTATTATTATTTGCTACGAAACCGTATTCTTTTTCTGTATTGACACCTATACAGCATGCCGCTGAAAAGAAAGGATGCAGTGTTTACTGGTACACTGCCAGTACTGCCAAAAATTTTGAATTTCCAAGCGAACAGCTTAGTTCAACCCAGGCTGTCATAAATTATGACCCTGATGCGGTAATAGTGCCAGGGAATGTTGTTCCTGATTTCTGGCCCGGGCTCAAAGTGCAGATATTCCATGGTCTTGGCGAAGAAAAAAAAAGTCATTATCGTGTTACCGGGTTTTTTGATCTTTACTGTACTCCCGGACCAATGATGACGGAACGTTTTAATTTACTGGCTGAGAAGCATGGCTCCTTTCTGGTCAGGGAAACTGGGTGGCCAAAGCTTGATCTGTTACATGATCATCGTTCTATTCCAGAATGTAAAAAAGATATTGGCCTGAATCCTGCAAAACACATAGTGCTTTATGCTCCAACATTTTCACCGAAGCATAATTCAGCTCCACACTTATTTAAGGCTATAAATGATCTGATGTCCCAGGATTGGCAGTGGATCATCAAATTCCATGATTTGGAAAAGCAAGAAACCATACAACAATATGAGCAGTTGCAAACTGAAAATTTTATCGTTGTCAAAGACCCCAATATTATCCCTTTCATGAAAGCATCGGATGTACTATTGACAGATACTTCTTCGGTTGCATATGAATTTCTTTTATTAGATCGACCAATTGTAACCTGGGGTGCTGTTTCCCGGCCTGGAAAAGGAATTGATATCCGAAGTGGCGAAGACCTGTTTGGCGCCTTGACCCGCTCATTCCTTGACCCCATTGAATTTTCCAATGTGCGAAATGAATTATTGCATGAATTGCATCCTTATTCAGATGGAAAATCTTCGGAAAGGCTAATCGATATTATTGATGAAATTTTATCTACCGATGGAATGAGAGGATTAAAGACAAAATATCCTAATTGGATCCAAAAACGACAGATTCGCAGAATTGTACCATTATGAAGATCCTTTTTGAACACCAGCATCTTTATTATTTGCCACAGTTTGAGCCAATGATAAATGTATTGAAAGCCCGCGGGCATAATGGGCTTTTTGGATCGATCTGTGAATCCGTTCCCGATATGGAAAAAAATGTCTTTCAGGAAAATATGGATCGGCTTGGACTTAAAACAATCCAAGCTAATTTTGAACCCCAGCGCTGCCGGATACTAAAAGATGAAAAATTTGACCTAATATTTATTGGCAATAAAACATCTTTGAATAGTATCGCTGTGGCTGATTCATTTGTGGTCATGATTTATCATGGGATTGGTTTGAAACAGTCCTATTATACTGATCTGACTGACCGGATGGACCTGATTGCGGTGGAGTCATCTCCCCGGGCGGAAAAATTAAACAATCTGGGGTATACTGCTGTTGACAGTGGATTTATCAAATTGGATTATATCCCTCAGCTAACTCATCAGGAAAAACAGTCTCGCATGCAGGATATGGGATTAAATCCAGACAAGCCTACACTTTTATATGCACCCACCTTTTATCCTTCTTCCTTAAAAAAAACTATACCGATCCTTCCGGATTTGGTATCAGAAATGAATGTGATGATAAAACTCCATCAATTTAATTGGACCATGCCGCGGTATATACCGCTGAATGAAAAGTTGCTAGAAATAGAAAGGAGGGTGGAAGGATTAGCATTAATCAGGTTCGACCAGGTCAATATCCTGGACATCTTTCCCCTTGCTGATTTACTGGTATCTGATTTTTCGTCTACCCTGTTTGAATTTCTTCCCTGGGATAAGCCCATTATCCAGACAGCCTATTTTACACCCCGGTTTAAACATCTTATTTTTCCTGCTGTTTTAAATCGCCGGATGGATAAAGAACGAACGCTGGAGGCTGATTTTATGTATAAATGTTTGAGACCTGATGCATTAGTCGGAATAGTGAAGGATGTTTTAAATAAAAATGTCCAGTCAAAACCCTATTCAGAGAATCTTAAACAGAGATCTCTGGGCAGGATGGATGGCGGTGCATCGAAACGATTGCTTGAAGCAATGATCTCTCGTGGATTGGACATATGAATTTTATAAATCACCCGGTAATTTTATTCCCATTATGAAAGCATTTATTTTGGCGGCGGGTGTTTCCCGGCGGCTGTACCCGGAAACATATAAAATTCCAAAGTGCCTTCTTGATGTTGGCGGAAAACCCATTATCGATCATCAGTTGACGGCACTTGATAGCATTGGGATAAAAGATGTAACAGTTATCGTTGGGTACTACCGCGAAATGTTAACCGATCATTTGAATAAGACATTTCCGAATCTGAATTTTAATTTTATCATCAATCACCATTATTTTGAAACCAATACTGCCTATTCTCTTTATTTAGGAAGGGATATTCTTCGCTCGGATGCTCAGTTGTTGATGAATGCTGATGTTATCTATCCAAAAGAATTATTAAAGCGGATCATGGATTTTGAAAAGGAAACAGTACTAGCAGTGGATGTTAAATCCTGTGATCGGGAAGAAGTAAAAGTTATTGAAGGCACAAACCGGAAAATTGTTGCGATCGGCAAGGAATTGATTGAAGAAAATTGTCTGGGTGAATTTCTAGGAGTCGCAAAATTATCCAAGGAATTTAATCTGCGTTTTTCTGAAACTCTGAAAAGTTTGATCAATGCTGGCGGTAAGTCTGATTACTTTGAAGCCGGGATGCATCCATTACTATCAGAGCTGGATGTATTTTATAGTGACGTGTCCGATCTCCCCTGTCTTGAAATTGATTTTCTGGAGGACCTGGAGGAAGCACGTAAACTATATTGAAATGTGTTCAATTTTAACTATTTTATCCAATAAACTTTATTTTGGCAAAATTATTCCCTTTTCAAGGCTGGCGGTATAATAGTGATTTCGTAGGCGATTATTCGGATGTCATTGTCCCGCCCTATGATGTAATTACTGCGAAAGAACAGGATGCGTATTATGATCGTTCTCCTTACAATTATGTCCGAATAAATTTAAATCGTTCACCAAGTAACAGCCGGTACGAAAGTGCTTCTTCCGCATTGCGCCACTGGAAAGAAAATGGAGTGTTGATTAAGGAAGACAAGAATGCTATTTATATCATTTCACAGACGTATGAGCAGGCTGGCAATATGGTTGAAAGAATAGGGTGTATTTGCAGTGTTCAGCTCACAGAACTTGGGAATGTAGTTTTGCCTCATGAAAAAACCATTGAAAAATATTTGAACGACCGCCTGCAATTAATGGAAGCAACATCAGCCAACACAGGGCAGATATTCATGTGCTACCAGGATGAAGAAATGATACTTGAAAATATTCATGAGATGATGGTGAATGAACCTGTAATTGATGTGAACCTGGATGATGTTCTTTATCGAATCTGGCCGGTGGTGGAAAAAGACAAGATTGATCAATTTGTATCAACAATGCTGGATAAAACACTGGTGATTGCTGATGGCCACCATCGATATAAAACAGCCCTTAGGTATGCCGAAAAACATCCAGAGTTGGATGATGCAACCAGGGTTATGGTAACGCTAGTCAACAGCAAGAATAAAGGAATGCAGATATTGCCAACGCATCGATTACTATCAGGAATTAAAATTAATATTGATCAAATTGAAGCACGCCTCGAAAAATCATTCCAGATTAAAAAGTTAGAAGGAGCCGATGCTGTGTTGGCTCAGATGGATTCTGAACCAGAGCGTAAGGGGATGCTAGGTATATACCACCGGGAATCGGATACAGGTTTATTACTAAATTTCAGTAGTTGGAACAAATTGAAAACAATGTTACCAGAATCCAGTCAAACACTGCGGGAATTGAATACAAATATTTTACATCTTTTTGTGTTGGAAACAGTTTTCAATATTGATACCAATAAACAAAAGGACCTAAGGCACGTGTCATATATGCGCGGGAACAAGCCTGCTTCAGGCATGTTGAAAAAGGAAAATGATTACACTGTGGCTTGCTTTGTCAATCCGCCATCGTTGGAGGATGTGTTCAAGATAGCAAAATCAGGAGAAACCATGCCGCAAAAATCCACCTTTTTCTTTCCGAAAGTTTATTCTGGACTGGTGACACGCTGCTTTGAAAACTAGCGGGGAAACAACATGACATTATTAAAACAAGAACTGACAAACCAGATACCAAAGGTCAGAGAAGATATTAAGAACCTGATTCATGAGAATGGAGAGTCCCAGATCAGCACGGTATCGGTGGCGCAGGCTTATTCCGGATTGCGGGGTATCAAGGCTTTTGTGTGTGATACATCCTCTGTTTCACCGGAAAAGGGATTGATCATTCGCGGCAATCCGCTATTAGAGATCACTCATATACTGCCGGAAGAGGTATTTTTCCTGCTTCTGACAGGTCGTCTTCCGAACTCAGAAGAGTTAACTGACCTGCAGAAGGAATATTCCAAACATTTCAAGATTCCGGATTATGTCTGGTCTTTATTGGAAACGCTTCCGGGAGATAGCCACCCCATGACCATGTTTAATCTGGGCATATTGGCCATGCAGCATGAAAGTGTTTTCCGGAAAAAATATGATGAAGGAATGGCCAAATCAGAATATTGGGAACATATACTTGAAGATGGCATTCGCCTGTTAGCAAAATTACCCATATTGGGGGCGGGGATCTATCGAATGCGGTTTGGCAAAGGTGACCGGATTGATCCAGATCCCAATTTGGATTGGTCAGGTAATTTTGTACACTTGATTGATATTCCCGATCCATCCGGCGATTTCCATAAGTTGATGCAGCTGTATTTCATGTTGCATTGTGATCATGAGGGCGGCAATGTGAGCGCCTTTGCGGCCCATACTGTGGCATCGGCGCTTTCTGATCCCTATTATGCTGTATCTGCTGGTTTAAATGGTTTGGCAGGACCATTACACGGTTTGGCCAACCAGGAATGCCTGAAATTTGTACTTAAGATCCATGACCATTTTTCTGGTGCACCTACCAGTGAAGAATTGCGGGGATTTTGTTGGGATCGCCTGAATAGCGGGCGGGTCATTCCTGGATACGGCCATGCAGTCTTGCGTTGTCCTGATCCAAGGTTTACTGCTTTTATCAATTTTGGGAAAAAACATATCCATGGTGATGATATATTCGATATTGTAACTGGATTGTTTGATATTGTTCCAGAAGTACTTACGGAACAGGGAAAAGCTAAAAATCCCTGGCCCAATGTGGATGCAGCATCTGGTTCATTGCTCTACTATTATGGATTGAAGCAGTTTAATTATTATACGGTATTATTCAGTATTTCCCGGGCTATGGGTATGATTGCTCAGATGGTATGGGAGCGGGCACTTGGCATTCCAATCACCCGGCCGAAATCGGTTACAACAGAATGGATCAAAAAGAATATACAATAAAGTGGACTTACTGTTTAAAGCATTTCTGGGATTGATAACTCTTTTGGCCACTGTTACTGCTCAGGATATATTTCAATCCATTCGTGTCTGGGACCCAACCCCTGAGGTGATTAAAATAATAGCAGATCAGGGGATCCCGCTTGATCATACAGTGGGCAAACCTGGAATATTTCTAGATCTGACCGTTTCAGAAGACGAAACGGTTGTTTTAATGTCTACTGGGTTGGATGTTGAAATTTTGATTCCCGACCTCACAAGGTATTACCAGCAGATGAACCGCCCTGCTATTGAGCGGGATTTTCCCTTAGGTTCCATGCAGGGGAATTATACCTGGGACGAATTAAATAACCGATTTGATGAACTACAAAACCAGTATTCGGCTATCATGACCGATCGGCTTATCATTGGCGAATCTATGGATGGTCATGATATCTGGGCATTTAAAGTATCTGATAATCCAAATGAAGACGAAGAAGAGCCGGAAGTATTATATACCGGGTTAACTCACGCACGGGAGCCCGTAGGCATGATGAACTTATTTTACTTTGTACAGTTGCTTTGCGAGCAGTATGGAACCGATCCTGAGATTACCTACCTGGTTGATCATCGTGAAATGTGGTTCATCCCTGTCATAAATCCAGATGGCTATTTGTATAATGAATCTATTCAACCAAATGGCTGGGGTATGCACCGCAAGAACCGCAGGGATACAAATTGCGGGGATGGGTACAGCCGCGGGGTAGACCTAAACCGGAATTATGGCTACAGCTGGGGGACAGATAATACTGGTTCATCACCGGACCCGTGCAGTGATACATACCGTGGAACTGAAGAATTCTCAGAACCAGAAACAGCGGCTATCCGGGATTTTGTAGAGGATCGGGCGTTCATGAACGTTCTTCATTACCATACCTATTCCAATGTTCTTATTCATCCCTATGGGAATGCATCTCTCCCGGAAGAACCAGACCTGACAACCTACCGGGAAGTAGGTGAAGAAATGACGCGCTATAATGGTTATGCTGTCGGTACTGGCTATGAACTTATT
>JYMV01051589.1_pt1 | contig 15997 bp, 14 predicted proteins | sample 338911 | NCBI WGS metagenome assembly JYMV01 (sample SAMN03354496, study PRJNA234377) | hydrothermal vent metagenome | biome: Deep sea; feature: Hydrothermal plumes at the Eastern Lau Spreading Center, Western Pacific Ocean; material: Seawater | place: Tonga | collected 2009 | depth 2000 m m
TTGTAGGCAAGGTTACTGACTGCTTGAACGCGTGGCACGGCGAGCTTCCAGCGGTGCCACGATCATGGCCATCATCGGTGGAATGATTAGCAGTGTGATGATGGCAGACAACATTAACCCACCGATGATGACCGATCCGAGGCCTCTGTAAAGTTCTGATCCGGCCCCCGGGAATAACGCAAGAGGAAGCATTCCGAAGACGCTTGTTAAGGTCGACATGAAGATTGGCCGAATCCGGTTTTGTGTGGCGCGGACAATCGCTTCACTGGCAGTGGTGTTTTCTGTGCGAAAGTGAAACAAAGTCTGGTGGACCAATAAAATGGCGTTGTTTACCACAATGCCTATCAAGATCACGAAGCCGAGCATGGTCAGCATATCCAGTGCCTGGTATGTCACCAGATTGAGTGCTGCCAGGCCGCCGATGCCGCCGACGGCGGCAACGGGAACTGACAGCATGATGATCAAGGGATAGATAAAACTCTCGAACAACACGGCCATTACCAGGTAAACGATAACTAGCGCCAGTACCATATTGAGGCCCAGCGCGTCTCTTGTTTCAATGAGTTTGTCGGCGGTCCCCGTTAGTCGCATTTTTATCTGCGGTGGCAGACCTTCGGTGCGCAGTGGTTTAATGACCTCTTCGCGCAGTCGGCTGATCGCGGCTTCGAGTGGTATACCGGGTGCTGGTCGAATATCGAGAGTGATTGTGCGTAGACGCTCACGATGCCGAATTTGGGTCGGGCCGGCTGTCAGGGTAATGTGGGTCAGGGCTTTGACTGGGATGACATGGCCAGTTGGTAGCACCACCGGCAGCTCGCCAATATCCTGAGTAGCATCTACTGATTGCTTGCCTTTAAGCACCAGGTCAGTCAGTTTCCCACCAACGGTTACCTGAAGCACACGGCGTCCATCATTGAAAACGTCGATGGCTTCGGCAACCTCTTTTGCTGATAGGCCAGCGTCAGAAAGGCGCAGCCGATTCGGCACCAGTTGAATTTCTGGTGCGCCCAATTCAAGTCCCGGGTTTGGACGCCATTGGTGACCTTCTTTGCGCGGCATGATTTTCATGATTCGACTAAAAGCCCGGTTGGCAACGCTAAGAATCGTCTCGAGTTCTGGCCCCGAAATGTCGAGATCGATCTTCCGACTACCGCCGATACCGCGTCCAAAAATAGAAGGCTGGCTGATAAACCCGAAAGTCCCCGGCTCTCGAAATACCGGCCCCCTCAGTATGGGCTCCAGTTCACGCACGCGCGTGGGGTCAGCGGCGACTGCGCCAAAGAAGGTTCTGGAGGGCGTAGCGACAGAAAAAAACCGTTCAATTCGGGGAGCCGCGTCGGCACCACCTGGTGGGTCGCCTTCCTTAGACCAGTAAGGTGAAATTTCCTCTTCGATCGATTCAGCAATACGGGTGACTGTCTCCAGGTTATAACCCGGGGGTGGTGTGACCGCACCAAACAGTAGGTTGCGATTGCCTTCAGGCAAGTATTCCAGCTGTGGCAGCATTAGCCAGGCCACCACAGCAGCCGCGGCAGTGATAGACCCAACCACTGCGATAGCAACTGCGGGGCTGGCAGCAACAACGCGACAAAATATCGTGATGCCCTGCGCAAACAGGCGAGCGGCTGAATCAAGAAATGGGATGTCCATGCGAGTTGGATTCCCGCTAGTCTCTTTTCGGGTTGGCTTTAACAATCGGGCGCTAAGGGCCGGGATCAAAGTAATCGATACCAGCAATGACAGAATGACGGCGATAGAAATCGCGACGGCAATATCACGAAATAACTGTCCGGCCTCGAGTTCGATTGTGAGAATCGGGATAAACACCATCACGGTGGTTAATGCTGAAACCAACACGGCCCCCCAGACCTGTTTAGTACCTTCGAGAGCCGCCTGCCGTATTGGTTGACCTTGCTCACGAAGGCGAAAGATGTTTTCCAGAACGACGATCGCGGCATCAACAACCATGCCAACGGAGAAAGCGATACCGGCAAGTGAAATCACGTTAAGCGACCGACCCAATAACGCCATCGCGACGAATGCCCCAATAACCGATACCGGTATAGCAATAGTGATAATGACTGTGGCACGCAGCGAACGCAGGAAGAGAAGTAGGATGATCGCTGCTAATAATCCGCCCACCCAGATATTTTGCTGTACGAGTCGAATGGCAGAATTAATGTAAACAGTTTCGTTATAAACCTGGCGTAGGACTAGACCGGCATCAGATATCACGGTCTCATTTAACTCATCGACCGCGCTTTGCAAGCGAGTCATTGTTTCAATCACGTTGGCGCCGTGGCGGCGTGTCGCATTCATTGCCATGGCTGGCTGACCAAACACTCGGATGGTTGCAACGGGGGTCTCATAACCGAAACGCACCTCGGCGACGTCACTCACCGACACACGACCAAAGCGTCCGGTTTGGGGATCCTCAATTGATCGAATCAACACTTCACGAATGCTGGCCAGCGAGGAGAGTTCACCTTCAACACGAACGGTATAGCGGCGTTTTCCCTCATCAACGCTGCCTGCAGAAAGTGATACGCTAGCGTCGCGGAGCGCTTTAGACATTTCACCGATAGTCAATCGGTAACGGGCAAGCCGCTGCGGGTCAACAATTATCTGGATTTGTCGTTTGGTGCCGCCATAATAATTGACCTCGCCAATACCAGGAACTCGTTCCAGGCGCTCTCTGATGACGTCGTCAATAAAGTCACTGTACTCGTGAATAGGGCGTGAATTGTCCGCTGCCCGCTGAATCGTGAACCAAGCGATGGCGTTGTCATCAGTGCCAGTTGTTTTGAGGGTAGGCTCTTGAACTTCACCGGGGTAACCGCTAACTCGGTCGAGCCGATTGGCAACAAGGAGCAAGGCTCTATTCATGTCGGTGTCAACGGAGAACTCGAGTGTCAATCGGCTCCGCCCAAGTTGCGCGCGACCGGTGATACTGACGAGCCCCTCAAGGCCGGCAAACACGGTTTCCTGCCGGTTCAGGATTTCACGCTCGATCTCGGTGGGCGCTGCGGCCGGCCACTTGGTGGTGATGGTAATCACAGGTCGCTCGACATCTGGTGCGAGTTGAATTGGAATAGTCTTCAACGCCACTACACCGAACAGGACGATCATCAGCATGCCCGCTATTACTGCAATGGGTCGCTCAATCGCGTTTTGAATCAATGTCATGAATTGGGTTTGGCGATTGTCACCGCTCGACCAGGCGTGATTCGCTCATTGCCGCGGATAATAACGGCCTCGTTGGCCTGCAGCCCCTGAGTGATCGCAATACGGCTGCCACTGCTGATGCCCAGTGTGACCGGACGAGGCAGCGCTTTGTTATCCCGCACAACATAAACAAGAATCTTCCCGCCTTTATGCACTAACGCGTCTTTATGTACCGTTACTGCTTCCTGAGGAGGGCCCACTGGCAGAGTCAGGATCACGGACTGATTAGCTGCTAAGTTGGAATAAGGTGTGTCTGGATCAAGAGTGAATCGGACGCGGCGTGTACGGGTCCGAGAGTTTTCTTCGGGCACAACCGCGCGTACTGTAGCGTGGTGTAATGCGCCACCTTCCATGCGAAAGGGCACCGGCGTGTTGGGAACAAGGGCGATGGCTTGGTTGTAACTGACATTTGCCTCAAGTTCCAGTTGCCGGTATGAGACCAGTCGCAGCAGCCGTTGACCTTGTTTAACGTATTCGCCGGTTTCGGCAAGTCGTTCAGCGATGACGCCGTCGTACGGTGCGTTAACGATCGCATAGCGAAGGTTAATAGCGGCCAGTTGTAGTTCCGACTGCGCTATTGTGACTCGAACTTTTGCCTCCTTCTCCCGTGCGCTGGCGGTCAATTCGCGCTGAACGGCATCATCATACTGAGCAAGGCTGGTGGCGGCAGAGCTTTTTAGTTTCTGCAGTCGGTTTTTTTCTTGCCTTACTCGGGAAAGTTCTGAGCGTCGGATGGCAAGAGTTGCTTTCGCCTCGCTTACGCGCGCGTCCCTAAGCGCCATACGGATTCGGAGAATCTCAGCATCGATCGTCGCGATCTTCTGCCCTTTAACCACCTCGTCACCGACCTCAACGTGGATGGCATCGATCGGTCCTTCAATTCGGGTAGCTACGTAACCGGCCTGTCGTGGAACCAGGTGACCGACGACGGTTTCTACCTCGCGTATCAGTTCAAAGCGTGAATCATCGATGTGTACCAGCGTTGCACGCTGATCTGCAGCAGCGATGCCGCTGCAGATAGGCGCAATACAAATCAGCACTCGTGTCATTATGCTGCGCTGTCGCAGGATGTGGTGAATGGGTCTCATTACATCGCACTCAATAGTTCGGTCATGCATTGATCATCGATATTTCCGCCGCTGATCATAATGCCGATTCGTCCGTGTGTGGGCACTGCACTGGACAGCAAGGCGGCCAATCCCAGCGCGCCTGATGGTTCGACCACGAGTTTGCCGAGACGGAATAACAGTCGCACCGCTTCCTTGATGGCGTCTTCCGGCACGGTGACGATGTCATCGACGTTTTGACGGATCAGCGCAAAGGTGATTTTACCGAGCGACTCGGTGCGAGTGCCATCTGCAATGGTATTCGGATTACTGACGCGTTCAATTTTCCCACTGCGAAAAGACCGAGCAGCATCGTCGGCCATCATTGGCTCGACGCCTATCACTCGACACTGTGGTGCCAAGTGTCTGGCGCTCAATGCCGACCCGCTTAGCAATCCGCCACCACCACAGGGGACCAGAAGTAGGTCGAGATCGTCTTCGTCTTCCAACATTTCAAGTGCTGCGGTCCCTTGACCGGCGATGACATGCGGATGATCAAATGGGGGTACCAGCGTATAGCCATGGGCCTCAGCGAGGTTGGCACTAATTTCCTCGCGGCGTTTGTGGGCTGGATCGTAGTCGATGATTGTTGCACCGTGCGCAGCGGTCGCATTTCTTTTCAATCGTGGGGCATTGTTCGGCATGACAACTGTTGTGGGGATGTCGAGGAGTTTTCCACACAGCGCAATAGCCTGAGCATGGTTGCCTGAGGAATGGGTCACAACCCCTTTTTGACGTGCGCTCTCGGTCAGTTGCGACATGGCGTTCCATGCTCCCCGAAACTTGAATGCACCGACACGCTGCAAATTCTCACATTTGAAAAATAGCGACATATCCAGATGTTGGTTAATGGCAGGACTTGATAACGTGGGTGTTCGCAGTGCGTGGCCAGCGAGACGCTTGTGCGCCGCCAGCACGTCGGGGAAGGTGGGTAATTGAGGCATCGGTGTATGAATGATCTAGTCCGCACCACGACCGCGGAGTATAGCGAAACTGGTTGGCGGTAGAGCGAGATGGGCAGTTGACTGTTTATTTGATTTGCCGGTGCGGTTGTCGACACAAGCGGCAGTTACAATTAAAAGTATGGGTATCATTCTGAGGAAGTGACAATGAGCGCTGAACAAGTGCTTGAATGGGTTTCTGGATCGGATCCAGTCTGGAGTGTCATCTGGCTGCATGGGCTTGGTGCTGACAATACCGATTTTCAGGACTTGCCTCGGCTGTTGAAGTTGCCCCCTAACGAAGCGGTGCGGTTCTTGCTGCCCAATGCACCGAAACGGCCCATTACGCTTAACGGGGGAGTCGTGATGCGAGGTTGGTACGACATCATGGGTCTAGACATGGCACAGCGCGTTGACGAAGACGGTCTGAAAGATGCCAGTTCACGGGTTGTTGCGCTGATTGATCAGGAAAAGGCGAGGGGAATCGGTGCCCATAAGATTTTTGTGGGGGGCTTTTCTCAGGGAGGCGCTGTCTCGCTCTACACCGCATTACGCCATGACGAATCACTCGCGGGTATCATTGCATTGTCGACTTATCTGCCGCTCGCGGACCGACTAGACGAAGACATTAGTGCCGAAAATAGAGACATACCCATCTTTATGGGGCATGGTCAGATGGACCCTTTGGTCCCTTTGTCACTGGCAGAGCAGGGTCTCGAGACCTTACGCGCACACCACTACCCGGTTACTTGGAAGACCTATCCTATTCCCCACAGTGTGTCGCCGCTTGAATTTCAAGATCTCTCAGCGTGGTTCGGGGAGACCATGGGTGAATCACTAAACATATCTTAGGTTCGCGACGTTTCAAGTTATTGCACGAGATTGCGAAGCCGCTCCAGGTGATAGCGTACGTTCGCGGCATGGGGATTCACTGCCAAGGCTTTCTCAAACGCAATGATGGCGGCATCGGGTTCGCGTAGACGTATCATGATGAGTCCGAGTCCTGAAAGCGCGCCGAAGTGCCGAGGTTCGAGCAGTAACGTCTGTTTGATGTCACGTGCGGAAGAAGCATAATCGCCCCGCAGGTAATGCAGAGTCGCTCGCCGATTCCAACCTTCGGCAAAGCCAGGTGACCGCTGAATGAGACTGGAAAAGTGCTGAAGCGCTGACTCGAATTCTCCCCGTTCCATTGCGATCATGCCGTCGTGCAGGCGTTGACGGACTTCGATGTCATCAACTTCCAACCAGATTGCCCAGATAAGGTTCGACAGTTCGGTGCCGTGCCGGTGATCGGTGATGGATTTTAATTGCGCGAAAAGAGGATCCAGTCTCGCGTCGGTTTGATCAGCGTTAGCACTGGGGCTGATCAAGCACAGTCCCGTCATGATCAGCCATAGTGTATATCTGAAAGCTGTCATTGAATCTGCGTCGCATCGATGATTGCTAGGGCTTTCTCATGCAGGATGTGATTAGCACTAGCCAACACAGTCCCGCCAGAGTGGAGACGTAACGAATGGCCCTGCCAGTCCGAGATGCAGCCGCCGGCACCTTCTACAACGGGGACTAAAGCGAGGTAGTCGTGCGCTTTCATATCGGCTTCCATGACCAGATCGACATACCCGGATGCGAGCAGACCGTAGGCATAGCAATCGGCGCCAAAATGGCGGAACTGAGTTAATTGACTGACCGACTCAAAGGCCGCCAGATTAGCCTGCGAGAACATATCGATGGTCGTGGCATAGAGCGTCGCTTGGGCGAGGTCTGTTTTATCACTGGTTTTGCAAGTGTTGCCATTGAAGCGACTGGCTTGCCCTCCGATACCGAGCCAGCGTTCATGTAAAGCAGGCATGTCGATGATGCCGAGACAAGGTGTCCCATGGTGCAGCAGTGCGATCAAGCAGCCGAAGGTCGGGTTACCGGTAGCAAAGCTTTTGGTGCCATCGATCGGATCAATCACCCACGTCCAAGGGCTATTGCTTTGGATCGTTGAATACTCTTCGCCACAAATCCCGTGATCCGGGTATCGTTCGGCGATCAGGTCACGCAGCATTTGCTCGATCTCTCGGTCAGCAACGGTGACTGGGGTATTGTCGGGCTTGGTTTCGACACTCTCTAAACCACGAAAATAACGAAGGCTGATTTCGCCCGCTAAATCAATCACGTTTGCCGCAAATACTCTGATTTGATCATCAATGGACTCAGGCATGGTTTTAACATTAAGGCATCGTCAGACGCGGTACAAATTGGAGTTGGAATTGTACGGAATACCCCGACAAAAATCGTAGGCCTAAGCTGCGAATGTGACCGAGTCAGTGATTATCTTGTGGTGATGATATAAGGCCCCTAAACAGCGGGTAAAACGGATAATAGGATCTGGCTCGTATCGGGAGGTCGTTAGGATGGCTCAATATGTTTCATTTTGATCTCATAGGTAGATACATTACCCAAGGATGGATAGTTCATCAGAACGTTAGTTGAAGAATATGGCAAACGTTTCGGGGACATTCGATGCAAAACAATAGTGGTATTTAATATAGGAGTGAGACCATGGTGCAGACAGCAGAAACCACAGTGGCCGTTGCCACGGGCCCGACCGTCAGCATGAAGAGCGAGCCCCAGTACATCACTGGCCGGCGCGCATTTTTTAAGTACAGAGAACTCGGCGTTGCTGGCGCAAGTGATGGTAAGTTCCACGCCCAGATTACCTCGACAACCCAAGGCATGTCAGAACCAACGGGCTGGCACTACCACGTCTGTGATGGACAATTCGTTTTTATGTTGAGTGGTTGGGTTGATCTGGTGTTTGAAAATGGCGATAAGGTTCGAGTTGGGGAAGGTGATTCAATCTATATACCAGGCGGTCTACGTCATAATGAGACGGCAACGTCTAAAACTTTTGAACTATTGGAAGTTACAGTGCCAGCCGATATGGGCACCACATCGTGTGAACCGCCGGTTGGTATGGCTGAATAAAAATGATGTCCCTGTGGTAAGTCGCAGGTGGTTGCCGTCCAAGCACAGCGGGGCTAGTCATGTGTCTTGGCAAATCAACTGGGTTTTCGAGGAAAGGAAATGGTTGAGACAGCAGCAGTAAAAACATACGGGTCGATAGAGGAAGTTATCAATGAACTAATGACTCGATTTGGTGAGCGTCTATCGGTTGCCCATTCGGTGCGGGAGCGATTTGGAAAAGATGAATCATTTCATCCCTCGTCGCCACCCGATGCAGTTGTTACTGTGGTCAGTACTGACGAAGTTCAAGATGTGGTCAGCACCTGCGCGCGGTACAAGGTACCGGTCATCCCCTATGGCACCGGTACTGGGCTTGAAGGACAGGTCTGTGCGCTTCACGGCGGAATCTGCATCAATCTTCAGGAGATGAACCAGGTACTGGAAGTTCACGCCGAGGATCTGGATGTCGTCGTCCAGCCAGGTGTGACTCGAAAGCAGTTGAATACCCATCTGCGTGATAGTGGTCTTTTCTTTCCTATCGATCCTGGTGCGAATGCCTCGATCGGTGGTATGGCGGCCTGCCGGGCATCCGGTACGAATGCTGTTCGTTATGGCACCATGCGTGAAAATGTGCTGGCCTTGACTGTTGTCCTGGCCGATGGCCGCATTATCCAAACCTCCCAGCGTTCCAAGAAATCTGCTGCGGGATACGATCTCACTCGCCTGTTTGTTGGTTCTGAAGGGACATTGGGTGTGATCACCGAGATTACGCTGCGTCTTTATGGCATACCTGAGGCCATCACATCAGCGGTGTGCACGTTTTCTGATGTTGAATCGGCGGTGAATACTGTTATTGCCACTATTCAGTACGGTATTCCAATCGCTCGAATGGAACTGCTCGACGAGAGTATGATCGATGGCGTTAACCGGTACTCGAAGACAGAGTTCGAGATTGCTCCCACATTGTTTCTTGAATTTCACGGCAGCGAGCAATATGCGGAAGAACAAGCCGAAACGGTGCAAGGTATTGCCGAAGAGTTTGGCGGCGGTAACTTTCAGTGGACCGGCAACACCGAAGAACGCAATCGTTTGTGGCAGGCGAGACACGATGCGGCATATGCAGCGAAGGCCATGCGTCCCAATGGCACGATCTGGTCCACTGATGTTTGTGTGCCGATTTCCCGTCTGGCCGATTGCATTACCGAAACACAAGAGGACATTAAGGCCAATAATCTACTGGCACCGATTGCGGGCCACGTGGGCGATGGTAATTTTCACTTGGCTTTTGTGGTTGATCACGAAGACAAGGAAGAGGTGAAGCGGGCTGAAGCGGTGCACGAGCGCATGGTAATGCGGGCCTTGGCCATGGGAGGTACGTGCACGGGAGAGCACGGTATTGGTTGCGGCAAGATTGACTTCCTGGTGGCGGAACACGGTGAGGCAGTCAGCGTTATGCGGACGTTGAAGCAGGCGCTTGATCCGGACAACATCATGAATCCGGGTAAGATTCTGCGCGTCTAAAGCGGGTGCTCAACCTACTCGAATCTGATCGTGTGGCGAAATGGATTAACGCAACCGGATTTTGTGTGTTCTGATGCCAGGCGACCCAAAAGAAAACTGGACGATTACCAAGTCAGTCGTGACCGGTGACGGCGGAATCGTTGTCAGCCAGCATCACGAGGCTTCCCATGTTGGTGCCTCGGTCCTCGCCCAGGGAGGCAATGCAATTGATGCCGCCATTGCGACGTCTGCGGCCCTGGGCGTCGTTGAGCCATGGATGAGCGGTATCGGAGGTTGCGGTAACCTCCTGGTCTATCTTGCGGAAGAGCAAAAAACCTACGCAATCGAATGCGGTGTTCGGGCACCCTTGGCGCTCGATCCAGATCGTTATCCATTGATCGATGGCCGAGATAGTGATTTATTTGCATGGCCAGCAGTCGTCGAGGATCGCAATGTCGTGGGTCCAGCATCGGTTGCGGTACCCGGTCTCGTTGCAGGGTTGGGTTTGGCGCTAGCGCAATTTGGAACCATGCAATGGAGTCGACTTCTGGCACCGGCGATTGAACTGGCGACACGTGGGTTGTTGGTGGACTGGTACTCTTCTCTGAAAATCGCGTCCGCTGCCCGCCAATTAATTCAATTCCCAGACAGCGCAAGGTGTTATCTGCCAGACGGCCATGTTCCGATCGGTGAATGGGGCGGTCCCCTGCCTACCCTCGACCAGAGTACGCTGGCACGCACCTTGATTCGACTGGCCAAGGAAGGCCCGGCGTCTTATTACCAGGGCTCCTTTGCACGCGAACTTGTGCGAGACGCACAGGCAATGGGAATTGAACTCACCGAGGAAGATCTTGCTGAATATGCACCGCGCCAGAGTGTAGTGCAGGGTTTTTCTTATCGTGATGTCCAGGTTTCGACGGTCCCGGGCATGACGGCTGGTCCGACACTGTGTCGCGCACTGAATACACTGCAGTCTGACGCATCATCACTTGACCTTCAGGATCCGATGCGGGCGTACACACAGTATGCACATTGTTTGCTTAACGCCTATGAACACCGCCTCACACACGATGGCGATATTCCCGAGGGTAATGGTCCTTCGTGCACGACGCACGTGAATGTAATCGATCGAATGGGTAATGTTGTGGCATTGACTCAGACCTTGCTTTCTATCTTCGGATCCAAAGTCGTATTGCCAGAGACTGGCATATTGATGAACAACGGGATCATGTGGTTCGATCCACGGCCTGGCCGACCGAATTCGTTGGCCAAGGGAAAGTGGCCTCTTTCAAACATGTGCCCAGCGATTGTTCACCATGCCAATGGTGACAAGAGTGCCCTCGGTGCGTCAGGTGGAAGGAGAATCATGTCTGCAGTGTTTCAGTTGATTTCTTTTCTGGTTGATACAAGTCTTCCCCTGGGTGAGGCGGTACACCGCCCCCGGATTGATGTCAGTGGTACAGATCTGGTGTCCTTGGATCAAGCACTGGGTGAAGACGTCCGGCAGGCACTGGTTAGTCAATTTCCAGTACAAATGGTGGATCACGGTATTTATCCAAGCCTTTTCGCGTGCCCTTCTGTTGCAAAGCGTGATAGTCACCGTCAGGTGAACAGTGGAGTCGCTTATGTGCTGTCTCCATTGTCTGCGGCAATTACCGAGTAGGATATTGTGTAACAGTTGTCATTCGATTCATGGCGCCACTACCGGGTTGGCAAATGAATAGCATCGGGCCGTCTCGTCGTTCAAGATTAATATCACTGCTTTCGGCAGGGGGTGATTGTGATCTGCCCGATGCCTGCGTTGATTATGTGCCCGGGTTCTTACCTCCGAAAACAGCGGACGGAGTTTTTGATTCGCTCATCAAACAGGTACAGTGGCGTCAACCGAAAATCAAGCTCTTTGGCAAAACGTTTCTATCGCCGCGCCTATCGGCTTGGTATGGCGACGCGTGTGCGGTTTATTCTTATTCCGGCCTTGTTAATCAGCCTCTCCCTTGGCTGCCCGTGTTGCAGGTGTTGCGCCGACGGCTAAAGAATGAATGGGCATGGAACCCCAATGCGGTTTTGGTGAACTGGTATCGTGATGGTCAAGACAGTATGGGATGGCACAGTGATGACGAATCGGAACTGGGCAACGAGCCTACGATTGCGTCCATAAGCTTGGGCGCATCGCGCCGTTTTCTGTTGCGTCATAAAAAGCATAAACACATGCCTATTTATGAACTGGTGCCCGAACATGGTTCGCTGCTGATCATGGCAGGTTCGACACAGAAATTTTGGCGCCACAGTGTGCCGAAATCGACTCATGCGGTGGGACAACGGGTCAATCTCACTTTTCGTCTTGTCAGAAAAAACGCAAGGAATCTCCTAGAGTGAGCGATGATGATCGATAGTGACGCTGATCAATTTGATTTTGCGGTGAGTCAACCGGATTATGTTCCGCTGGCGGAGACGTTACGCCCGACCACGTTGGAGTCATTTGTCGGTCAGGAGCACCTTCTGGCACGTGGTAAACCGCTGGCTGAAGCCATTCATTCGGGACAACTTCATTCAATGATTTTGTGGGGGCCGCCAGGTACCGGTAAGACGACCTTGGCGCGCTTAGTTTCAGGCTATTGTGGTGCTAATTTCGTGACCCTTTCTGCGGTTAACGCCGGAGTTAAGGATCTCCGCCAGGTTGTGGCGAGCGCCCGGGACCATGCCTCAGCGACTGTGTTGTTTGTGGATGAGGTGCATCGGTTTAACAAGTCTCAGCAGGATGCATTTTTACCGCATGTCGAAGACGGTACGTTGGTTCTTATTGGCGCGACTACTGAGAATCCATCGTTCGAACTGAATAATGCATTGCTTTCGCGAGTGCGAGTCTATGTGCTCAATCCTCTGACTGGGAGTGATCTCAAGCAGGTCGCTTTGCGAGCGCTGGCAGATTGTGAAACAGGATTGGGGCGCTATGGACTAACATTGGCGGAAGATGCGTGTTCGGCGCTGACGAGCGCAGCTGACGGTGATGCGCGGCGGTTGCTGAACTTTTTGGAGATCGCCGCGCAACTCGCCGGACGAGAACGATCCATCTCCTGTATCGATGTCAACTTGATTAGCGAAGCGATTGGCTTCACGTTGCGGCGATTCGATAAGCGTGGGGATCAGTTCTACGATCAGATATCGGCACTTCATAAATCGGTACGCGGCACTGATCCGGATGCGGCACTTTATTGGTTCGCTCGAATGCTCGATGGCGGCTGTGATCCGCGCTATATCGCTCGCCGCTTGATTCGAATGGCGAGCGAAGACATTGGGACTGCTGACCCTCGTGCTTTGATGCTGGCGCTCGATGCGGCGCAAGCTTACGAGCGGCTTGGTCAACCCGAAGGGGAATTGGCTCTCGCCCAGGCGGTGACGTATCTTGCTTGTGCGGCCAAGAGTAATGCGGTTTATCGGGCCTTCTCAGCTGCCCAGCACGATGTAGTAGGGCATGGCTCACTGGAAGTGCCCAAGCATCTTCGCAATGCACCGACACGGTTATCGAAACAATTAGGGCATGGAGAAGGTTATCGCTATGCCCATAATGAGCCAGATGGCTATGCCCGGGGCGAGACCTATATGCCGGCACCATTGAGCGGGAAGCGTTATTACTTTCCAAGTGAACGAGGCCTGGAGTTGCGGATAAAAGAGAAACTGGATCGCCTGCGGCGAAGTGATGACTCAGGCGGTAAGGAATAATGCCGCATCGCCATTTGTTAAAGCAGATGCCGCTTGCACAGTGGATCAATGCCGCTGACCTGGCGCAGCGAACCTGCCTGGACCAACGAACACTTGACCATCATGTTCATACCCTAATTAAAGACGGTGTTGCTATCGGTTGCTGCAAGCGCAGAGGTTATTGTCTTCTTGAAGCGGTCGATTTTATTGATCAAGGTGAATTGATCGACATGTTGAAAGCAAGCCCGTTACTGAGGCCGGAAAGACTCGAGGTTCTTGATGAGGTGGATTCAACTAACACACGATTGCTTGGTTGGCCAGAGTTGAGCGGGTTTCATGGCCGCGCCTGTGTAACCGAATTTCAAACGGCAGGGCGCGGGCGCCATGGAAAGCGTTGGCACGGTGCGCGTTACCGAAACGTCATGTTGTCACTGGCGTGGCAATGGAGCGGTTCTTTTGACCTGGTGACAGGCCTTAGTCTTTCCATTGGGCTTGCGGTGGCGCGGGTGCTCAGTCAGTGGACCGGTCCAGGGCTCCAGTTAAAATGGCCGAATGACATCATGTTTTCTGGAGGCAAGCTGGCTGGCATTCTGATTGATGTGACTCCTACCGGAGACGGACCGTTTCGAGTGGTTGTGGGACTTGGAGTGAACGTTTGTAATTCGCCACACTTAGAACAGGTCGTTGATCAACGAGTGATTAATTTGCAGGATATTGCAATTCGGTCGATGTCCAGAACGCAGTTAACTGGTGAGTTGATACTGGCAATGGCTTTGGCACTCGACCGTTTTGAAAAATTAGGCTTTGCCCCCGATCAAGTAGCTTGGAATCAATGTGACAGGTTTCGTGGACGCACGGTGTTAGCGTCCATTGATGGAGAAGTTTTCGAAGGAGAAGGTTATGGCGTTGATTCGGAGGGGCGTTATCGAATTATCGATACCAGTGGCAATGAGCAGGCAGTATCGGCCGGTGAGGTGAAGTTGTCGGCAAACCCTAACCAAAGGTTTCGATGAATTCTCTACAAGTTAGTGTTGATCTCTTGATTGATCTTGGCAACAGTCGAGTCAAATGGGCGATGAAGAGAGCGCACGAGTGGGTTGTTGGCGCTGCAGTTTCCCGCATGGAAGGTTTAACTGACTGGGCCGTCAGCTTAGCTGACCAGGAGCGGCCCCAGCGTATACTCATTTCAAACAGTGCGGGCCCGGCTGCCGAGGCGACTATCATCACTTGGTGTGAATCTCAATTGGGTGTTGCACCGAAGATCATTCGATCAGAGCTCAGCGGTTTTGGCGTTCACAATGCCTACCAAAACCCAAGTGCATTGGGCGCTGATCGGTGGCTTGCAATGATTGCGGCGCGGCATGACAGTAGTGCGCCCGCTGCCGTTGTCGATTGCGGAACCGTGGTCACGGTTGATGCGCTTGATGCGGTAGGGCGTTTTCTCGGTGGTGTGATCATTCCCAGTCATCAGACAATGTGCCGCAATTTATTAGCCCAAGTCACGCATCTGCATGCGGATGCCACAGCGGGGTCGAATGTTTTTAATTTGTCAACCGGAAGTGCTGTTGCGAACGGGTCATTGATGGCGGTGATCGGTGGAATTGATCGAACCGTCGAGGCATTTATTGAGCGTATGGGGCAAGACACTCGTGTTGTTTTGACCGGGGGGAATGCTGCTCGTATCGCGCCTTTGTTGCGGTGTCGTTTTTCTGAACAACCCAACCTAGTGCTGGATGGTTTACGCATTGTGGCAGGGGATGTCACATGAAATGGGTCTGCGGATTGCTGATTATTGCGAATGTGGCGCTTTACCTTTGGGTGACAGGTCATCCCAGTCAGATCGGGATACGGCCAGTGCCGTCCCTTGAGTCGGTCAATCTGATCACGATGCAATTGCTGGAAGAAGATGACTTGAGTCGATCCTCAACTGCGGCGTTGCATTGCGTACGGTTAGGGCCATTTGCGACCCAGGATACTTACCTTAGGGCGCAACAGTTACTTAATAATGCGGGGTTTGGGTATACACGCGAGATTGTTAACGCAAGGGAATTAAGGGTCTTTCGAGTGTTCATGGGACCTTTCAACAGTGATCGCGAATTACAGTCAGCTTCCGTTGACCTGCGACAGTTGCATTACGATCCGTATGTCTATGAAGACAGTCAGGGTCAGTTACTCACTGTACAAATGTTCTCTCAACCGGAAGCAGCGGGTCGTTTCGTCAGCGACCTTGCAGTGGGTGGAATTCAGGCTGGGGCACGACTTGAGACACGCACACTGGGGCCGTTACGTTGGTTAGAACTCGCTGATGTGATAACCGAGACACAGCGAGAGAAGCTTCGTCAGATGCCTTGGCGCGATGCAATGACCAAGGTTTCGATTATGCCGTGCGGTTAATGCTGGGGAAAGCACATTAAGCTACAGACGGAATTGCGACTGAAACGATTTCCCCTCTAGAATGCAGCCCTTGTTTAGTGCCTTCAGCGATGAATCGGTTATACGCCCGCATAGCTCAGTTGGCAGAGCAGCTGATTTGTAATCAGCAGGTCGGTGGTTCGAATCCACTTGCGGGCTCCA
>JYMV01030855.1_pt1 | contig 15996 bp, 20 predicted proteins | sample 338911 | NCBI WGS metagenome assembly JYMV01 (sample SAMN03354496, study PRJNA234377) | hydrothermal vent metagenome | biome: Deep sea; feature: Hydrothermal plumes at the Eastern Lau Spreading Center, Western Pacific Ocean; material: Seawater | place: Tonga | collected 2009 | depth 2000 m m
GCAGTCGTCACATACGTAATATGTTTGGTATCTTATCCCTGAAACTTTTTCTACGGCCTCTCCAAGATTATAGGTAATCTCCCAGCTTGGCTCGTGGCAATCACAGCAACGGGGTATTTTTTTTCCATCCAAGTTCTTTTCATGCTGGATTTTTGCATTAGAAGACACAAAAAATATAGGAATTCATGATAGAAAAGTTTGCTACTGCCTATCTGTCTAGCTTTAACAAGAACTCAAGGTTATCTAAAATCTGGGACTTTAGCAGTTTTCCTTGGTTTTTTCCCACAGCCTTTATCATATTCCCAAGCATACTCTCCATAAGGTTAATCGAAGCCTGCTTTAGTCCTTTGATGTCTTTAACATGTTTTTTTGGCAGTCTCTTCTTGACACCTAAAAAGGATGCTGAGATATGGACGCGCTCTATCTTATAGAATAACTCGGCTGCGTCATTCATAACATATTTTCCTTTTTCGGTTGTTGAAAATTTTGAGGATTTTATATTTTGTATTCTAAAAATAGGTCTTGATTTTTTCAATTTTGGCAGCAAATCAGCTTCAAAACAATCGTTGTGATAACGAAGTTGCGAATACAAGTAGCCTATCTCCTCATCAATGTTAGAAACGATCTTTTTCATGGTGCTGATTATGTTTCTGCATATTTTTTTAATATATCAATTACTTCTTCATCAGAAACCTGTTTGAAGTTAGCGTAAAAATCACTGATTGACATGAAATTAGTGGGAGTCTCCACCGCAAAGACATTCTGGAATTTCTGCTTTAACAGTTCAAACATGTCTGCCGCAACAACAGGTGAGGCAATCGAGGCATGGGATGTTTTTGTCTCAAGCCATTTTGCAACGACCAGCACCGTTGAACCTGTCGCAATTCCGTCATCTACTACGATTACATTTTTGTTTGTTAAATTATATTCGGAACTCCCTCTGAGTTTCCTTTGCTTCTCTTCAACCTCAGCCTTTTTGATTGAGATTTCGTTTTGTAGACTGGCCTGGGTAAAATATTCTGCATGTGAATCTGGCAAATAGGTGACACCGTCATACGTAATTGCTCCAATTCCAAACTCCGGATTTTCCGGCAGGGTCAGCTTCTTGGAAACTATCACATCAAGTTGTAGACCATAACGCTTGGCAATCTGGTGCCCTATGACAACGCCTCCCCTAGGAATTGCAAGAACCACTGTGTTCTCATCTATGATGTCTGCCATCTTTAATGCAAGCCTATTACCAGCGTCTACACGATCTGAAAACATCATAGCTTTTTCTTCTGCTTTTCTTTTGGTACAACACACGTAGCAGATGCCTTGGCGACAAGAATAGGCGGATCAAGTACTTCACAAGCACTAGCTTGCACATGACCCTGAATCGAGGCAATCACCTTGTAAGCTTCGAAGGTTATTTTTCTGCTCGTCTTGCCCGCTTTGACGATTCTTCCGGTGACTTCGATAAAGTCACCACCATAAACTGGTGCAAGAAACTCAACCTGATCGTAAGCACGAAGTAGACCCTCATCACCATCATAACGAATGGTCAGTTCTGTAGCCACGTCACCAAATAAACCAAGAATCTTCGCACCAGCTACTAAATTTCCAGCATAGTGAGCATCATTGGAACTCATCCTGATTCGTAATCTGGCTTCAGTGTTTTCCATATCCACTAATCTATTATTTGCCTGATAATCTCATCCAGTTCAGACTCAAGCATTGTTATTATTGGTGGGATGAGCCTGTCAGTAGCATCCTGCTCGGGCCAGAAAATTTGAGCCTGGTTACCATTTAGCGTAATTCTAATCGTTGACTTTGTATAATCCGTTACATCATCTAGTATGGGGAACGATTCCTTTGGAATTGACATAAATCCAGTTTCCTTGATTAGCGCGGTAAGTTTTTGTAATTTTTCATCAGCAACTGATGACATGATTTGAGATTGGCCGCCATCTTCCGTGATTTTGTTGTATTGTGCCGTTCCATCATTTTTTATGGTAAGAATTTCTGTACTTTTTGCCACAGTTTTTTCCGTAACGCCAAAGGAGACAACCATCAAATCGTGTTTAGTGTATTCTATGTGTATAGTATCATTAGGGTTAACTGCAGATATGGGAATTTCTGTTTGGGTTAACATGGGTATCATAATCAGAAGTGCGAGAATTACAGGAATAGCCATGATGACGAAAATTATGGGTTTTGCCACCACATCAAAAGGACATTTTTGCAATTAAGTCTTGGTAAAATAACTTAAAATTCAAGTCTAGCATTTTCAATTTTGTGGGGTCGTAGCCTAGCCTGGTAGGGCGACTGTGACTACGTAAAGATCACCGCTAAGGGCTCCAGAGGTTAAAGTTCAAACTCTGATGAAAAGATGATGTGAGTTTGGAGCTGTAGTGACCCGTAGGTCGTCGGTTCAATTCCGATCGGCCCCACGTTTTTTAAAATCAGTCCTAATTGTTGCGCAGCATGTTGAGTGCCGAGCCTGCCCGAAACCATTCTAATTGTAAATCGTTATACGAATGAGTTAGGGATATTTCCTCTGTTTCGTTATTTTCATGACATATAATGCACTTGACAGGCTTGTTGGGTGCAAGTGCATTCAAACCAATCAAGCTTACTTTGTCTCCCTGCTGTAACCTATCATAATCATCAGGGTTTTCGAATGTCAAAGCCAGGATTCCCTGCTTTTTCAAGTTTGTTTCGTGTATTCTGGCAAAGCTTTTTGCAAGCACGGCGCTACAGCCCAGAAATCGCGGCGTCATTGCAGCATGCTCGCGGCTGCTACCTTCTCCGTAGTTGCTATCGCCTACTATAACCCAAGAGATGTTTTGTTTTTTGTATTCCCTAGCAATCTGTGCACAGCTTTCAACATTGCTAGTCAGCGCGTTTTTTGCCTTTCCAACCTCACCATTGAAAGCATTTACAGCGCCCAACAGCAGATTATCGCTTAATTTTTCTAAATGTCCTCTAAGCCTCAGCCAAGGACCTGCAGGCGATATGTGATCAGTGGTGCATTTTCCTTTTACCTTAATCAGAACATGTGCATCGTCAAAGTCCTGCCCATTCCAGGCATTGAATGGCTCTAGTTTTTGCAGCCTTTCGCTATTTGGATCAATTAATACGTCAATATCATCAGTATTTTTTGCAGGAGAAATGTAAACATCTTCAATATTTACAAAGCCGTTCTTTGGAACATCAGGTGCACGTTCTGGCGGTTCCAGCTTAAACTTTGTTCCGTCTGCAGCCGTAAGGGAATCATATAATGGGTTGAACGAAAGGCTTCCGTCTAACGCCAAGGCAATCACCAATTCCGGGCTAGCGATAAAATTCATTGTTTCCTGTTTTCCGTCGTTACGGCCTGGAAAGTTGCGGTTATACGATGTAACTATGGTGTTTTGCTGCCCGCGTTTGATTTCTGGCCTATGCCACTGACCAATGCAGGGACCGCAGGCATTTGCAAGAACCGTTGCGCCGATTAATTTTAGCGAGTCAATCTGACCGTCTCTTTCTATGGTAGCCCTAATTTGTTCCGAGCCTGGAGTTACAAGCAGTGGGATCTTTGCCTTGGTTCCCTTTGATTGTGCTTGTTTTGCCAAGCTTGCAGCTCTTGACATGTCTTCATACGAAGAGTTTGTACAACTTCCAATCAGTGCGACAGAAATCTTATCAAGATAATTGTTATTTTTTACATCAGCTGCTAATTTTGAGATTGGTCTTGCAAGATCTGGGGTATGTGGACCAACAACATGTGGTTCAAGTTTTGAAAGGTTGATTTCTATAACTTTATCAAAATACTTCTCAGGACTTTGTTCAATTTCAGGATCCGCTATTAGATATTCTCTGTACTTGTTCGCAAGCTCTGCAATTTTTTCCCTGCCCGTTGATTTCAGATAAAGTTCCATCCTTTCATCATATGGGAAAATTGAGCAGGTGGCACCAATTTCTGCACCCATATTAGTTATTGTAGCCTTGCCTGTACAGCTGATAGATTTTGTACCTGGACCAAAATATTCAATTATTGAATTTGTGCCGCCAGAGACTGTGAGCTTTCCAGCTACATACAGTATAACATCTTTTGGTGAAGTCCAGCCACTTAACTCACCTTTTAGATGTATGCCTATTCTTTTTGGATATAACAACTCCCATGGTATTCCGGCCATTGTTTCAGCTGCATCTATGCCGCCAACACCTATTGCTAACATGCCGAGACCGCCGGCGTTTGGCGTGTGAGAATCTGTCCCAATCATCAAACCGCCTGGAAACGCATAATTTTCTAAAATCACTTGGTGAATAATTCCTGCACCTGGTTTCCAAAAACCAGCACCATATTTACTTGCCGCAGATTCTAAAAATTTGTAAACTTCATTGTTTTCATATATGGCTAGCTTTGTATCTGACTTTCCTTCAGTTCTGGCTTGAATCAGATGGTCACAGTGAACTGTTGTAGGCAATGCGACAGATTTTAGTCCTGCTTGCATAAATTGAAGCATTACCGTCTGGCCAGTAACATCTTGAAGCGCAACCCTGTCTGGGCGTAAAAACACATAATTTGTTTTATCATCCAGCTTTCTTGCAAGAAAGCCTTCCTCCAGGTGGCCTGCAAGGATTTTTTCCGCTAAAGTTAGTGAACGGTTTACTGTTTTTCTATATGTTGAAATATTTTTTTCTAATTTTGAATAAACTTTTTCCGTCATTTCAGGCGTTGTTGCGATTTTTATCTTTTCCAATAATTAATGATGTTATTTTTTATTTATAAACCGACACAGTTACTTCTGGATTTTTTACATACAATTATAAGCGAAAAACACTATTTTTTGTTGTTGTTTCGAGAAGTGTTTTCATATAATTTTTTAATTGAGGTTTCAAATTGGTTATAATAAAGAAAGGCTTTCCACATTTTGGAATATCACAATCTGGTGCTTTCATTGCTGATTTAAAAAATTACAATCTGCCTGATTTCATATTAACACTAGTTGCTAAGGAATGTGACTCGGACTTGCTGGAGCGTGGAAGAATTGATGATAGATTAACTAGTATGAATGACGCATCGCTTGAACTTTTACATCGTGTCTTCGTTGATTGCGATGAAGATGAGGCTGGCATGTATGGACAGTTTAGATTCTATTCTTATGTGTCCAGCATGTATCATAAATCTGAAATTCTGATTAACGATACCATACCAGGAAAATCTGGTAAAAATCATAAAATTCCAATTGCTGTTAAAATGAATGGAATGTATATAGCAATTGGTTATAATAAAGCAAGAGGCGGCTCTGTTACAAAAAAAGATGTTAACAAATACTACTTGATTGCGATTGATGTTAAAAATGGCGAGCATGGAACGCAGTTAGTTGACGCAATCTTTGGCTCCTCGGTTGGTTTCAAGGGCGAAGCAATAGTCGAATTGGAAAAAATAAGTAAGGAAGGACAAAAAGATCCAGAAAATAAACTGAACTTTAAGACTGCCAATTTTGAGAATAGAATTTATTCAGTTACAAAGTGCTGACTCGAATCTGCCAATTTCTTCCTTTTCACAAACTTAGGTTACGGCTTGTACTTGAAAAGACCGCCAGCTTCGATTATTTTACCAATAAGATCCGGAAACGGTTTCATGGCATACGTTTGATTCTTTGTGAGATTTTTTATCTCGTTTTTACTTGTGTCAATTTCAAGCTCGTCTTTTTCTGAAATGCTAGCATACGTCTTTTCATCAATTTCAATTGGAAGCAAATAAGCGCCGTCAACTGAATTTCTATAAAAAATTCTTGCAAATGACAATGCTAAAACTGCCTTTATCCCACAAGCACTGATTGCAATTGGCGCATGTTCACGTGAAGAGCCGCAACCAAAGTTTTTTCCAGTTACAATTATGCTGGCTTCCTTCGCCTTGGAATGAAAATTTGGATCCAATCCCTCCATTGCATGCTCTCCAAGCTCGTCATGATCATGTAATTTGAGATATGGCCCAGGTAGAATTACATCCGTGTCTATACTATCCTGCTCGTATTTAATGACCCGCCCTTTCATTACAAATCCCTTGGATCAGTCAATTTGCCTGTAACAGCTGATGCAGCTGCAACTAATGGTGATGTAAGATATGTCTTAGAGTCAATATGTCCCATTCTTCCAGGAAAATTACGATTAGTAGTACTAACGCATACCTCATCCTTAGCTAAAACACCCATATGTGCGCCACAGCATGCACCACAAGTTGGAGCACCTATTACTGCTCCAGCGTCCAAGAAAATTTTATCCAGTCCATTTTCAGCAGCCTTTTTGTAAATAGATATTGCCGCTGGAACAACTTCTGTTCTGACTTTAACTTTTCTTCCTTTGAGAATTTTTGCTACAGCCACTAAATCTTCATATTTTGCGCCAGTGCACGAGCCGATATAGGATTTGTCAATTTCAATACCAGTTGTTTCCTGAACAACTGAAACATTTTGCGGAGAAAACGGCTTCGCAACTAGTGGTTCAAGTTCTGACACATCATATTCGAATGTTTTTTCATATTGAGTACCATCATCATCATACACTGCATTATACTCGGTCACGCCTCGTTCTGCTAAATAGTCGAAAACTTTCTGGTCTGGTTCAATTATTCCATTTTTTGCACCAGCTTCGGTAGTCATATTTGTTAACGTTAAACGTGATTCTACAGACATCTCAGAAATCCCACTTCCTCCAAACTGCATAGCACATCCAGCTCCACCATCAGTGGTAATATCACCAATAATCTTCAAGATCAAATCCTTTGCCATAACATGGTCTGGAAGTTTACCACTAATTTTGAAATACAAAGTTTTTGGAACTTTGAACCAAAGATTGCCATATAATAACACATAAGCCACATCCGTATGACCTAGCCCACAAGCAAAGGCTCCCAAAGCACCAGTCGTGTTTGTATGAGAATCGCCACCAATGTATAGCTCTCCTGGTGATACAAGACCTTCCTCGTGTGACAAGGTGTGACATATTCCATATTGGCCCAAACCATACTTGTAGTGCTTTTTTATTCCAAATTTGTCTGTGAATTTAGTAAGTATAGATATGTTTTCTGCAGATATTTTATCAGCTGATGGCACAAAGTGATCTTCTGCAACCCATACCATAGAGGGATCAAAAAGTTTGTCTATTTTTACCACTCCATCTTTTTCCAATTTTTCAAACGTCTTAATTACTCCCGGTCCTGAAACATCATGAAGCATTACCTTATCTACATTTGCAAATATTACGTCTCCAGGTTCTAGTTTTTCCTTACCGGAGGCCCTAGCTAAAATTTTTTCTGTGATATTCATATTGGAAATCGGTTCTTCTTTAGATTAAAACCTTTTCAGAATAATAAAAAGGAAGCAGTTTAAAATTTAATCATGACATTAGAGGTGTTCACAGTAAAGGCAACAAGAAAACGGGATAAATTTGACCTTTACGCTGAAATTAAAAAATTAGTCAAAGAAAATGGAATTTCACTTAAGGAAGGAGACATTCTAGTAATTTCAAGCAAGTATATTTCTAATTCTCAGGGAAGAGTGTTGAATTATGGTAAGATCAAACCGTCTGAAAAGGCAAACGAGTTATCAAAAAAATTTTCAATTAATAACGAATTAAGTGAGGTGATAATTCGAGAATCTGATTTTATCTTTGGCGGAGTTTCTGGATTTGTTATCGCATCGGCTGACAATATTATGGCACCAAATGCAGGTATTGACAAATCAAATTCTCAAAATAAATTAATTTTATATCCACACAACCCGTATTTAGTTGCAGAACAGATAAAAAGAAAATTCTTTTTGGATTATAGTATTCATGTTGGCGTTATAATAGTTGACAGTAGATTAATGCCGGCAAGAGTAGGTACAATTGGTATAGCAATTGCCTGTTCAGGAATTGAACCAGTTTTAGATAGACGAGGAACCAAAGACCTTGATGGTAACGCATTAAAAGTTACATTTCAGGCTATTGCGGATAATTTAGCATCTATTGCAAATCACAAAATGGGTGAAGGGGATGAAACATTGCCACTGGCAATAATTAGAGACTCGGGTGCAAAAATAACCGATAGAAAGATTAGTCCAAAAGAGATGACAATTTCACACGATGAGTGTGTTTATGTTAGAGGTTTGAAAAACAATAATACTATTTAAAATGTTACCGTGTTTGTTATATTCATTTTAAATATAGGAAATCTTGAGCGAGAGTATGTCTGAATATCTTACAAAGTACCCAAAGACTGTTTCTTTTCTTGACGTAGTTTGTGGTAGTCTAAAAGGAATTGTAAAAATAAGCAATATTTCCTCTGTTGAGCAGCTGCATGTTGTGGTAAAAAAAAATGCAGATGAATTATTTAGGATATTCTTAAAGGAAGGTTTTACAAGGATCAAATTTGAACACAAGCAACCGTTTCAAATTGGTAATGGACTTTCGTTGAAACTCAAAAAGCCTTGGGAAATGCACGTTAGGTTTGTAAAACTCAAAAAAGAACTTATAGCTATACACGCGGAAGTAGAAATTTCTCGTGATTATGTCCAGCATCTTTTTGGACAAAGAACACCGGTGATATATGAAATAGAAAACATGCTAAAAAAATACCAAATTGAGTATAAAGTTTGGAATAATAGAATCAAAAAGTATGTTCAGACTGTATTTGATAATTATAAGATCAAATTGCTAACTCCAAATATACCAGTTTTTGCATGGAAGCCCATGCTGTTTGTTATCTCTACAGTAGCTTTGATGTATCTTTGGAAATACATCGATACAGTTTCTTGAATTAAAATTTTTACCGTCTTTTAACCTTTAATTATAAATTTCCAGTTTGTAAATTATTGAATGATAATCCATCTGCTATGTCTTTAAGATTTTATGGAATTTCTCCATGGGAACAGGAAGTTCTCTACGGCTTGTTCAGTAATAAATTTAAGATAATTCAGGAAGAAACTACACAAACTGATACAAACTTTGTAAGCGAGTTGGTAATTATCATACCCGTACAATTCAGTGAAGAATTTTTCAAGTGGTTTGAGTTTCGGTCATGGGAGAGAGTTAAATCATTACTGAAAGAATTGAAAAGACGTCGTGGTAGAGGAAATGCTATCAAAATTGAAATCGTCTTTACTGGTAACCCAAATGTCCGCCTTATTGCGGACTTGAACGAGACTCATCTCTTTAATAGTTCAATAGAAAAAATTGACTTTGTCGTGGAATTACTTCCTTACCATCTGAATGAAGCAAGTATTCCCAAAAATCCTTCTGAAGTAATTTACAAATTTGATACGGAGACTAGTAAATGGCGATTGAGTATGGCGGTGTATAAAGATAAAAAATTCATTTTTACCAAAAATGGTTGGCGACCAATTACTTGATGTCCTTTTCTAAAGGCTCAACTAATGAATGAAGTTCCTTGTATTTTGAATCTAGAAATTCTAATGCCTCTGTTAGTTTTTTTGTCTTACCATACTTGTATCTCACCATTTCTCGATGATGCCAAAAGTTTTTGTTATCTTCTATAGGAATTGTTGTAAAATAATCTGCTCCTTTAATTGAATCAGGTATTTTCATATCATAAGGAAATAGATAATCAGCAATAAACCATTCATCACCATCAGGATAATCACAACCTGTTTCAACATCAAAAAAAACATGAAGCAAATGAGATTGCATAAGACCGTCACCGGAAATTGTAGGATGTTTTATGCTTGTTTTTTTAAAATCAAGTTTTACAAGCTCATCTTCAAAAAAACCCTTAATGATAGATTTTCGAAAAATTTTATTGACATCAGTTATGTTCAAGGTAATGTTACAGTTCGTATAACTTGCTAATAACTAATATGGAAATTGTACAACAAAAGTATCTAGGATCTTAAAGAATCTAGAATTTTTGAAATATCAGTTGTAGGTTTCCCGTTCTTCGAAATATTTTGTTTTGCAGCAGGATTTTCAAGATAATTAGGAATCCTATCCGTAATTCTTTTTGTATATGGAGTAATTAATTCATTCTTATAAAATATTCCCGTAGGTATTTTGTTTTCCCATTCAAGCGATTTTTCCAATGACTGACTTAGTTTTTCATTCAGCTCATCAATGTTGCCATAATGCACTACTGGATCATAGTCTGTATCCGCAAGGTTGTAAATTCTAGGTGTTGGTTTTTTTGTTTCACTGTCAACTTGATCAAAGCCAGCAAACCAGTCTCTGGTGTAAATATCATTGTATGTGGGGCATGGTTGTAAAACGTCAATAAACGAGAGACCCTTATGTTTTATTGCAGCTGTAATGAGATCTTTTAACTGTCTAACATCATATGAATAACTTCTAGCAACAAAGGTAAAACCACTTGCAACGGCAAGGGCGATAGGATTCACATTGTAATTTGGGTTAGGGTTTGGTAGGGATTTAGTTTGTTCGCCTAACTTTAGAGTAGGTGAGGCTTGACCCTTTGTTAATCCGTATACAGCATTGTTGAATATGATATACGTCATATCGACGTTTCGTCTCCCCGCCGCAACAAAATGACCGGCTCCGATTCCAAGACCGTCACCATCTCCGCCAGCGGCAATTATTGTCATTTCTGGATTTGCAATTTTTGCACCCTGAGCGAACGTTAAAACTCTGCCGTGAAGTGTATGAATTCCATATACGTTGATAAAGTGAGATGTCTTACCTGAACAGCCAATTCCAGAGAAAATTGCTGCTTTATGTGTAGGAATTTGCATTTCTGTTAATGACATTTGTATTGCGTTAACTATGCCAAAATCCCCACAGCCTGGGCACCAGTCATTATGTACCTGAGTTTTGTAATCGCCTAACTTAATCGCCATATAGCAACACCTGCCTTTTTTCAGCTTTCTTTTCTAATATTTTTTTTAGAGAATCAAAAATTTCTATACATGTCATAGGCCTTCCCGTATATTTTAAAACATAATAGTCCGGATCTCTTAGCAAATTTTCTCTTATCAATGAAGCAAGTTGGCCAGTCATATTTGCTTCAATATCAATTACAATTGAAGAATCTTTTAGTAACGATTTGATATAATTTGTAGGGAATGGATGTAATAGTTTGATGTCAATAAAACCAATTTCGTGACCTTCGTTCCTATGCATTTCAATTGCGTCTAAGATTGGTCCTTTTGGAGAACCCCAACTGACTATACAAATGTCTAACTTGCCGTATGCTACAGCTTGATCTTCCTTAGGAATTAAAGATAGAATTTGTTCAACTTTTGTTTGTCTTTTATCCATCATCTGAATTCTATTCACTGGATCCTCAGAGATATGACCATATTCATCACTCTCATCACCAGTATTCCAAAAAACACCATTTTCAAGACCAAGTTTTGATCTTGGAGATACACCATCAGGTGAATGAGCAAAACGTTTGTAATCACCATCTATTTTTTCAAGTAACTTTCCACGATCAATAGAAATTAAATCTGGCTCAAATCGCTTGCATGTAACAACTGAACTGGCAATGAATTTATCAAGTATGTGAATAACAGGAACCTGAAAAATATCAGCAAAATTGAAACATTTTCCTGTGTCGTAAAAACTGTCTTCAACATCACCCGATGCATAAACTATTCTTGGAAATTCTCCGTGTCCCGCATTGATTGCAAAAAGTAAATCATCCTGACCATGTCTTGTTGGTAATCCAGTTGAAGGTCCACTACGTTGGAATAGTGTGATAACTACTGGTGTTTCGTTTATTCCAGCCCAGCCAAGCGTCTCTGCCATTAATGAGAATCCTGGCCCTGAAGTTGACGTTGCTGAACGTACACCTGTTAGTGATGCACCAATCGCCATTCCTATCGCGGAAATTTCGTCCTCTGTTTGCACTATAACAGTAGAACCCGGTCTATCCTCTTTTACTTGTAAAATTTCATGGGTTTCCAAAAATTCACTTTCGTCTGATGCGGGCGTAATTGGATAGTACGATTGAAACCTACATCCACACACCATCTTTCCAAGAGCTGAACCCTGATGGCCCTGAACTAAAAGTGTGTTTGATTCCTTGTCTATTTTACTAATTGAACTTTGGAAATCAGAAAATTTTGCCGATGCATAGTTGTAAGAAAAGTTTGCTGCATTTTTGTTCAAGTCAGAAATAGAAGGTTTTTTTACAAAAGTGTCTTCGATAGCCTCCAACAGTGGTTCTATTGGGGCTTTCAAAATTCCAAATGAAAATGATACGCCCAATACATTGAACATGCGTGTCATACCAGAAAGTTTAGGATTGTTCAGTTCATTTGCAATATTTGATAACGTATCTCTAAACGAAATTGGATATAATTTAACACCATTTTCTTTTGCCAAATCAAGTACACTTGAAACGTTAGGTTCCTTACCTTTTGAATTAAAGAATTCAGATAATCGTTCTCTGTAACCATTCTCTAGGGTTGGAATTTCATCAATGGTTGTATTTACTATAGATGAATCATAAATTATTGCGCCATCTTTGAGGATTTCTAAACCGTGCCTAATCATAGTTTCAGCATCATAAGCTACCATGATGTTTGCGCCGTTTATGTTTGAACGAATTTTCTTGTCTGAAAGTCTCACCACAAAATAGCTGTGCAGACCTTTGATGTTAGAATGGTACTCCCTTTTTCCAAAAACGTGATAGCCTAGTTTTGCACCAACTCGTGAAAATATGTTTGCCGCTGTATCAACACCACTTCCCTGCGGTCCACCTATCAACCAACTAAAATCAAAAGTCATACCAAAACTCCTCCAACTTAATATTAAAAATGATATGATCAGATTTGCTGAATTTTACGCAGGAAGGGATTAAGACTAGATATCGAGTTAAAAAAGAATATGTTCTATTGCCTTTTGTATGTCTCCCGCATTGATTACATTTGCATCCATCATTGCTTGAAGAGTTCTCAAAACTATCAGTTCACCCGTTGCGCCTGCAATAGTTTGAGGAATTACAACGCACACGTCTGACACAATAACTGTCACATCGTTATCCTTGCCGTATTTCCAGTTCTTTGGTATGCCAATATAGTAATTCCTGAAATCACTGTTGCTTAGATCTTGATATACAACTTCTACCATTGATTTTATATTTCGCACTAAAGTAAAAATATTGTTTGTTATTGTGTTTCATATCAGATCTGGGGCGGAATCTGCCAAAAATTGCTTCTTAATTGGTGAAGATTGATCTAATGAATTCTTATATTAAAAGACTGTTAGAACAAGTTTTTGAGTCTTATACAATACTCTATAAACTTGAGAATAAAGCGCACGATATTGAAATTATTAAAAAAGAATACAGCAGGATTTACGGCTTGATCAAAGTGTTAAACAATGTGCTCGAGGCTATGGATAATAACTCAGATGATTTTGTAGAACTTTTACAAGCCTCAAAATTATACCTAGATGGTTATGAATTTAGTAATATGATTGAAACGATAGCTAGCACGTATTCTGAAGATCCTCTTAGAATAAAAAATCTTAGGCTTGCAATTCTTGATACTTTCGAAAAGACTAATTTGATTTTTAAAGTTGAGTCGATGTTGGGTAAAACAAATTTTTGAATCAACCGCCAGTAGCAGCACTGTCGTCACCAGAAAGTTTTAGTCCACATTCACATTTATCACGTTCTCCACAAAAAGTACAAACACAAGTACATTTTTCTAATGGATTCTTACAATCATCACAAGTAGTAAAATCTTCATCATCATTAGTTGAATTCATGAAATAACATAAATTCAATATTATAAATGGTTTAAGTAAATAATCATAATTGAATTAAATCGTCAGGATCTCCACGAATACAATCAGTTTTTACCGATTTGAGATTTTCAAATTTAATTATGCCCTTTGGAACCTTTCCTTGGTTTTGGAGTGATTCTATTTTTGAAAAAACTGATGCTTTGTGTCTTTCACATGTAATTCCCAACATAAACTCATCACCATTAGAAACCACTGTAATTATATATTCAGGAGGATTTACACAATCTTTACTTCCCTCTCTAATAGAGCACTTATCAGGTAACAACAAAAAATTGTAATTGAATTGGATATTAATCTTGTTCAAAAATTTTATCAAAATTCCAAATTGAATTTTTTTGATTTTTTGAACGTGCCAAGATTCCTTTTTCCTGCAATTTTTTCACAACAAAAGCTGAGTAGGCCGGAGCACCAGTCGCTCCAGGAGTATTGTAATTGACTATGTGAAATGAATTTTTACCTTCAATTTCTATCATTTCAGATACAAACTTCCCTTGAGGAGAAATTACTGGCGTTCTTATACCTGAGGTTCCACGTTTTGAAAAATTTCCTGGTTTAATTCCTGGAATGAATTTTTTCACCCTTTCAACCATTGCCGATTTAGAAACTGAGCTAAGAAATTCCTTAGATACTAACGAAATAAAGTCTGGGTTTAGAATAAGTCTTCTTGCACTACCCGTAACAATATCTGAAATTTTTGAAAGTGCTGTAGGGATATCAGTGATAAAGCTGTCATATGCTTCTGGCGAATCAACTGGCACCGCATTTGGACCAATCTCCGTTTCTCCGTTTGCTTTTTTAATCCAATGTGGATCTAAAAACGGAAATTCCGGATAGCGTGGGACTGTGTAGATGTTTGTTTTGACTAAATTCTTAATGTCCGAGTCTGCAACCCAATACTCTCCACGAAAATGAAGATCCGAATAACCATCTAGCAGCCCAAATTTTTTTGCTATGTCAAGGGAATTTCCTCCCGCACAGTTGATTACAAAGTTGGTTGTTATTGATGAATTATCTGAAAATATCATGTTGACCTCGTTAGATGTTTCTTCTACATACTCAACATTATGCTTAAGCAAAAAATTTATTTCGTTTTTTTTAGCCAATTCTGTAACCGCTTTTGTAAGCATGCCATAGTTTGTTGAACCCTCTTTAGTACAATAAAGACCTGAATGACAGGTTAGGTTTGGCTCCTTTTGTTTAAGTTGATTTGAATCAAGAATTGAAATATCATCTTCGGTTAGTCCATTTTCTTTCCCAAAAATCATATATTTTTCAAGAGTTTTGTGCTGTTCTTCATCTAACGCAATTTCAATTGTTCCACCTTGAACCCAAGGTATTTTTTTTTCATTAGCTAAACTTTTCCACATTTCATGAGAAAGAAATGCTGCTTTCGCAAAATTCTTCTTTTGTTTAGAATTTATGTAAAAAGGATAATGAATAACGCCGCTGTTACGAGTACTGGCATGTAATGCAACATCAGGTTCTTTTTCAATCACACAGATTTTTAGATCATATAAAGTCGATAACCAGTATGAAATTGTGGTTCCTAAAATTCCTCCGCCAATAATCGCAATATCATATTTTTGCATTAATCAGCCTGTCAAGAATAGTATTCTTTGATGCCATTATTAGTAGGATAGAGTCCAATCTTGGAACCAAACAAACCACTCTTTTCTTCTACTTTTATCATGCCTCTCTTTTCTAAATCCTCCAAGATGGAAACCAGTTCATCATGCTCAAGACCAGTAATTTTTTGTATCTTTTCAAAATTTTCTGCTCCATGATTTAGTGCTTCAAAAACTTGCATGTCGTTTGTTTCAGACTTTGGCTCCGGCTCTAGCAAATTTCGTCTAGGTGTCTCTATCTTACTTGAGTTTGTTTTAAATTGCATTTCATAGCGTTTTTCTGAAGATTTGTTGAAATTTTGCATATTATATTTTCTAAGGTAGCGTCGAATTATTGAAACAAGTGGAATTATTAAAAAAATTGCCCAAATCCAATAAAAATGCTCAGTCATTTATCATCAACTTTTAGCTAATATGCCATAAATTTGTTCGTTAGTTTTTGATTTGTTTCTTAATGCATCATTGAGATTGACTAAATACAACCAACCAAGTATTATTTTGATTTCTTCTTTATATTCCACTAAAGTGTAGTAAAGTTGAGACTCATGAGCGAAACTTGGAGAGAAAGACTAAGCAGAAGAAGACAAGAAATTGGAATTGACGGTCCAGAATATGATTACATAAAAAGTTACAT
>JYMV01023464.1_pt1 | contig 15995 bp, 16 predicted proteins | sample 338911 | NCBI WGS metagenome assembly JYMV01 (sample SAMN03354496, study PRJNA234377) | hydrothermal vent metagenome | biome: Deep sea; feature: Hydrothermal plumes at the Eastern Lau Spreading Center, Western Pacific Ocean; material: Seawater | place: Tonga | collected 2009 | depth 2000 m m
CGGGTTGGTCGTTGGTAAACTAACACTGTGATTACCCGAATCAGAGGTGAACTTGTTGAACTGACCGAACGGTCTGCGTTGATTCATGTCGAGGCAGTAACGTACGAACTCCTCGTGCCAGCCGCTGACGTGCCAACGCTACTGAGTAAACTTGGAATGCCCGTTGAATTTTATACTCTTCATTATTTGGAAGGACAATCACAAGGGAGTTCATTTATTCCAAGACTCATTGGGTTCTCCTCCGAGCAAGATCGAGCGTTCTTTGAATTGTTCACAACGGTGAAGGGAATTGGAAATCGAAAAGCGTTACGAGCGCTGGTGCGACCATTTATGGAAACTGCTTCTGCAATTGCAAATCGGGATGCAACAGCATTAACAACTATGCCAGAAATTGGAAAGCGTTCTGCTGAAACTATTATTGCGGAATTACATGGGAAGGTCGATGTGTTTGTCGTAGAGGTTGCTTCGACCATTGAAGCGATGATGCCTGCCTACTGCGAAGACGCTATCTCGATGCTTGTGCAACTTGGTGAATCAAAACGTGACGCAAAACAACTTGTTCAGCGAGCCTATGAAATTGATCCGGATATTTCTTCTGCTGACCAACTCGTCCAAAACTCTTTCCAATTAAAAGGAACTCCATGAGAAACGCAATGATTATGGCGGGTGGTAGTGGCACAAGGCTATGGCCGATGAGTCGTGGCAAAACACCCAAGCAATTGATTGGTTTGTTCTCTGGAAAATCGTTACTCGAAATTGCTGCAGAACGACTTGACGGGATTGTTGAACCAAACGCGCGCTGGATTTGCGCTGGCCAACAACACGCGAATGTGATTTGCGAAAGGTTGCAACTACCAGAATCTCAAATGTTAGGCGAGCCAGAAGGGCGTGACACATTGAATGCGGTTGGACTCACGGCAACGGTTCTGCACAAACTTGACCCAGATGCAGTGTTCGCTGTTCTTACCGCTGATCATATTATTCGACCACAAGATGTATTTGCAACGTGTCTAGATGTTGGGTTTTCACTTGTTGAAGAAGATGCATCAAGATTTATCACGTTTGGAATTACACCAACCTACCCTGCCACTGGATATGGCTATGTTGAACTTGGGGATGCTATTGGTGCACATGCGAATGTGTGTGAACGCTTTGTTGAAAAGCCAGATGAAAAAACTGCTGAGGAGTATATTGCCTCAGAGAACTTTGCATGGAATAGTGGTATGTTTGTTTTTCATGCGGGTACGTTTTTAGAGGCGTTGCAACGAATGCAACCTGAATCCGCAGAGGGATTACAAAAAATTGGTGAAGCGTGGGGAACAGACAAAGAGCGGCAAGTCATTGATGAAATCTATCCAACCCTTCCAAAAATTAGCGTCGATTACGGCATGATGGAACCCGCATCAAGCGACGACTCGATTTCGATTGTGACTGTGCCCATGCAGGTGGAATGGCTTGATGTTGGATCATGGCCAAGTTACGGTGAGACGCTTGAAGCTGACGCGAATGGGAATAGAAGTGATGCAATCGCAGTGCACCTTGACTCAACAAATGTACTCAGTATTTCCGCTGACCCCGCTCATACTATTGCAACAATTGGTTGCGAGGATCTCGTCATTGTCCATACTGATGATGTCACGTTGGTCTTCCCCGTATCAGAGGCGCAGCGTGTAAAGGAGATACATGGGCTCGTTGACCCATCTCTGCAATGAGATACCTCGCAGTCGACCTTGGTGATCGCCGTACTGGACTTGCCATCGGCGACGATGAATTGAAGATGGCGCAACCAGTTTGCGTGCTAGAAGTCTCGATTGGTCCTAGGCTCGTTGAAAAAATTATCACGTCGCTCCGCGATCAAGATGCCCAAGCCCTTGTGATTGGGTTGCCCCTGAACATGGATGGGTCCGCCGGCGGTCGCGTTGACATCACCAATACATTTGCGGACCAACTCCGTCAAAAAACAGACGTGCCAATTCATTTCCAAGATGAACGGTTAACAAGTGCTGCAGCTGAAGAGCGTCTCGCCCAGTCTGGCAAAACGCACAAGCAGAAAAAGAAACTGCGTGATGCACTCGCCGCTGTAGAATTTCTCAACGATTTCCTTGCAACGGTACCGAAACGCACTATTTAATGACCCTCGGGGTGATTAATCCGCAGGGTGAGTAATGACAAAGAAGTGGGTAACACCACCAATATGCGGGTCTGGGGATGTTTTCGGAGGTGTATCTGGGGGTGTTTCTGGGGCGAGTATGAGCCAAGCTGAGCAATTTCTTGCAAATGCGTCGGGGAATCCCGTCAAATCATCTCCGTCGCTGATACAGCAATCTATCTTGACCTCCTCAGGCAAACCATCTCGTACATGGTGCACGTGCTCTTGGGGAATTCCAGAATGTGCCGACAGTGCCACTTGTATGGAATCCGCTACAGTTGCCTCACCAAAAAACCAGAGTTGAGTCTTTTCCCATGGAAACATTCGTAAATCTGGATCGAACATGAGGCGAGCATAGAAATCATCTAGGTCATCCGCTTCGCTGAGAGCGAGCGTAAACTCTCCCTTTGTCGTCACACATTGAGAAGCTTGTCGCATGAGTTCTTTAGAAACCTCATCAAGATGTGAATCCTTACACTCCGATTGAATCACTCGATTTGTCATTTGCTTTTGAACCGAGAAACAAAAACGAACGTCACGAAACTTGCTCCAAGAAGTAATGCGCCATTGGCTTGATGTGCTGTTGTAACGAGGACTTCATACAGTGGATGTGTCTCACCCTTGCTAATCAAAATCACAACGAGCGCCCCGCCTCCAAGAAGAAGTTGGAGCATAACGAGTGAGTGCAAGATGATACCCAACTTTTTAAGCAGTGGATTCTCGCGATGCATACATCGGATACCAAGAACAATCGCGAACACGAGGACAACAAATGCCACAAAAATATGTGTGTACAAAATATGTGTTGCTTTTGGAGCAAGTGCTTCATCACCCAACATGTGTCGATACACCGCACCCAAGATCAACTGTACTACCATCGCAACGCATAGGAGTGTCGCCCAACGGGTGTCGCCTTTGTTGGTTACTCGACTCGCAGACTTCCAATTTGGAGTGAACATTGCCGCTAGGCAAACAAAACTTGCAAAAATCAATTGTCCAACAACACCATGCACCGCACCAAACCAGAGATTCATCTCTGTCACGCGTAGCCCACCGAGTACTCCTTGACCACAAACAAGAAGGAAAATGCCGAGGGCAAGCGCCCTTACACCACAGCTCTTGTTCCACTTCCATACACATACAACCATGATGAGCGAAGTTAGACCAACGAACATACCCGTAAGTCGATGGGCGTGTTCAAAAAAAACGCCATCATTCTCAGGTGACACCATTTCAGTCAGTGGATACAACAACATATTGTGTCCATAACTATTGGGCCAGTCAGGAACTGCGAGCCCCGCTTCCATGCCTGTTACGAGTCCACCGGTAATCAACATCAAAAAGACGAGGGTCGAAGCGACCGCTATAAATCCGAATTCCCAATCGGGTTTACTCGTGCAATTTTTAAGACCACCATGAAATGCTGCCCCAATGATGCCGAGCACTATGGAAACGACAAATAACCCAATGACCCAAAAGAGGCCCGCTGAAATCATTTCGGTAGGAGCTTTCCCACCGACGATACTCCCGATAAGGAGTAAATTTAGCAGTGCAGAGACAAATCCTATCCAAGCACCCTCTTGTAATGTTTTTCCATGACGTGCTGCAATGGGGAGGCAAAGTCCACCCAAAACAAAGAGAATTTCGCCGCCCACTTTTCCAGAGAACAAAAGAGCGATATACGAAAAGATCCACATTGCTGTGGTGGCTCCGAGAGCAAGTGTTAGTATCCGAGCGCTCGTTTGTTTGTGTTCAGAAGACATAATGAACGGTATACTAGTGGGCTTCGATGGAAAGTACGAGCACCTCAACCCAATCTGCACCACTTGGCGAAGTATCTCCCCGTTTAATGAGCGTGTATGGTGAGTTATCGAAGATTCGCCTCAGTCTCATGGTCGTCATCACAACTGGAACTGGCTTCATCTTGGCAAGCCCACTTGGTGTCGATTGGATGGTATTGTTGTGGACGCTCATTGGAACAACAGCGTGCGCTGGATCTGCTGCTGCCCTCAATCAACTTGCCGAGAGCTCACGAGACAAACGAATGTTGCGAACAGCCAATAGGCCGCTTCCTGCTGGCAATATTTCAAAAGCCCACGCTTTTATTTTTGGTGTTGTCCTTGCTTATATTGGTGTCGCGATACTCAGTTTTGGGGCGAATATCGAAGCTGCTGGCATTGCACTTCTCACGATTCTCATTTACGTTTTTGTGTATACCCCTCTCAAACCAAGAACTTCATTTAACACCTTCGTTGGAGCGATTGTCGGGGGCTTGCCACCATTAATCGGATGGGTTGCCGCAAGTGACTCAATAGGACGTGGGGGATGGATTCTTGCTGGGATTTTGTTCATTTGGCAAATTCCACACTTCCTTGCACTCGCGTGGATGTACCGTGAAGATTATGAACGAGGTGGATTCATAATGCTTCCTGCCATCGATGCGACGGGTGAACTTACCGCACGCGTCAGCGTCATGTCGAGTATGTGCCTCATTCCCCTCGCCCTTTTTATGACTCTTGCTGGAACAACGGGCTTCTTGTTTGCCATCGCTGGAACGATACTTGGTGGTTTTCTCACGATGAAAAGTATTCAGTTTTGGCGTAAACGAGACAACGCAACAGCTCGGCGTTTATTCTTGGCTAGCATTATTTACTTGCCCATTCTCCTCCTCTTTATGCTTTTAAGTAGGCAAACGGTTGAATGGATTCGGGTTTCTTCAAATGTCTGAACCCAAGGTACGATTAACTTTTCAAGGGGGAGGTTGGGTCCTTGTGCTCATGGGAATCGTCACGATTGGAATCATCGGATGGGCGGTTTCGCCCGCTGTATTGCGACTTGCATATCCAGCCCCAGGAAATGGAAAAACAGTTGAATCCTACAAGTTTGATTTGTCGAACTTGCAACTCGCGGAAGATACGTTTGTTCCTGCTATGCAACACCGGGATATGTCCCCAGTTCTCACGAATCCAACTATGTTTTCTGTCGAGGAACTCGCATTAAAAAACGGGACAAAACGAAATCCATTTCTCATAAACGGGGATCTCGTCGTGGGAATTTCACTCGGCGGAGAAACAAGAGCGTATCCTCTTCATGTACTCAACCTGCACGAAATTCTGAATGACACCATTGGGGGTGTACCCATTGTGCTCTATTGGAATTGGCCAAGTGGACACATCGCCGTCTTTGAACGAACCATTGATGGCAGGGAAATACAATTTGGGATTAGTGGGCTTTCTGGAAACGGGAGTATGTTGTTGTACGAAAAAACAGATACTGTTGGCGGTGAACAATTGTTCTCTGCCATGCTCGGAAAATCTGTTACTGGAAGTGATGTGCAATTCAAACCTGTTGTTCATGAAGTAACAAGTTGGGAATCGTGGTTCAGCCGCCACCCAAATACAGAATCAATCGCTCCAGATGTAGGGTTCAAGAAACGGTACCGAAAAGGTGACCCGCGTACGTATTTCCTGAATGAAACAATCTATTTCCCCGTACACCCAATGCCTGAAGACTCTGTGAATCCAAAAACTCCAGTCATTGCTGTGCAAACAAGGGATGGGTATGAAGTGTTCTCTATTCAGTCGTTATATGACACATCGCTCGATGGGAAGATTACGCTTCAAGTTGACGGACAACCCGTCACCTTCCTTGTTGATGCCCCGCCTCTCTTTGCTGTTGTTCAAGATGAACTTGGCAATACCTTGCCTAGCGAACGTGCGCTTTGGTTTACGTGGTACGCAAACCATCCCGATACAGTGATTCATGACCCTACGGTGCATTAATCTGGGTTCCCTCGACTCTGAGTTTCGGTCCGCCGCCGCGGGGCTGAGTCGATGTCGTTATCACGACATCTCCATCCTCAACTCAGAGTCATCGCAGTTAGTGCTTCAGATCATCCATTGCATCAGTGACCATAGGAGTATCGCCCTTAATAATGGTCGGCTGGTATTCCATCGTGTCGGTCAAGGAAATGCCAATGAAGAGCACCACGAATAATATTGATCCAACGAAAATGAAACCAATAAATGGACGGTCCCAACGAAGGTGCATAAAGTAAAGCCCAACGATTGTTGCTTTAATTGTTGCAACGAAGAGCGCCATGATGATGCCCATCTCTGCAATATTGATTTCTGTAAAGTCATACTTTGAAACCCACACCGTTACTGCGGTCAGGAATAACAAGATTGCACAGATAAACGTAAGAAATTTGATAGACACTTCGTGTCCAATGTGCTCTTCATGATGTTGTTCTGCGTTTGACATAGTGTGGTCTCTTTATTCCCCTGGGTGTTTCACATCTTCTCGCCAATGGTACCCCTGTTCTTCTGGATCCCATTCTAAAACACTGTAATCGTAACAATCGCCAACGGTTGGTTGCTTCGCAAAGTTATCCCACGGTGGAGGTGAGGGGCATTGCCATTCTAGGCTACGCCCGCCCCATGGATTCGCGGGTGCCTTGCGTCCGTAGAAAATCGAATGAAGCAGGTAGATTGCACAAAGCACAAACCCAACAGCCATGACTGTTGCACCAATCGTCGAGATGATGTGGTAAATTTGGAACTCTGGCATTTCTGTATATGTGGCATACCTTCGTGGCATCCCTTTTGAACCAAGCATAAATTGTGTGAAGAACGTTAGGTTGAATCCAACAAAGACGAGGATTGCAGCAATCCGTCCTGCATTTTCGTTGTACATCTTGCCAATCATCTTTGGCCACCAGTGATGGATACCACCCAAGAAGCCAATTAACGCGGAGCCCATCATGACGTAATGGAAGTGAGCAACGACGAAATATGAATCATGGAGATGAACAGCAGTCGCAAGTGTGGCGTGATACAAACCAGTTAAACCACCAATTGTAAAGATAAAAATAAATGACAAACCATATATCATCGGCGCATTTAAACTAATTGAGCCTTTGTACAAGGTTGCGAGCCAGTTAAACACCTTCACTGCAGATGGAATCGAAACACTGAATGTGATCAATGAGAAAATCACGTTCATTAAATCCGATTGACCTGATGTAAACATATGGTGACCCCAGACAAGGAAACCAAACATGGCAATTGCAATTGAACTGTACGCAATAAATCTATATCCGAAGATGTGCCGATGGGAATGCACTGAAATTAATTCACTGACAACACCCATGGCAGGAAGAATCATGATGTACACCGCAGGGTGAGAATAGAACCAGAAGAAGTGCTGGTAGAGCACAGGGTCGCCACCCATCGCTGGATCGAAAATACCAATTCCAACTGTGCGTTCCACAATGAGCAGAAGTAATGTTATACCAATCACTGGGGTTGCAAGCACTTGGATGATGGCTGTTGCGTACGTCGCCCACAAAAAGAGTGGCATCTTGAACCACGTCATACCAGGTGGTCGTAGTCGGTGGATCGTGACAATAAAGTTCATCCCTGTAAAGATTGAACTAAAGCCAAGAATAAAGGCACCCATGAGAACGGGGATAATCCCTGACATTCCCGTATTTGTATCAAGACTGTATGGCGTGTAGAACGTCCAACCCGTATCAACACCGCCCGCTAGTGCTATCAAAAAGAAAACAAGTCCAAAGACCCAGAGCCACCAACTAAACAGGTTGAGTTTTGGGAACGCCACGTCTTTCGCGCCGAGCATAATTGGCAAAACAAAGTTTCCAAGCGCTGCCGGTACCGCAGGAATAATCACAAGGAAAACCATAATCGCACCGTGCGCGGTAAAGACTTGGTTGTATTGATCTTGAGTGAGAATTGTTCCTTCTGGCGTCAAAAGTTGAAAGCGAATCAACATCGCAAATATTCCGCCCATTAAAAAAGCCGTGAGAATGCAAATCAGATACATCATCCCAATACGTTTGTGGTCGAGTGTAAATAACCACGACCATATACCCTTGGTGTGGTTGAGGTAGTTATCCGTCACTTCTGGTTTAGATTGTGGTGCAGTTAAAATAGCCATCGTTAATCCCTTGGTGTTCCGTCTGGGTTCACCGTAATATTCCCCGCTTCGTCTGTCACTTCATTCAGGTGTTTAAACATCTCAATAATGGCGGTGATTTGTTTCTCTTTCAGTTGCCCTTGGAAAGATGGCATCGAACCGAGATATCCCTGCACAATATGCTCTTGAGGATCCACTAGAGAGGTTCTGATATAGTTTTCAGGTTGGATATACAGCGTGTTTTCACCGAGCAAACCTGAAAGTATCTCGCCCGAAGTGAACTTCACATTTCCCCCCTTCACTCGATCCCATAATCCTTTAAAAGTGGGTCCTACACGACTTGAACCATCCAGTGAGTGGCAAGATTTACAGCGAGCGTACAACCGATTGATTGCGTACGCTGGAAGTTGCCCAATGGACATATCTTCATATTCACTTGCGAGCTTAATCATTGCTGGCTCAAACTCATCTTCGGGTACTACGTGCACTATGGCAAACATCTTCGAGTGGTCCATGCCACAGTATTCAGCGCAATTCAAGTTGTAATCACCAACCTCTGTGGCTTCAAACCAAAGGGAGGTATAGCGCCCGGGCACGACATCCATCTTCACGCGAAAGTCTGGAATCCAAAGACTATGGAGAACGTCAGTTGATGTCATTAACAGCCGTACTGGTTTTCCAACCGGAACGGTGAGTTCAGCGACTTGCGTTGCGCCATACTTTGGGTGGTCGAATGTCCACATCCATCGTGTCGCAGACACTTGCACTTCATAACTCCCCTCGGGTGCTTGTCGTAAATTCAAATACCCCCGCATACCCACAACAAAAATAACCACGACAAGAATCATGGGGAGAACTGTCCATGCGATTTCAAGCGGCGTGTTGTGCGTTGGTCCTTGAGCGACAACTTCGTGCCCCTTACGGCGATACTTAATCATGAAGAGAATCAATACCCCTGTAATCGTGAAGAAAAAGAAGTAACAAATCCACGTAATGACATCGAAGGTATAGTCCACGCTCTGTGCAACGGTCGATGCCTGTTTTGGTAACCAGAAATTTGCAGGTTTACCAGGCGTTGGTGTTGCAAGCAAAGTTAAAAGTATCGAGAACATCATGAAACTGATCCATCCTTATGCGTCTTCGACGCCTTGAGCCGTTCAGGTGTTGTCCAACTAAGGACTGCAAGCCCGCCTCCAAGCACAACGAGCATGAGCACCGCACCAGTTCGCATCAGTTTCCACGCACTTGGGGTATAACTGTTTCGATCTGGGTCGTATTGAAAACAATTGAACAAGAGTAATTTGTCGAGGGTTGTGCCAATTCTGCCTTCGGATGCTTCAATCAATGCAAAGCGAAGGTCTTGACCTCTGAATAGCACATCATTCATATATTTAGAAATGCGACCGTCTGGAGTAACGAAAATGATGCTCGCAGTGTGATGGAACTCGCCCGTTTGCTTATCGAACACGTATCCAAATCCCAATGAATCAGCCAATTTTGTAATGTTTTCCTGCTCACCAGTAAGGAAGTGCCAACCATCCTCGGTGCCCTCTCTGTCGTAATGTCCGAGGTAGCCTTCCTTGTTTTTCTTTGCAAGGGGGGCTTTTTCTTCTGGGTTGATGCTCAGTGTCACCACATCAAATTCATCGCCAAGGGACCATTCCATCTCGTCCATGCCAGTAACAAGCCCATTTAAGGTCAAGCTGCAAAGCATCGGGCATTTGTAATAATTCAACGTGATGATGACTGGCTTCTCGCCATCAAAGTATTGACCAAGCACGATGTCATATCCGTTCTCGTCAACGAACGTAAGATCGAGTGGAAGTTGAGCATCGAGATGTTCCGTGATTCCAACACCTTCAAGTTCTGCAAGTTTTTCATCTGAGAATATTGGACCCGCAAACAGACTCTTTCCAATAGAACAACTCACAATGATTGCGATTGTAGTTTTCCAAAATGGAGCGTAAAAATGCATTACTTTTTATGGTTCCCCGCAACAATATCCATCGCTTGGTCAATTGGAATGACAAGCCGATTAATTGTTTTGCTTTCTTCTTCGTTGTGCTCGCTTACCCAGTGGACTGCTTCTTCTAACACTGCTTGTTGCGCTGCTATAACCATATCCCTCTGTTCGTAACGAACGTTAATATTCTTTTCGAGCGCCTCTGAAGTTTCCGCTCGATAGAAAATGCCACATGCTAAAGCAACCGTTGCAATCATAAGGAACGAACCACCTATACCAATAGCCCATGTTGCCCAGCCGTCTGGGTCTTCGTGGTCTTCAACAGGATGTTGTAAATGTGGGTCGCTCATATCAATCTCTTATGCATTTTCAAAGTGTAAAGCTTCATCAAGTCTTGGGTCAGCAGTTGCAACAAGGTTACATTTTCTTAGGTTCAGTAATGTTCCCCCAGCTACAAGGGAAACCATCCCAAGTAAACAAGTCAAGTTCACAATATTCCAGCCATATCCAATCTCAACTGCAGTAATTGTCTCGGAGAGTTGGCTGTAAGACGTTGCTTGTTCGATCGCTGCTTCTGGAACAACTGGCATAACTAACCAGTACATATCTACGAAGAACATAAGGATAAGCCAACCAGCAATCAGAGGAAGCGTTGAACGCCAACGCTTGGTCCAACGTGTAATCAACAGGAGGAACGGAATTAAAAAGTGTCCAACAAGAAGTAAGATGGAAATGGGTGCCCATCCGCCAATTTGTCTTGTCATATACCACGCTGTTTCAACTGGAATATTCGCATACCAAATGAGCATGTACTGACTAAATCCGATGTACGCCCAGAAAACCACGCCAAGCCCAAAGAGCCACTTTCCAAGGTCATGGTAATGTTCGGTTGTAATGGATTTGCGAAGGTGCCCTGTTCCTTGCAAGAAACGGGTGAACAAAATGATGAATGAGAAAAATGCAGTCGTACACGCAGCAAAGTAATAGACAGCGAACATCGTACTGAACCATTTTGGTTGCAAGGACATGACCCAATCGATGATGGCGTAACTTTGCGTAAAGGCGTACAAAATCATGCACAGGGGTGCCCATTTTTGCATTTTGTGCGTCCATTTCACATCACCATCATGATCTTGTTTTGTTGACCAGCGGAAATACAGGGTGCCAAGGAGTGCCCAAACGAACAGGTAGAACATCGCTCGAATCGACCAGAACCATGGTGACAAGAATGTTTCCTTAGAGTGTGGCATGTGCGCTTGCGCCATGTACTCTGGATTTGCCCAGTCGTACAACATACTTCCATTTCCACCTAACACCAAAATCAAAACGGGAACGAAGAGCATCCAAATCCATGACAGATTCTTCGCAATCCCTTCAGCGATACGTCTAACCGACACACTCCAACCAGAACGGGTGAGGTGTTGCAAGAGCACGAAGAACAACGCTCCAAGGCAAATACCAAGTGCTGCTATCCACGCGAATAGATATGATTTCCAGAAGACATCTCTCACCGCTTCGCCGTCACCACTTCCAATTAAAGCGCTTACGCCAAGGAAAGCAAGTCCAACGACAGCGAGAACGGGTCCTGCTTTAGCAGCGACACCGGCCAAGCGAATGTTGTCTTGTTGTAGATCAACAACTTTCATTTCTTCCCCCCTATGTGTTCTGTATCTAAGAGGGCTTTAGAACCACTTACATGATTCGGATTCGCATTTTGAGAAACCTGCAATGCTTCAATATAAGAAATAATTGCCCAACGATCTTTGGCGGGTATTTGCGATGCATATCCAGACATCGTTCGGACCCCATTCGTAATCGTGTTGAATAGTTCGCCGACAGATAATGCTTTAATTGCATCTTCGTGTAAATTTTTTGGTGCAACCCAAGATGTTCCATTTACTCCTGTTTCAACAAGTTGTTGTGCTCGATGGTGCACGAGTCCATCACCAAATCCACCCTTTCCATGACACGGAGAACAGTAAATATTAAATCGTTCTTGCCCACGTTCTATGAATGCTCGGTCTATTGTCAATCCAGTTGGATACGTGGTTGCCCATGCTCCATCAACGATGCCCATGAACGTATGGGTATCTCCAACCATTCCAGATTGAGAAATAGTTCCTTCAACTCGAGGTCGCATAGCCCGTCCATCAAGAAAGAGTGCGTTTGCTTCTTGCGAAACAAACTTAGGTTGATTGTCCATGTTTTGAATGATGTGAATTTTTGGTTTACTACTTGTCACACTGCGCGCTCTATACAGAACAGCAATTGGAATCGTTGCAGCACAAGTCAAAACAAGTACAGCCCATCGCATCCAAATCGGCGTTGACCAAACATCTTCCATGAATGGCGTAAGCAGGTCATCAATAATTTGTTTGATTAGCTTTGTCATTATTTTTCCAACGCTATCACGGATTCTGGGTCAAGGGAATGTAGAAATGCTTCAACCTCATCATGGACAAATTTTGGGTCTTTCGCTTCGATGACAAGATAAAAACGATCGTCGGTTGCGCGAAGCATTTTGGAGCTTTTCAATACTGGGTGGTAGAACATTGGCAACTTGTTTAAGAAGAATGTTCCAAAGACAGCGGTTAAAGCAGAGAACAATACAGTGAGTTCAAACGCTACTGGAACAAAGGCTGCGGGACCGAGTAATGGTTTACCCGACACATCAAATTGATATCCAACAACTGGAACAATCGCCCATAAATCAATTTGTAATGAGTTTGTAAAAATTTGCAAGAAACAAGCGAGTATCAATCCTGTCAAACCACCAAAGAAGACCATCACAGGAAGTATTGTCATCTTTACGCCCATCGCTCGATCGAGACCATGTACAGGAAACGGTACATTGCAATCAAACCAACGATATCCAGCTTCTCGTACTTTTTCTGCAGCATGATAAATACCAGGAGTATCTTTAAACTCTGCAGCAAGACCATACAAGTCTTCGCGAGCAATAGTATTGTTTATTTGCTCACTCATTCGTCATCCTCTGCAGCTTTCGCTGATGCAGCGGTTTCACCTTCCATCTCGTAGTAACTATGCCCATGCCCATGTGGATCTGCTTGGGGCATAATGCCTTTAATTTCAGCAATCGCGAGAACTGGCAAGTAACGGATGAACAAGAGGAAGAACGTCATGAACAAACCAAAACTTCCAAGGAAGGTGGCAACGTCAACCCATGTTGGTTCATACATACCCCAACTCGATGGCAAGAAATCATTTGCAAGCGAAGTCACCACAATTACGAACCGTTCAAACCACATGCCAACATTGACGAGCAGTGATGCAGCAAACATAATCGCGATACTATTTCTTGCTTTCTTAAACCAGAAAATTTGAGGGGTAATTACGTTACAACTCACCATGATCCAGTACGCCCATGCGTATGGACCAAATGCACGGTTCACAAATGCAAAGGACTCATAAATCTCACCGCTATACCACGCGATGAAGAACTCCATTGAATATGCGTATCCAACCATGGAACCCGTGAGCAATATAACTTTGCACATATTCTCAAGGTGTCGCATAGTGATAAAATCTTTCAACCCCCAAAGTTCTCTCGCAGGAATCGCAAGTGTCATCACCATTGCGAAGCCAGAGAAAATCGCACCCGCAACAAAGTACGGTGGGAAAATTGTTGTGTGCCAACCGGGCAACTGCGCAACAGCGAAGTCAAACGAAACCACACTGTGCACTGAAAGTACCAGAGGCGTCGCAAGAGCTGCTAGCAGTAAGTATGCTCGTTCATAACGATGCCAATGTCGCATACTTCCCCGCCATCCAAGTGAAAGAAGTCCATACGCGATTGCTTTCACTTTTGTTGTTGTTCGGTCTCGCATTGTGGCGAGATCAGGAATCATTCCGAGATACCAGAACAATAATGAAACCGTAAAGTATGTGCCAACAGCAAATACGTCCCACAAGAGTGGACTTCTGAATTGTGGCCACATATCCATCTGGTTTGGGATTGGGAAAAGCCAATATGCAAGCCAAACACGACCAATATGAATCCCTGGGAATGTGCCTGCACAAATTACAGCAAAGATTGTCATTGCTTCTGCAAAACGATTAATTGCGGTACGCCACTTTTGTCTAAAGAGGAAAAGAATTGCGGAAATCAACGTGCCAGCATGACCAATACCAACCCAAAACACAAAGTTCACAATGGGGTAACCCCACGCAACTGGATTGTTATTGCCCCAAACACCAACACCAGTAAAAATCAGATACCCAATCATGGCGCCAAGCATGGACATCAGTGAGAATGAAATCGCAAGAGCGAAGTACCATGACTTTGGTGGTTTTGGTGACTCATTCACCTGTAAGATTGCGTTCGTTACAGAACCGAAATCAGAGTGATGTAAGATAAGTTGCGGTCGTTGGCGTGGGTCTTCGCCTGTATTTACAGGAATCGTTGTCATAAGTGGCTTCCCCCTGCAGGAGCATTTGCACCATCAATCGGATTCGTCAAACGAGCCAAGTATTTTGTTCTCGCCTTAAGGTTCAACTCTTCGAGCATTTCGTATGAACGTTGCTCGGCATGCAGTGTGGAGACGCGACTCTTTGTATCCATCAAATCACCGAAGACGATTGCACCTGCTGGGCACGCTTGTTCGCATGCTGTCACAATTGCACCATCTGCAATTGCTACGCGAGGATCTGCTGCTTTTTGAGCCTCAGATTTCTTTACCCAAGCGTTCTTCGTTGCAATTTTAACGCGTTGAATTCTCTGGGTGCAATAAGTACATTTTTCCATTACGCCACGCATTCGTACAGTGACTTCTGGGTTGAACTGCATTGCACGTAATGTCTTACCACCTGACTGAGCCTTCACGTAATAGTCGGGTTGAACTTGAAGCATACCGGTCGAACGAAGGGGGTCACGGCGGAAGTAATCAAAGTAATTGAATCGTCTTACTTTGAACGGACAGTTGTTAGAACAATAGCGAGTACCAACACAACGGTTATAGACCATCACATTCAAACCATCGATATCGTGCACAGTCGCTGCGACGGGGCAAACCTCTTCGCATGGTGCGTTTTCACAGTGGTGACATGTCAGCGGTTGAATTGCAATACTTGTCAGTTTGTTGCCGTCGTATCCACCATGTCCATCGCTTTCAAACGCAAAGTATCGGTCGATTCGCAACCAATGCATTTCGCGACCCATAAGCACTTGGTCTTTACCAACAATCGGGATATTATTTTCTGCATGGCACGCTGCGACACATGCATTACAACCTGTGCACGTTGACAAATCAATTGACATACCCCACTTGTACTGCGCGCCTTCAAACTGTCGCTCTTCATAAATGGAGAGCGAGTGAGGTACGTGTCCAACGTGTTGTGGGAAACCGTGATCTGCGTTGTATTGTTCGAGGGTTCCTTCTCGGTACAAAAGAGGTAATCGCTCTTGTGTTCCCTTACCTGGTGTTGTATTGACACCGAAGTGCATTTGCGTTGTTGCAAGTTTATATGTTTCACCGGTGGCTGAAACTGTCGCAGTTGCGGTCCAACGGTGCTTTGTCGACCGCAATGGGTTTACATCAACGCCCGCCCCACTACAAACACGACCCTCAAACTTCCTGCCATATCCCAGTGGAAGAATGAAGCAATCATCTGCAGTTCCGGGAACTGGAAGCGCTGCGATTTGAATGTTGTTTGAACCAACTGCGATTTGTAACATATCACCTTGAGCGACGCCTAATTGTTCGGCAGTTGCTGGTGAGAGAAGTGCTGCATTGTCCCACGTTAATTTTGTAATCGTGTCTGGAAGTTCTTGCATCCATCCGTTATTTGCAAATCGTCCGTCCCACACTGCTGCTGAAGGTGTAAACACCACCGACATTCCACGTTCTGCAGCAACGGTGGAATCAGGCATCATCTTTCGGTTAACAGGTGGCGCTTCAAGAGTTGCTGTGTTCGCAACAACGCCGT
>JYMV01006499.1_pt1 | contig 15992 bp, 14 predicted proteins | sample 338911 | NCBI WGS metagenome assembly JYMV01 (sample SAMN03354496, study PRJNA234377) | hydrothermal vent metagenome | biome: Deep sea; feature: Hydrothermal plumes at the Eastern Lau Spreading Center, Western Pacific Ocean; material: Seawater | place: Tonga | collected 2009 | depth 2000 m m
ACCACTTTCACAGGGATTTCCGAGAGAACCTTTTTGAACCTGCCTTTGGAAAGAAACGCCTCCATAAAATCTCCCCTTTTTAATAAGGGCACGACCTTGGGAGCAATCCCTCCACCGAGATAAACCCCTCCCATCGATAAATATTGCAACGCCAAATTTCCCGCTAAGGCTCCATACAGGGAAACAAATAGTTTTAGGGTTTTCTCACAGATCGGAGAAGTTTTTGCGATGGCTCTTTCAACGATGGTAGCAGGAGAATCAACGGTCTCAATCGCTTCCTGCAAATCCTCCTCATTGGCAACCAACTTAAGAAATCCATAAATATCCAACAGGCCGAGCCCTGATAATACGCGCTCTATGCTGACCCTTGAATACTTTTTTTGCAGAAAAAATAAAAGCTCCGCCTCCAACCTGTTCCGGGGAGAAAAATCACAATGTCCCCCCTCGGAATCCATAACAATAAATTTGCCCTTTCTCTCCGGAATCAGGAAGGCCTGCCCCAAACCTGTGCCCGCTGAAACCACAGAAATTCTTCCCTCACTCACCGAGGCTCCGGTTTGAATTATCTCTAAGTCTTCAGGACTTAAAAAAGGAATCGCGCATGCCGTAGCAGCCAAATCGTTGATGAGCCAGACCGAATCTATTCCCAATTGCTTCTTTAAACGTTCTACCTCAACCTGCCAGGAAAGGTTGGTCAAACGGCATTTTCCATTAATGATCCGACCGGCCACACCAAAGCATACTTTCTCAATCGTTGAATCGTTATCCTTTAAAAAGTCATCCAGTATTTTCTCGATACCGGAAAAATCCCGACTCTCATAACGCTTTTCCGTTATTCGCGTTGCGCTATCAAAAAGCGCAAGGTTAACCTTGGTTCCCCCGATATCACCTGCTAATATCATCGTTTTTCATCATTTGAGGAATGACCGGATGCGCTCATCCAATGCATTTTGGTCTCTGGTAAAAGACTGTAACGCCGATTGCGTCATCAAATCATCCAGCGCGATAGATTCAGGCCAAGCAGACAGGTCGGGAATTTTTCCATAGTCTTGGATTTTCTGTAAGTCGTCATCGCTAAAGGGATGAAACAGATTGACACCCTGCGCAATTTCATCCAGTTCCTTTCCCTGCATGGAATCCAGGTCCGGTCTGGCAACCAGAGAATCCACAAAATTTTTGAACTCCTCTGACATTTCCCAAAGCTCTGAAAATCGTTTCGCAAGAGAATGTTGCGGATCAATCCCCGGTTCAATGGAATCATCAATATGGGAAACCACCTGTTCAGGAGATTTTCCGGATTCCTGAAACTCTTTCATTGCCTGGGGCGGGATGGTCAACACGTCCAGTCCGGCCAGAAAAGCCACCTGCTCACCGTTTCTTATGCTGGCCGCAATCAATCGCGATCCCACTTCTTTGTGGCTTTCACGCGCAGACCGCAATGCCCGCTGAGTCGCCAAAGTCACTTTTTCACCCACCAGTTCTCCCGTTCCGGCTTTATGGTTCATAACCAATTGATTCAACCGACCCAAAAATACATTCACAAAATTAGGGTTACCCAAACGCGCCGCCAGATAGTTTTGGCGGACCGAAAACCCCAAAGTGAAATTAATAGGAACCCCTTCCTGTCTTAAAGTCCGAACCGATAAATATCCTTCAGGGGTCAGAGGCACTTTGACAGTAAAATATTCAGGGCACACCTTGTAATATCTACGGCCAAAATGTAGGGTGCGCTCTATACTCCTGGACACAGCCGGGTGCAATTCCACACTGACTTTTACCTTGAAAGCCTGGACCAGACGCAGAGCAATCTTACAATTGATCACAAACCCCACCTCCAGGATCATTTCCTCTTCAGACAAATCCAAACCCTCCTGCCTGATTTTATGGATGGTGTCTTCAATGACCTTGTCCATAGCTCCGCTTTGAACCACCTGATTGGCTAGAGTGTTATTGGTGGTCAAAGCCGTGAGTTCGTCCTTCCATATCTCCTGGGCTTTTGCCAACTCGCCAGTATCAATCCACACCTCACTACCAAGGGCTTTCAATCTGGCCAATAAAGGATCCGATTCATTCTTGGGCGACTCTCCTTCAATCTTTTCAAAAGCCAGCCCATGCATAACCTGATCCAGCTTTTGGCTCACAGTAGCCATGTATTTATCCTTTCTAAAATCCGGGTTTACCTAAAAGTTTGAACATATTTTTCTTATAAAACTCAACACCCGGCTGATCAAAAGGGTTTACCCCATTCAAATAGCCGGTCATTGCCACTGCCCTTTCAAAAAAATATATAAGCTGACCCAGGGAGGTTGGCGAACGATCTTTAATTTTTAGTGTCATGTTGGGAACTCCTCCCTCTTTATGCGCATCGGCAGTTCCCAGCCAGGCTTTCTCATTAACAGTATCCAGCGTTTCACCAGCGAGGTAGTTTAAACCGTCCGCATCATTTTGAAAAGCGGGTATTTTCAACTGTCGCCGGGAAGTCTCGAGAGTTAAAAAAGTCTCAAAAATGTTTCGATTGCCCTCTTGAATCCATTGGCCCATGGAATGAAGATCGGAAGTGAATTCCACAGAAGCGGGGAAAATGCCTTTTAATTCCTTGCCTTCACTTTCACCGGCCAATTGTTTCCACCACTGAGCCAGATAATGAAAAGCGGGTTGGAAGGTTGCCAAGATTTCAGTGGTTTTTCCCTTCTGGTAAAGCAACTGACGAGTCGCCGCGTAATAGTAGGCATCATTCTGATCCAGAGAACGGGTTGAATACAATTTTTCACCCTGCCGAGCCCCCTCCATCAATTCCTTAATATTGATCCCCGCCACCGCCATGGGGAAAAGCCCCACAGGAGTTAATACAGAATACCGACCTCCCACATCATCCGGAATTACAAAAGTCTTATAATCCAAATCATCGGCAAGGCTTTTAAGGGCTCCCCGGCTCGAATCCGTGGTGACAACAATCCGGCCCCGGGCTCCATCTACTCCATATTTTTTTTCAACCAACTCCTTTAGCAAGCGGAAAGCTATAGCAGGTTCAGTTGTGGTGCCTGACTTGGAGATCACGTTGAGACAGATATCCCGGCCCGATATCAGGTCGAAAAGATCAGCATGGTAATCCGAACTGATATTCTGCCCGGCAAAATAGATTTCCGGTCCGCCCTGTCTGCCAAATTGATTGGAAAAAGAAGAATTCAGGTAGGAAATCCCTGCCCGGGCACCTAAATAAGACCCTCCAATACCCACAATGATGAAAACTTCACAACAATCACGGATAGAGCTTGCGGTGGTTTCGATCTCAGCGGATATGGCGTCGGAAAAACGTGAAGGCAGGCGCAACCACCCCAGATAGTCCGACCCCTTACCTGTACCTCCTTCTAACCGATCATGGCACAGGCTGACCTGTTCCTGGAGGCTAATTACTTCCTGCTCGGTAACAAAGGACTTCAGGTTGTCGCAATTAAGGGAAAGGTTTGACATGCTGGACGGGCTGTTTACCTCTGCAATTTACTGAACTTGGACCCTTCAAGAGTCAAATTATACATCAGGCCTTTTTGGCCAAACACAAACGCTACGATAGGGTCTTTCACATTGATGGTATCCAGGGAATCCCCCATACTCAGCGAGATCAATGCTACAGATCCATCCACCCCGGCTTTCCAGCCATCATTTTTTCTAAAAGCCTTCAAAGCATCATCTTTAGTAAATACCAGAATGATGGACTTTGCCTAGGCACCGAACTGAAACCCTATCGAAGCCGCCATGGTACTGTAATATTCAACGGTCTTACCTCCGATCCGCAAAGCCCCCTCACCATATTCCCCGCCAATGCCAAATCCGACTTTGATGACCTGGGGAAAAATCAGTACTCCCTTGGCTTTTTTTATAAAGCCGTCGGCACCTAGAATTTCCTTATTAAACCGATCCAGCGTGGCATCCACGCTCACATCTATTTCCCTTGCGGTTTCAGAAAAGGCCATGCTAGTGGAAAACAATAAAATCAGCACAACCAAAATCCCTTGAATGGAACTGGAAACCAATTCCTGCCTCGTTTTTGAAAAATTTATATGATCCATAAATCAAATACCCTTCAAATCAGGATAGCGGGAAAAGACTTCTATTAAACATTACATAAAAATATTAACAGAATTGGCAGTATTTATAAAATTAAGGCAAACTCCTAACCTAAAAAATACATTTAATATTTCTATCTAATTATTGAATAAAAGAATAATTTGATGTTTTTTAAAAATATTTAAAATAAAATCTTTTTATATTAACAGATTCTGTTAATATAAAGAATTTGTCGAATATTCCTAACCCTTTTAGGAGGTGCCCTATGTTTTACGAAACAAAAGTTTTGGATGCTTATGGGAACCTGAAAAAGATTGTCTCAAGCCAGGAGCTACACATTCGGCACTGGAAAATATTTCAACAGCTAGAAGAAAGAAAAGTTTTCCACCCGAAGAAAATATCTTCTCTGCCGAAAAGAAATAAGGGAAAACAAGACGAAGGCTTATTGGTGGCTCACTAGTAAAAAGCCAGTTAGTCACAAGTTTATACCAGAATTTTGATGAAATTAAAAGTGGCCAGCGTGACGCTGGACCCAGTATTCAGACTCTATCTGCTAGCAAAGAGTTAGCTCGGTTTAATAAGCTCTTGCCAATTGCCCCTGCGGCTAGCAGCCACCGGCCGCTGGCCGGTTCAGGATATCGCGGATGAAGAGGTTGCTGGCTTTCAGTACATGCGGTTTATCCAGGTGAGTTTTCATATCAGCGGGCAAGCGCAAAGTGAAAGTGGAACCGACCCCCAACTCGCTTTCTCCATTCAGGTTTCCACCCATCACCAGAACCAATCGGTGAGTGATGGCCAGCAATAATGCCGTGGCGCCGAATCCACTCGAGGAAAGAGTTTCATCTGCATCGGCGGAACCTTTTGCAAACAGGTTTTCCAAAATCTTCGGGCTGATGCCCGCACCGGTATCTTGCACTGCGAAAGTCAGCCAATCCGTTTCTCCCACCGTTTCCCGGCTCACTTTAAGCATTATCTTGCCGTTTTCGGCGTTCTCTAATAGATTGAACAAGACCCGTGCGACTCTCTCCCGGTCTCCATTCATTTCACCCGGTGATCCAGGAAGTTCAACCGTCAACGTATTCCCCTGTTTTTCAGCTTCCGGCCTGATCTTCCTCGTCACCTCCTCCACCAGGTCAGTGACGGAAAATAACTGATGTTTTAGCTCGGAGCGGCCGGATTCAATTTTGGACAGATCAATAATTTCTTCGACCCATTTCATCAACTGAGTGCTGGCTTTGCGGATTTTACTTATATCAGCGACCAGATCATCCAAGCCTTTATCCTCCAGTTCTTCCTGGATCATTTCGCTGAAGCCGATGATGTGGTTGAGAGGGGTTCTCAGTTCATGACTGAGGTTGGCGAGGAAGACGGATTTACTCAGGCTGGAAGCTTCGGCCCCACGTTTATCGAGAGCCAGCTGCTGGTTGGTTTTTTCCAGGTCTGCGGTGCGGACCGCCACCTGTTCTTTTAGGGATTTTTTATAAAGCTCAATTTTTTCACCGCGCTTTTGTGTTTCTTCCAGCACCGTGTTGATCAACTCGATCAGCGGATCGTAAAGGTCGTCCTCGAATTTATCGATCCGTTGCGAATAGTCTCGTTGGGCAATGATATTTTCAAGAAATTTTCGAATTCGCTCTGTGCTCAAAGGCCCTACCCCGCTAGTCCCTTTTCAGCGAGCCAGCGTTCTGCTTCCAGGGAGGCGGCGCAACCGGTACCCGCGGCAGTGACGGCCTGCCTGTATTTATGGTCATGCACATCCCCGGCGGCAAAGACTCCTTCAATATTGGTTTCCTGGGTTCCCACTTTCAGTTTGATATAACCGGCACCGTCCAGATCCAACTGCCCGTTGAAGATGGACGTATTAGGAGTATGACCGATGGCGTAAAAAAGACCCGTGACTTCCATCTCTCGCACTTCCTGGGTCTTGACATTTTTCAGACGAGCCCCGGTCAAATAATCTTTGCCCACGGCGTCTTCGAGAATTGTATCCCAAATGATTTCCAGTTTCGGATTTTTGAAAGCCCTTTCCTGCATAATCTTGGAAGCGCGAAGTTCATCGCGCCGGTGTACCATATAAACCACCGAACCAAACTTAGTCAGGTAAGTAGCCTCTTCCACCGCCGTATCCCCTCCCCCGATTACCATCAGCGGCTGGTTGCGGAACATAGGAAGCGCGCCGTCACAAACGGCACAGGCCGACATACCGTTGCTCCACATTTTTTCTTCATTAGGAACTCCCATCCGCTTTGCCGTCGCCCCGGTGGAAATGATCACCGAATGCGCACGCACTTCGCGATTCTCGGATTTCAAAACAAAAGGCCTCTGGCTGAAATCAGCAGAGATCACATCTTCCTGAACCATTTCGGTACCGAAGCGCTCGGACTGCTTGCGGAACAACTGCATCAACTCCGGCCCTTCTACCCCATCAGGAAATCCCGGATAATTTTCAACATCCGTGGTGGTGGTCAGCTGTCCCCCCGCTGAACCTCCCATCACATAACCTTCAAACATAAAAGGGCTGAGATTGGCCCTGGCAGAATAAATCGCGGCGGTATGCCCGGCGGGCCCCGAACCGACAATGACAACGTTTTTAACATCCGACATAACTAAAACCCTTTCTGATTTTTTATCTTTATACAGCGGAACCCTACATCGCTGTATCTCAATTCAGGATCTTTTTCAACCCGATCAGAGGTTCTTAAAAAATGGCCGGGAGAATTCCAAGATCCTCCACGCACAACCTTGTTTTTTCCGGTCCCTTCCGTTGGATCATACCCATCCGAGGTCCATTCATAGGCATTACCCATCATATCGTAGAGACCGTTGGAATTGGCTGTAAACTTTCCCGTGTCTTCCGGAGCACCTGTGCCATAAGGCTGACCAAAATAGGCTCCTCCCAGTTTTTGGCCTTGTGCCGCCGCCTCCCATTGCGACTCGGTGGGAAGCCCTCCTCCTCGCCAATTACAGTAGGTTCGCGCATCTTCCCAGCTTACAAACACTACCGGTTGACGCGATTTATTAAAGTCCTGCGGGCGGTCCTCATGCAATACGACCGGTTCACAAACTCCGGCAATGAAACATTCCTGGTAATCAGCGTTGCTAACCTCATATTTATCCATCCAGAACGGAGCCAGTTCCATCTTGTGGGGAACTTCATCGCTACACCAGTCCGCGTTACTTTGTTCTTCTTCACAGTAATAACTTCCCAGGCTGTATTCTCCACCTGGGATTAAAACCTGTGAGCCGCCAGGTTCGGCATGGATGGAAAGAGGCAGAAAAATTAAACACGTGTTGAAAATGATGAGAAGCAAAATTCTTTGGAGCCGGTGGGATATCAAACTTCTATCCTTTCCAAAATAGCATTTCTCACATCTTCATACTTAGCGGTTAGTTCAACCGGAGAGAACGCGTATTCCGATTGGATTCCTTTTAATTGATCGGTGTGGTATTTGAAAAGAAAATCGGTAAACTTCAATCCGTTAGCGGTGGAGATCACCACCACCCGGTCCTTTTTCTTAATCTCGCCGCGTTCAACCAGTTTTTCAAGTACCGCCAGAGCCACCCCGGTATGCGGGCAACAGAGCAGGCCTGTTCGATTAGCCCGGCCCACCGCATTGGCCAACTCGCTTTCCGTAGCCTCCTCGACGATACCATCGAAGGCCTGGAGGGCACGTATGGCTTTTTTATAACTGACCGGATCTCCAATCTGAATGGCACTGGCGAGGGTTGTTTTCGCCTGGATGGAGTCGAATGTTTTAAATCCCTTTTTATAACTACGATAAAGAGGGTCCGCCCGTTCCGCCTGGGCACAAACAAGACGGGGAAGTTTGTCAATCAGCCCCAGGTCATGGAACATCTGAAACCCTTTTGCCACCGCGCTGACATTACCCAGATTACCGCCGGGAACGATTACAAAATCGGGCACTTCCCAATTAAACTGCTGGACTATCTCGAAGCTGATTGTTTTTTGGCCTTCAATTCTCAGAGAGTTCATGGAATTTGCCAGATAGATATCGTTTTTCAGGCAAACCTCTTGAACCAGTTTCATGCATCCATCAAAATCGGTGTCCAGAGACAAAGTGAGTACGCCGTGTGTGATGGGTTGAATCAATTGTGTCAGCGAGACTTTATCCTTAGGCAAAAATACAATGGCAGGAATACCAGCAAGCGCGCAATATGCGGCCAGTGCGGCAGAAGTGTCTCCGGTTGAGGCGCAGGCCACCGCCTTGATCTTTTTCCCGTCGGAAATCATTTGCTTGACCATGGAGACCAGCACGGTCATTCCCAAATCTTTGAAGGACCCTGTATGGGCCATGCCACATTGCTTGACCCAAAGATCATTGAGGCCAATCTTGTGCCCCAGCCGCTCGGCCCAAAAAAGGTTCGTGCCCCCTTCATAAGTAGAGACAATATTTTCGTCATCCACATTGGGACAAACCAACTCCCTTTTCCCCCATACCGAACTGCCATAAGGCCATATATTGAGCCGATACCGGCTATCAAACAGATCCCGCCATTCTTCAGACGACTGTTTTTTCAACAAACCCATATCATGTTGCACTTCCAGAAGTTCGTCACACTCCCTGCAACGATAGACGATATCGGTCAGTCCATACCGGCTTTGGCAATCGGGATTAATACACTGAAACCAGGTTTTTAATTCCATACCTATTTCCCCACACGAATCAAGTTTGGTTTTTCACATACTACATCCAGTTGTTCTATTTCCTTTAAAGCGGATTGAATATTTTTCTCGCTGGCTTTATGACACATCATCACCAGCGAAACCTCCTCGCCATGGCCTGCCCGCCCTCTCTGGATCATGGACTCTATGCTGATGGAATGGTTCCCCAGTATTCCAGATATTTTAGAAAGAACACTCGTTTTATCCAGCACACTAAAACGCAGGAAATATTCAGACTCTATCTCACTGATATTTTTCAAGGGGATCGCCTTGATTTCATCACTTTGGAAAGATCCGGCAGGTACTCTTTCTCCCGCGCCAGAGAGGATATTCCGGGCAATTTCCACGATGTCTCCAACCACCGCACTGCCCGTGGGTAAAGCGCCTGCCCCATGCCCAATCAAGATATTTTCCTCCATCAAATCATCACAGACACGAATGGCATTTAACACCCCATTGACATTTGCCATAGGGTGCGCAACCGGAATCATGGCGGGATGGACACGAATATCAATCGCCCGGCCATCATATTTAGATATTGCGAGAAGTTTGATCCGGTAGCCAAACTCCCGGGCGCATTCGATGTCCTCCGAGGTGATACCCGAAATACCGGAAACTGTTATATCGTCAAACTCCACAGGGGTTCCATAAGCCAAGCGTGTCAGAACTGCTATCTTATGGGCAGAATCAATTCCTTCAATATCAAAAGTCGGGTCTGCTTCGGCAAAACCTTTTTCCTGCGCTTCTTTCAATGCGGTATTGAAGTCGCAATTCTCATCCGACATTTTGCTAAGGATATAATTTGCCGTCCCATTCACGATACCTTCTATGGACTGGATGTGGTTGGCGACAAACGCCTCACGAACCGAACGGATTATGGGGATAGCTCCCCCTATAGAAGCCTCAAATCCAATAGAAAGGCCTTTTTGAGCAACCGCTGAAAAAATTTCACCCCCATGTTTAGCCAGCAGGGCCTTGTTTGCCGTCACCACATGTTTTCCTTGTTCAATAGCCTGGAGAAGAAATTTTTTGGCCGGGTCGTAACCACCGATCAATTCGATGACCACATCAATATCGGGATGGTTAATCACCTCATCGGAAGAAGTCGTCAACACATTGGGCGCGAGTTTAATTCCCCGGTCGGTGGTAATGTCCAGATCAGCCACCTTAACCAGGTCCACCCCGGCTCCCAACCGTTTCTTAATGATTTCACTGTTTTCCGCAAGGATTTTAGCAACCCCGGCACCGATGGTGCCAAAGCCAATCATCCCCACCTTGATCGTTTTCATCGTCTACCCAGTTCCGTTAAAAAATCTCTCGAATTCCGCGGACCGCTTGTCGAATCCGGTGCTCATTTTCGACCATCGAGAACCGCACAAAATGGTCCCCGCCTTCTCCGAACCCAATTCCTGGCGCAACGGCCACTTTGGCTTGTTCCAGAAGTAATTTGCAAAACTCAAGGGACCCCATTTTCTTGAATCGGTCCGGAATTTCCGCCCAGACCATCATGGTCGCTTTCGGCGGTGTCACCACCCATCCGATTCGATTCAGCGATTCGCACAAGACATTCCGCCGGTGTTGGTAAGTATCGCGGATTTCTTCCACACAATCACGCGGACCATTCAAAGCCACCGTAGCCGCAATCTGGATCGGCTGAAACATGCCATAATCCTGATAACTTTTAATGCGCGCCAGGGCATGAATAATTTCAGAATTTCCCACCGCGAAACCTACACGCCACCCCGGCATATTATAACTTTTTGACAGGCTAAAAAACTCAATTCCCACTTCTTTCGCCCCTGGAACCTGCAAAAAACTGGGGGCGCGGTACCCATCAAAAACGATGTCCCCATAAGCAAAGTCGTGAATCACAATTAGGTCGTGTTCTTTGGCAAAGGTGACCACCTTTTCAAAGAAATCAATATCCACCACTTGGGTCGTGGGATTATGGGGGAAGTTAATGACCATTACCTTTGGCCTCGGCAAGTTACTCTTGAAGGCATCGAGAAGAGCCTCAAAAAAATCCATATCAGGGCCAAGGGGTACATGAATGACATCGGCGTTGGCCAAAATGAAGGCATAAGTATGAATCGGATAAGTGGGTGTTGGAACCAGAATAGAGTCGCCGGGACTGGTGATCGCCATGGCCAGGTGGGCAATGCCCTCTTTAGAACCAATCGTTGCAATCGCTTCGGAATTTGGGTCCAGGTCTACATCATGGTTGCGCTTGTACCAGTCGGTGATAGCGAGGCGTAATTTGTAAATACCCCTGGAAAGCGAATAGCGGTGATTGGATTCCTTCTGCGCGGCTTCAATCAATTTATCCACAATGTGTTTGGGGGTCGGCATATCCGGATTCCCCAGACCAAAGTCGATGATATCTTCCCCACGTCGGCGGGCCTCATGTTTGAGTTCGTTGACGATCCCCAAAACATAAGGAGGAAGGCGCTGAATTCTGGAAAATTCTCTCATGACTCTATTACGTTATCTATGATGGTTCTCGATCATGTCCTGATTGCTGATTTTCTTGCAGGAAAGAGGAGGCAACCTATTAATTTCCAAGGGAATCGGGCCGAATGCCCGCGTAACATAACATAATTTATAAAACCCGGCAAACCAAAACCCATTGGAACGAGAGGTTCTAAATCACCCCAGCCCCTCTTTTCAAAGAGGGGTCCATTTCAGCTCTCCCTTCCACGAAGGGGGAGTTATATTCTTCCTTAGCCTTCATGCCCCGCATGGGGTATTAGGGGGGATTTGATTTTCCTGGTGATCGGAGTCAACCGAGTTTCAGGTTACGAACATACCGTTGATCGGAGAAATTTCTTGATTCTTTTTTCTTGATTCCGGCCTTTTGCAAGGAGTAGTATTTCGCTGGCGAACAAATAGATTAACTCGGCTTGACGGGCCTTTGCCATTTGCCTCCCATGCGTGATATCTCCTCACTATGTCTTCATGCCCCGAAGGGGTACTAAGGGGCAACCAAGTCCAATTATTTTCCCCCTCAGGCTTTCGTAAAAAAAGGATTCATTAGAACAAATGGAATTTTTTCAGATTATTTTATTGAGCATTATTCAGGGGCTCACAGAATTTCTGCCTATTTCCAGTTCCGGGCATTTGATTTTGGCTCCCCTGATCTTCAATTTTGAGGATCAGGGCCTGGCTCTGGATGCCATTTTGCATTTAGGAACCCTTCTAGCAATAATAATCTTCTTCCGCAAGGAACTGGCAGATTTGGCAAAGGGTTTAATTGACCGGCAAGGATCTCCGGAAACCCACCATCTTGCCTGGTGCATTCTCATTGCCTCTATTCCGGCGGGACTGATTGGCCTGTTTGGGGGAGGGTGGATTGAAGCCAACCTGAGGAATCCCACTTTTGTCGGGTTCAATCTTTTTTTCTGGTCCCTCATTTTCATAGCGGCGGACCGATATAGTTCAAAAAATACAAACCCGCTTATGGAATTAAACCGGCTCAGTCTACGAAAAATTTTATTTGTCGGGTGTGCCCAGGCCATTGCCCTTTTGCCGGGAACTTCACGGTCTGGTATTACCATTGCCGCGGGACTATTCAGTAACCTCTCGCACACTTCAGCAACCCGGTTTTCTTTTCTGCTGGGAACTCCGATTATTTTTGCGGCAGGAATGCACAAGCTGGTGCAATTTGTATCGCAACCCTCTGCAGAACAAACCTATTCCAACCTCCACCTATTTATAGGCCTGGGAATAAGCTTCCTGGTCGGTTTACTGGCCATTCAGCTTCTGCTCAAGATCGTTGAGAAAGTAGGTCTACTACCCTTTATCATTTACAGGATACTTCTCGCGGGAGGGATTCTTCTTTATTATTGAGGAGAGGATTTCTGTAACCTTCCAAATCAAGGCAAAAAAAAGCCGACCTGAAAAAATCAGGCCGGCTTAAGTTTTGAAACTTTCAGGTATTAACCACAGGTCACACTCAGGTTGGTTTGACCCGTATTGGTGATCCTAACTACGCCATTGATGTCTGAAATAGAATCGCCACGGCTGAAGTTATTTTGCCTATTAAATGTTACTGATCTTTTACCCATGGAGTGCTTGCTGGCCATTTTCACTTGTTTATTTCCTGCCGCTCCGCCACCATCCGTAGTAAAGCTCTGATTACTATTCGGGCTCAAGCTTATAGCAGTCGTGAGATGAGTTGAAGAAAACCAGATCGTAGCATTTGCATCACCCCAATCCTTACCACCTGCTCCACCACCCTTATTTTCAACCGTGATGGATTTAGCGTCGGTGCATTTAGCCACCGCGCCCGGCGAAACGGATCCTGCAAACGCGGAACTTGCAAGGCAAAAAGATGCTACAGCAACAAGTAGTACAACAGCGAGTTTTTTCATTATAAATCCTCCCTTACCCTAGTTAACAAACATTAGCTGACAAACATTCACCTACTAATATTCTAAATGAGGCATATTCCAGGGAATCGGCCCCTCCCTTTAATAAATAATAAACTTACAATAAGTTGATATCTCAAAGAGCCCTTCAGTGCCTGGACTCCCAGCGATTGGAGTTTTTCCCGCACTTCAACCGGTATCATAAAGCAGGAATTATCCTACTTTCAAAAGATCCGGATTCGGTTTTTACCGAAAGTATACTTATGAGTTAAAACATGTCAATGTTTATTTCTAGGTCAGGCCATAACCTGTTATTTTTTAAAAGGTTACAATATTAGCTTTTTGGCCTCCCAGCGACAAAATTTCCGCTATTCCTACAAGGCTTATGGTCTTTTTCCTATATTTTATAGTCCGGAGCACCTATAAAATTAAGCGTGAAATTATTATTATCCATCAACCCTGCAAATTTTTATCGGCGATCACTACACCTGAAGGCAGAATCAAAGCCTTTTTCAATCCTTCCAAATGCACCTTGCCTTTAAGGCAAGCCGTTCCTTCAAAACGGACATCTCCCTTTATCTTCAATTCCTCCAAATCAACAAGATCTGGAATGATGGGCAAACTGTTTTGAAAATTTTCTATTCTCCCAGCTCTATTTTGGGTAAATATTGAGATTTTCTTTGCGGATTTATTTTTAACTGGCCCTTGTTCAAAGTAAAAAGGTTGGAACGCACCAATAGCAAATCATCTGTCTTTTTAACTGGCAAAAACCGATCACGCGAAACGGTGAGACCTACAGCTCCCTCAAAGCATTCCAAAGCGGAACCGATAGCGGTTTCAAGTTGAACAACGGGAGTTTCCCCAATATTTTTCCGGTTCACCAGCACAGTTAATTCCAAGGGCCCCTGATTCAGCCTTTTCTCCAAGGCAATCAGGTTAATCCAGATATTATTGGTGTTGAACACCTTGAATTTTTTCTGGTCACAAAACTCGCCAACCTTATCATCGGGAACACGAGCAATCTCCAACAACTTAAGTTTTCCATCCTGTTGGTAGAGGGACCCACCCTTAACATCGGCAGAGGTCTTAGGAGTCATTTCCATTAAGAAGGGAATGTTGAACTCATCCATATAATTCAGGATGACAAAATCCACAACGGCCCCAAGATTATCGGCATTGGAAATAAAGAGAATTTCCCTGCCCGCATCAATCAACCGTTGCAAGATTCCCTGTTGCCGAACACACTGATAGAAATCTCCATGTCCTGGAGGATAGTATGCCTGATCTCCCCAATTAACAGGGGTAAGCGGACTCAGGCTTTCAGCATGCAGGCGGGGAAATTTATTTTGCTGAAAACCGATTATTTCTGAAGAAAACTCCAGGGTACTCAAATGAGCCTGGGTTTCCTCATGCGTGTAGAAACTGTTCATCAAGAGGAGAGGAATTTTCTGGTTCCATTTCTGATTCAGTTCTTCAATCTGTTCCAAAATCAAATCCAGAAAAGATTTATTGTCCCGCACCATCACCAGGGACTTGGGCCCAACACAACCCATACTGGTTCCCATACCGCCATTGAGCTTACCCACAACAAGCTTTGATAATTGGCGCGCCGTCTTGGAGTCAACCGGGGATGGCAGACTGGAAAAATCAGGCAGGCTTCCAGAATCGGGAGTCATAATTGAATGCCAGTTCTGGATTTTAGACGGCCCCTGGCGATACTGGGTAACCATTTCCCAATAGGTATCCAATTGGGAAATTTCCAGCAATTGACTCAGTTCATTCCTTAATGAAGCTTCATTTTCTGGCATGCAAATATTCCTAAGCTTGTATTTCCATGATAAACTTTAGATATCGCTAAATTCAAAGCCCATTAAAAATGGACTTGCTACATTTTTTTCATTTTTTCAGTCATTTTGATTGGATCTGTTCATGCTGGTGTTTAAAAAAAATATCTACGAACAACCAACCGTTTGTCACTCTGAAAATGGTATCCAGCAAAACCTGAATGCCCATGATTTTATTTTCAGGTCCTTGACAGCCGATCGAGAAATTTTTTACGGGCTTCAACAGCTTCCTGAGCAGGAAGGCCAAAATCACTTTAAAATTTTATTTCCCCACGCATCAAGATTTGGAACTATTTCTCTCCTCAATACCTTTTCCCGAACCCTCCTGGAGGGACTGGTTGACATGAACCAATGGTACACAATGAATGCTTATCATATGACTTATCTTTTTGACAGCCTGCATGGAACTTTTGAAGATTACAGCTATTCGGAACCGGAGCAAAGAAACGAAATATGCCCCGAGCTTAAGGGTGAAGCTATTGACTTCGACCATTTTCTCGAGAATTACTTTTCCGGGACTGCCTTTTTAATGGATGCCGAACGTTACAATAATATTCCCCCTGATGAAAAAGTTCGTTTAAAACTTACAGTGCCTTGCCTGTTTGGAGTAATTAACCGGTTGATCCCTGCTGAAGAAGAAGTCCGCCTCATAACAAACTCGGAAACTCCTTATTCCTCTTGATAAAATTTACTAAAAACTTCCTCAGGCAACCTGCAATGACTTTATCTTGCAAACAATCACTTTCTCGACCTCTCAGTTAGTAATAACTGATATTTTATTTTTGCAACTCCTCTTCCAGTTTCTGGATCAGGACATGGGAATCCGGGGCCACCTCGCTCAAAAAGCTGGCCACGGGGATTCCATTTTTTCCAACTAGAAATTTATGAAAATTCCATTGCGCCTCATTTTTCCCAGGAACCTGCTTTCCTTTTATCCGGTATAACACCCATTTTACCAGTGCAAATAATTGAGACCGCACTCCCCCTCCTCCCTGATGCTCCAATCTACAGCCATACAAATATTGGTAAAGA
>JYMV01030401.1_pt1 | contig 15992 bp, 14 predicted proteins | sample 338911 | NCBI WGS metagenome assembly JYMV01 (sample SAMN03354496, study PRJNA234377) | hydrothermal vent metagenome | biome: Deep sea; feature: Hydrothermal plumes at the Eastern Lau Spreading Center, Western Pacific Ocean; material: Seawater | place: Tonga | collected 2009 | depth 2000 m m
GCAAAGCCTTCTACATGATCTGCTTCTTTACTCAGAAACGACTTGGGAATAAGCAATGGGAAATAGGCATTCTGGTGCCCGGTATCCTTGAACATCTTGTCCAAAGCCCCCTGCATTTTCTCCCAAATAGCATAGCCATAGGGCTTAATTACCATACAGCCACGCACGGCAGAATTCTCAGCAAGATCGGCCTTAATTACAATGTCATTATACCATTGCGGAAAGTCGTCTTTTCTAGTGGTAAAATCTCTGGCCATAACTTTTTGGCATGGTGCTTGTATAGGTTAAATCGAAGCTATAAAAAACAAGGCTTTATCAGAACCAACATTTTATCAGCGAACAAATTTAGCAAATAAACCAATTACCAAACCATTAGGAGGACCAAGTCATGAAAACAAAAACTAAAATCACGACAGCGATAATGATGCTCATGAGCCTGGGCGTTTTAGCACAGTCTGGCAACACCGACGATGTTTATTATTCCCCGCAGGATGACCCATATTACATCAACGAAGATGACGATACTGTACCAGTGTCGGACGATGAATACAGAACGATATATGATTCCCCGGGTGGTTCAAATGAAAGATCGGCTCCTGACTACTCAACAACGGAGCACTATGTTGATGAGGATGGTACCAACTATACCACCAACAACTACTACTACGATGATGATTTCGTGTATGACGATTATTATGACTATTCATATACGGCAAGAATCAGAAGATTCCACCGCCCTGTATATTCCTATGGCTACTATGATCCATACTACACCAACTCATACTGGTATTCATACAATCCTTATGACTATGGTACCAGTCTATATGTGAGCTACCCCTGGTGGGGATCTGGTGTGAGCTGGTGGTTAGGCCTGGGATGGTTGGGCTTTGGCTGGGGCTGGGGAAATTATGGATATGGACACCACCACCACTATGGTAACTACGGCTATGGACATCATGGTTACGGTTACAGCTCATGGTATGGCTATGGTTATGGCTACGGATACGGTTATGGCGCTAACTACGGTTACATGGGCTACGGAAGCTCTTACTGGGCCGGATACCAGGATGGATACTATGATGGAGTAAACGGTTACTATAATGGATACAACAATGGCTATTACAATAGCTATGATGGCAATAGCTACTACTATGGACCTCGCAATTCGGTGTCATCCAATGGTGCGACTGCTTCCAGCAATAACGCAAGCGTAGCTGGTGCGTACCAGGCTCAATACACGCCTACCACCAACTGGTATGCTGGTGTTGACGCTCCATCTGGTGTATCTAGTCTATCTTCAAGTTCAATTAAAGCTATCAATGCTTCTAATGGAACTGGAATGGGACAGGTTAAGAAAGCCGATGACGCTACTGCGCCTGTAAAGACAAACACTTCCACTCCTATAAAAGGCGGAATCAAGTCTTCACCTGGTGACTTTTCTACACGGCCAAAGACTGTAAAGTCTGAGCCTGTAAAAGTTTCAGCATCTGGAGTTGATCGTGTAAAGAGTGGAACATCTACCGGATCTATTTCCAAGCCAAAGGCCTACAGTTATGCTGGTCCTGGCAAAGGCAGCAGCAGGCCTGTAAGCGGAAAGTCCACGCAGGTGAAGAAGTACGAGTACCAAAAGCCAAAGACGTATACTAAGCCAAGCAATACGCGTCCTGGGGCCAGTACTGCTCCCAGCTCTAGCAGGCCTAAAACGTCTCAGCCTACATACTCTAAGCCTAAGCAGAGTACAAGGCCATCTTATCAGAGCCCCAGTACAACACGGCCAGGTACTTCAACGCCTAAGCAGAGTGCGCCAAAGAATACTACACCGAGAACCAAAGCACCTTCTTATAGCAGGCCAAAAACTGCGCCTGCAGGCCGTAGCACCAAGCCTGCCAGGACTTATACAAAGCCAAGTTCTGCTCCAACAAGAAGGTCAGGTGGCACTACCAGCAGATCAGGCTCAAAAGGTTCAGACCATTCATCAACCCGAAGCACTTCCCGGCCCAGCAGCAGGGCGAGTGCTCCGAGCCGGTCAAGCAGCAGGGCGAGTGCCCCGAACAGGTCAAGCAGCAGGGCGAGTGCTCCGAGCCGGTCAAGCAGCAGGGCGAGTACCCCGAGCCGGTCAAGCAGCAGGGCCAGTGCTCCCAGATCGAGTTCTCCCAGCAGATCCAGTGGATCGCGAGGTGGAAGTTCCAGAGGTAGTTCAAGACGTTAATTGATAACACATAATAAACTGCCCAATAAGATGTCATTCAGAACAACAGTAATCACCCTTCTAATTGCTACCAGTCTCAGTGCTACAGCACAAAATGAAGTAGACGCTCTAAGATATTCCCAGGTTACATTTGGAGGCACCGCCAGATTTAACAGTCTTGGTGGTGCTTTTGGTGCTTTGGGAGGAGATCTCTCGGTATCCAGCGTTAATCCTGCGGGATTATCTATTTACAGGGCATCTGAATTCTCTTTTACTCCTGCAGTTTATACTCAAGACACAAGGTCAACCCACTATGGCAATACCGCTGAAGATGGGAAGATCAACATGAATTTTGGCAATATTGGTGTGGTTTTCACCGATATGAAAGGCGGGGGATTTTCTGACTGGGAAGGAACATCTTTCGCGATCACTTACAACAGTCACAACAATTTTCACAATAGAAGAAGCATAAGCGGAATAAACCCAACCAGCTCTCTTCTTGATCACTATGTGGGCCAGGTGAATGGGTTGAATCCTTCGGATGTTTACGATGCGGACCAATTTGGGTCGAGCCTCGCCTGGAATACTTTCTTGCTCAATCCTATTAACTCATTGGATACAACTACTTACATTGGAGCGGTAGGGAACGGGGGCGCTGAACAACGCAAATACACTTTGCAACGTGGTGGATTGAGCGAATTTGATATTGCCCTTTCAGGAAACTATAATAACAAGTTTTATATCGGTGGCACGCTGGGATTTCCAATGGTAGACTATATCGAAGAGTCCTCGTACTCCGAAACCGATATTTCTGATACGATCGGTTATTTCAAATCCTTTACCCTCAATGAGAAATTGCATACATCGGGTTCCGGATTTAATTTCAAGCTGGGAATGATATTCAGGCCGGTAGACTGGATGCGAATAGGTACGGCTGTCCACACGCCCACTTACTGGAAACTGCACGACGATTACAGTTCAGATATTACTGCACAGTTCGATTCAGTGCCATTATGGTCAACAACTAACGATAAAAACTATTCTGCCTCATCCCCACAAGGTGCCTATGATTACAGGCTGTACACTCCCTGGAGATTGATAGGGAGCATGGCGATTATTATTAAGAAACAAGGATTGTTCAGCGCTGACTATGAGCTGGTTGACTATTCGTCGGCTCGCTTAAGAGGTGCATTCGGGGGCTTTGACCTACAGAATGCTGCGATCGATCAAAAGTACATGCATGCCTCTAATATAAAGGTGGGTACAGAGTGGAGATTCCAACCATTTAGCATCAGGGGTGGATACGCTTTATACGGATCGCCGTATAAGAATGGACTGAATGATGGGACGCGAGAAAACTATTCTCTCGGTTTTGGAATAAGGGAAGAAGGTTTCTATATTGATTTTGCCTATATCCTCTCTAAGGTATCAGAAGATTACTACCTGTATAGTGGTGATCTGACCGCGGCGACGCAGACAGAGTCAACTGGCCACGCTTTTCAAACTACACTTGGATTCCGGTTCTAAAAACGCTTGTGAACTAAGAGGCGATGTAGGACTCCGCTTAGTCAAGGGTAATTAAAACGTAACCTGATCGATTTCAGGGTCTACAAGGATACGGCCACAGTGCTCACACATTATTATCTTCTTGTGAAGACGGATGTCCAACTGGCGTTGGGGTGGAATCTTGTTAAAACAGCCTCCGCATGAGCTTCGTTCAACAGGCACCACTGCTAAACCATTTTTGGCATTTTTTCGCTTTTGCTGGTACCCTATCAATAAACGCTCTTCAATAATTTTAGCCGCGCTGCTTGATTTCTTTTGCAATTTCTTCTCTTCCTTCTCAGTTTCTGCAATGATATCGTCTAGCTCCTTTTTCTTGTACTTAAGGTCATCCTTTCTCTCCTTCAGGTCCGACTTAGCCTGGCCTATAACTTCAGCCTTTGATTCGATAGTCGTCTTATACTCTTCAATCTTTTTCTTGCAAAGTTGAATTTCAAGATTCTGGAATTCAATTTCTTTGGTCAGCGAATCATACTCACGATTGTTTCGTACGTTTTTCTGCTGCTTCTCATACTTCTTGATGATCGCACTGGCTTCTTTCATCTCTAATTTCTTAGTTGCGATGAAGTCATCCAGGCCTTTGATCTCAGTGTTGTAATTCTTTACCCGGGTTGCCAATCCTTCAATCTCGTCCTCCAGATCCTGCACCTCTAGCGGCAGTTCCCCTCGTACAGTCTTAATGTTGTCGATCTCAGAATCAAAATTCTGTAAATCAAATAATGCCTTGAGTTTTTGCTCTACTGAAAACTTTTCTGGAGAAGGACTCTTTGTCGTTTTAGTTTTTGCTTTGGGCTTTGTGCTTGCTTTAGCAGTTGCTTTAGGCTTAGTTGCTTTAGGCTTAGTTACTTTCTTAGCCACTTTTTTTGCTGTTGCCATTGTAATTATGAATAGTATGTAACCGGATTTGTGTTTACTTCAGATAAACGGAGCGCAAATTTAGGAAATTTTTTGTTAATTATTTCACAGATAAGCTCCTTGGTGAATGCTTCGCTTTCATAGTGGCCTATATCAGCAATTACTATTCTATTTTCAGCATCGAAGAACTCGTGATACTTAAAATCTGCAGTGATATATATATCAGCATTCTGGTGAATCGCATCCTTTAAAAGAAAACTCCCGGCTCCCCCACAAACTGCCACTTTCTTTACTTTGCCCTTAAGCAATTGCGTATGACGAATAGTGCCACATTTCATCGCTGATTTTAACTTCTTCATAAAAGTTCTTGGCGCCAACTCCTCCTTTAATTCCCCAATAAGACCTGCCCCTACATCCTGGTTGGTATTGTCCAGTGAAACTACATCAAAAGGCACTTCTTCATAAGGATGTGCAGACAGCAGTGCAGTAATCATCTTGCTAAACAGATGGCTGGCAAATATCATTTCTATTTTCACTTCATCCTCATAATGCCGTTCCCCCTGACTTCCAACATACGGCCTGGCTGATGATCTTGGTTTGAAGGATCCTGTGCCAGGAGTGTTGAAGCTACACTCATCATAGTCGCCAATACACCCCCCGCCCGCCTTGAACAGCGCGTTTCGAACCTTATCTGCTGCTGCCGTCGGACAAAAGGTGTATATCTTCTTCAGGGTATCTGTCTTTGGTGAAAGAACGGCACAATTCTCTAATTTCAAACGCTCGGCAATTTTCCAATTTACACCACCCTTAATATTGTCCAGATTGGTATGTATCGCGTAGATGGAAACCTTGTGCTGGATGGCCTTTAGAATGGTGCGTTCCACATAGCTTGACCCTGTTATAGTTTTAAGTCCACGAAAGATCAGCGGATGATGGGCGATGACCAAATCACATTTGTGCCTTATTGCTTCATCTATAACATCCTCCGTGCAATCTAAAGCAATAAGAGCTTTATTGACTTGTTTGGAAAATCCGCCAATTTGCATTCCACAATTGTCATAACTTTCCTGATAATGCAGGGGGGCATATTCTTCCAAATAATTTGTGAGGTCAATCAGCTTCATCCTCCTCTTTTGATTTTGCGCTAAAAATAGTGATTTCTAATGGTTATCTTTGAAGGCTCATAGCAAATTTGATAGTGGCTTCCCAATCTGAATGTCCCCCTTTTCTTACCGGTTTTACCAAACATGTACTTGGCTTGATGTGCATGGTGATCCTCTTGCAAGCGTGTAAGACTACTTCAAAGACCGGGGCAACAGCTGACACGGCTGCCTACTTGAATGAAATATATATTACTCCCAAGTATTATCAGACGTATCAAGCTGCAGAGACCAGGAAACTCGATTTGCTGCATACAAAGCTCCGGGTTCGATTTGACTGGCCCAACGCCTACCTGAACGGTAAAGCAACGCTGACGTTAAAGCCCTATTTCTATGAAACGGACCAGGCTGTTTTAGATGCACAAGGATTTGACTTCCATCGCGTGGCACTCATTACAGACACAGGAAAAGTCGATTTGAAATACACCTACGAGAACGACAAGATTACGATCATGCTGGATCGTGTGTACAAGGGCACGGAACAATTTAGCGTGTTTATGGATTATACGGCCAAACCGAATGAGCTTGAGGTGGAAGGGAGCGAGGCTATCTCAGATGCTAAAGGCCTGTACTTCATCAATAATAAGAACGAAGAGGAAGACAAGCCGCAACAAATCTGGACGCAAGGGGAAACAGAATCCAACTCTTGCTGGTTTCCGACAATCGACAAGCCAAATGAGCGGATGTCGCAGGAAATTTATATCACTATTGAAAACAAATTCGTCACTTTATCAAATGGCCTGCTGGTGTATTCTACGGACAACGGAGACGGTACAAGAACGGATTACTGGAAGCAAGAAAAAGAACATGCACCCTACCTCGCGATGATGGCAATTGGAGAATTCGCTGTTGTAAGAGACCAGTGGCGAGATATAGAAGTGAACTACTATGTGGAGAAAGAGTATGAGCCGTATGCCAAAGACATTTTTGGCAATACACCCGAAATGCTGCAATTCTACTCAGACATACTGGGGGTAGAATACCCTTGGGCCAAATATTCACAAATCGTTGTACGGGATTACGTTTCCGGAGCCATGGAAAATACAACTGCAGTAATTCACGGAGAGTTTTTGCAGAAAGACAACAGGGAATTGCTAGATGAGGCCCATGAGGACATTATCGCCCATGAGCTCTTTCACCATTGGTTCGGGGATTTAGTGACATGTGAATCGTGGGCCAATTTACCGTTAAATGAATCCTTTGCAACCTACGGAGAGTACCTCTGGAACGAGTACAAGTACGGAAGAGACGAAGCTGATTATGGCCTAAATAACGATCTCAACAATTATATCATGTCTTCAGGTAAGAAGCAAGTGGACATTATACGGTTTTCTTATAAAGATAAAGACGATATGTTTGACAGCCATTCTTACGCAAAGGGCGGACGTGTGCTGCATATGCTCAGGAAGTATGTAGGCGATGATGCCTTCTTTGCCTCTTTGAAATTGTATTTAGACAGGCATAAATACACAGCCGTTGAGATTCATGATTTAAGATTGGCATTTGAAGAGATTACAGGCGAAGACCTTAACTGGTTCTTCAATCAGTGGTTTTTTAGCTCTGGGCATCCGCTGTTATTGATCTCACATGACTACGTTGATTCACTGCAGCAGGTAATGTTAGCTATCACGCAGACCCAGGACATGGACAAAACTCCGTTGTATAAATTGCCCATTGAAGTGGATGTTTACGCAGGTGATAAGATAACCCGGCATTCAATAGTTTGTGATTCGATCAGACAGGTATTCATACTTCCATCTGAAGTTAAGCCAGACCTGGTCAATGTGGACGCTGAGAAGATGCTGTTGTGCTCCAAGAAGGACTACAAAACCAAAGAAGCCTGGATTTTCATGTACAGGAATGCACCACGATATTTAGATAGGCTTGAAGCCATAGTTCAGTTGGGGACCTATGTTCAGGATGCTGAGGCAAGGGCAGTGCTACAGGAGGCGTTGCATGACAAGCATTGGAAAATCAGATTGGTATCCACACAAAATTTGAGCGCGGCTTCGAAACAGAGTGGAAGTACTGTAAAGGATCGGCTTATTGAATTGGCAACAAATGATAAGAAGGCTAGCGTAAGAACAGGGGCCATCAGAGCTTTAGCTTCGTATTACCATCCTGATAGCATGGAGGTGAAAGATGAACAGCTGCGGCATTTGTATGAGGACGCTATGAACGACCAGTCGTATGTGGTCAATGGTGCCGCTTTGGTCGCTTTGGCTGATTACGACTTTGATGCGATTGTGAGTTTATCTGGCGGTTTTGATGAGAAGACCGATGAGAAGTTGAGGATCACGGTAGCACAGATTTACGGGGATAAGGGAACGGAGGAGCAAAGCGAGTATTTCAAGAATCTATTTCCGAAATTGTCAGATTACGAAAAATTCAATTTTTTGGAATACTATAATGCCTACCTGATCAGGCAGGAAGACAATATCATAATGGAAGGTGTTGATTTGATGGAAGGTGCAGCTTATGAAGATGAATCCTGGTGGTCAAGGCTTACCACCGTCTATAGAATCAGGTCATTTGCAAATCTGTATGAGCAGCGGTACCTGGCACTTACGATTGCCCTTAAGGACAAGAAGAACACGGAAGAAGAAATTTCCAATCTCTCGAGAGAGCAAGACGTGGTTCTCAAGAATATGGATAGTATTCGGGAGACGCTCTCAAGAGTTAAGAGCAAGGAAACTGATGAGAAAGTACTTCAGTTCTGGAACGGCGTTCAGTAATAAATCTCTTAAAATAATTCAGCAGCGCCCGGCTCGTCAGGCTTATACCCTTCGTCTGGAATCAGGTTACCGCCTTCTGCCGCTTCAATAGCCAGCTGATCGCAACGCTCATTCCCTGGCAATCCTGCATGGCCCTTCACCCATTGAAATTTTACAGTGTGCTTGGGGTAGATCTTGAGGAATCGCTTCCACAAATCCGGGTTCTTCTTCTTTTTGAATCCCTTTTTCTCCCATCTGAACACCCATTTTTGTTCAACTGCATCAACCACATACTTGGAGTCTGAATAGATGGTAACTGCTGAACCTGTACCATTCAATGACTCCAGTGCAACAATCACGGCCAACAGTTCCATTCGATTATTGGTAGTCAGTTCAAATCCCTGAGACAACTCTTTGCGGTGCTTTCCAGCTTGCAGAACAATCCCATATCCACCCGGGCCAGGATTGCCCAAGGCTGAGCCATCTGTATACACGGTTATCTTATGCGGTGAGGAGGTCAAAGGGACGATTTAGTGGTCTGGAATAATTCAACAATAATACAAAAGATTAGAGCAATTGAATCGAGCGGCCTTGGATATTGGGCCCCCTTTGTCCCTCACAGAACATCCCGCCTAAACGGCGGGCAGGCTCCCCATGAAGGGGAGAAGATGGGTATCCAGGTGCCAGGATTAATTGCGAAGAGCGTCTGCCCCACTCACAATTTCTATTAACTCATTGGTAATTGATGCCTGCCGCGCTTTGTTGTAGCTTATTCTTAGCTCCTTTAACATGTCAGAAGCATTCTCGGTCGCTTTGTGCATTGCAGTCATTCGCGCTCCGTGCTCAGCAGCGTAGGACTCCAGAATTGCGCGATACAGTTGAATTTTTAAGGACCTTGGTACTAGCTCCTCGACTATTTCTTCCTTACTCGGCTCAAATATATAATCGTGCACCATTCCCGTAGCTTCTCCCGTTTCCTCAGGTGGAAGCACTGGCAGATACTGCTCTGTCACCAAATTTTGAACCGCAGCATTCTTAAACTCATTGTAGATTATTTCCACCTTGTCGAACTGGCCGATCACGTAATTCTCCATTATGCTCTCTGCAACTGGAGTAATGTTATCATAGGAGAGATCATCAAAAAGCCTATGAAGCCTCTTTGGCAGGTCAGTTCCGATGACATGTAATTCTGTTCCCTTAAAAGCATCATCCGCTTTCTTGCCAATGGCAAGCACACTTACCTTGCGGTCCTTATACTTCCCAGAAGCCAAAGCCTTAATTCTCCTGATTACATTAGAATTAAAAGCGCCACATAGACCACGGTTGGATGTAATGGCCACCAACAGAACAATCTGCACATCCCTGGTTCCGGAGTAAACAGCTTGAGAAGAGTCCGTTATAAGTACCAGATGTTGCAGGATCTCATTCAGCTTATTCGCATAAGGACGCAATGAAACTATGGCATCCTGAGCTCGCCTCAACTTCGCTGCAGATACCATCTTCATCGCAGATGTGATCTGTTGGGTTGAGGTTACCGAAGTAATTCGATTTCGGACTTCCTTAAGATTCGCCATCTTCGCTTATTACTTTGATACTATTCAGCTTTTTCCGCTTCCATTTCCGGAGCTTTCTCATATTTGGCAGTAAGTTCGCTGATGACCTCTTCTAAATCCGCCATGATTTCATCAGTTAGTAACCCTTTCCCCAGAGATTCTAAAATATCACGGTGTTTTGTTTCCAATACACTCAACAGATTCTCTTCGAAGTCCCTGACCTCTTGCACCGGAACATTCCCCAGAAGCCCTTTCACCCCGCAATAGATAATTGCCTGCTGTTGTGCAACCGATAGCGGTTGATACTGACCCTGCTTCAAAATCTCCACATTTCTAACCCCTTTGTCAAGTACCGCTTTGGTAGCAGCATCCAGATCTGATCCGAACTTCGAAAACGCTTCTAGTTCCCTGTACTGGGCCTGATCAAGCTTTAATGTTCCAGCAATCTTTTTCATCGACTTGATCTGAGCATTACCTCCTACCCTGGATACGGAAATACCCACGTTAATGGCAGGCCGGACTCCCGCGTTGAACAGGTTCCTTTCCAAGAAAATTTGTCCGTCAGTAATAGAGATCACATTAGTAGGTATGTACGCTGAAACGTCACCATCTTGTGTTTCAATGATCGGTAACGCTGTCAGCGACCCACCACCTTTTACTTTCCCTTTCAGGCAATCAGGCAAATCATTCATCTCCTTCGCCACATTATCGGAGTCGATGATTTTCGCAGCACGTTCGAGCAAACGAGAGTGCAAATAAAATACATCACCCGGATAAGCCTCACGTCCTGGAGGCCTTCTCAATAAGAGCGACACCTCACGATATGCAACAGCTTGCTTTGACAGATCATCAAAGATGATCAATGCTGCTCTACCGGTATCTCTAAAGTACTCTCCAATGGCAGCACCGGCAAATGGTGCGTAGAATTGCATCGGTGTAGGATCAGATGCAGTGGCCATCACAATTACCGTGTAGGCCATCGCTCCCTTCTCTTCTAAAATCTTCTGAATTCCAGCTACTGTTGATCCCTTTTGGCCTATGGCAACGTAAATACAAAATACGGGTTCCCCCTTGTCATAAAATTCCTTTTGATTGATGATCGTGTCAATCGCAATCGCAGTTTTACCTGTTTGACGGTCACCAATGATAAGTTCTCTTTGTCCCCTTCCAATTGGGATCATCGCGTCAATCGCTTTAATACCCGTTTGCAATGGCTCATTTACCGGCTGACGGAAGATCACACCAGGTGCCTTTCTCTCCAAAGGCATCTCAAAAAGCTCACCGTCAATAGGGCCTTTACCGTCGATTGGTTTCCCTAGGGTATCCAACACCCGGCCTATCATCCCTTCACTTACATCAATAGATGCAATTTTACCTGTCCGCTTTACAACGTCGCCCTCTTTGATACCGGTAGAACTTCCAAGTAACACTGCTCCAACATTGTCCTGTTCAAGGTTCAAGACTATTCCCTGCAGACCAGATTCAAACTCAATCAATTCACCTGACTGTACCTCTGAGAGTCCATAGATTCTGGCGATCCCATCACCTACTTGTAGAACGGTTCCCACCTCTTCCAGCTCTGCCTCTGATTTGAAACCCGCCAGTTGTTGTCTAAGAATTGCAGATACTTCTGCTGGTCTAATTCCTGCCATTTTAAGTTGTTTTTATAGTCTCTCCCGAGGCTAGGTTATTCTAATTAGCTATGTGTGTGGTATTCTTAAACTCTTGTTTCAGGTCGTTTAAGCATCGCTGTAAACTGCCATCGTATTGCTTATCTCCAATTCGCAGGATCAATCCGCCAATCAGGTCTTCATCAGTTCGCTCAATTAGCTCAACTTCTGAATTTGCACCTCCTTTAATAAGGTTCAGCACCGCAGATTTCATGTCAGCATCCAGACCTTCAGCTGTAGTAACTGTAGCAGTTACAATAGCGTTCTTGGTCTTGTATTGATCCTGATACTCAAGTGCAATCTCATAAAGGAATCCCTCCCTCTTATTGCTGATTATGATGTTGATGAAGTTCTGAGACAATTCGTTCAGCTTGCCCTTAAAAATATCGCCTAAAATGGCAATCTTCTTATGAGATTTCACAATAGGGCTCTTCAGCAAAAGGTCCAAATCCCTACTCTCCCCGCAAGTTTCTGCAACTAGTTTCATGTCCGTATATGTAGTTCCCTCTACCCCTTTCTCCACCGCCAGGTTGAGTAAGGATTTCGCGTATCTGGATGCTACAATGACGTGCCTCATGATTAATTGAGTTTGATTTCGTCAATTAGGTTGTCGATCAAAGCCTTCTGCTTCTTCTCTTCAGAAAGTTCCGATTTCAAGATCTTCTCTGCGATTTCGATTGACAGCGAGGCCACGTGACTCCTGATCTCCGACATTGCCGCATTCTTTTCGCTTAAGATCTCCTCCCGTGCCTGCTTTATCATCCTATCAGCTTCTTCTTTTGCCCTATTCTTGGCATCTGCCACAATTGCACTTTTCGTGTCTCTGGCTTCTTTTAGAATTGCGTCTCTTTCCTCCTGAACTTCATGAATGAGTTCATTGTTCTTTACTTTCAGAAGAGACACTTCCTCCCTTGCCATTCGCGCTTCACTGAGCGCCGTGGTAATGGAAGTTTCCCGCTCCTTTAAGGCTTGTAAGATTGGCTTCCATGCGAACTTTCTCAGGATAAAAAGTACCGCTGTAAAAGCAATGAACATCCAAAACAGCAATCCTATGCCTGGTGTAATTAAACCCATTATATCTGATTTTACTATTAATACTCACCACTTGCGCGGCAAATCGATACCGAAGAACTATCCCAGCCCAACGATAAACCCAAGTGCTACAGCTCCAAGCGCAACACCTTCAATAAGTGCAGCTGCAAGGATCATATTACCTACAATATCTCCTTTGGCTTCCGGCTGACGAGCAATTGACTCAAGAGCCGAACCACCAATTCTACCAATTCCAACTCCTGCCCCTACTGCTGCTAATCCAGCTCCTATAACTGCACCTGCTTTAGCTACTCCAAGACCAGTCGTCATCGCAGTCTGAAGTAATATTCCTAATGTAATCATGATTTAAAATTTGATGTCTGTTTTATTTACAAACAAGGTTAATTTAATTGCAATTAATGTCCATCATCGGTGGCCATACCAAAGTAAACTGCCGATAATAATGTAAATACGTATGCCTGGATCGCTCCAACCAATATTTCCAATATGTTCAAAAAGATGGCAAAGGCGATTGCTGGAATTGCAGCAATCAATCCCCCTGTGGTTGATGTTCCGTGTTCTCCGAAAATGAATATCAGGCTAATAAACACGAGTATCACAATATGGCCCGCAGTGATATTGGCAAACAGTCGTATGACCAGTACAATGGGCTTTATAAACACGCCCGCCAATTCAATAACCATCATCAGCGGCTTAATTGCCACAGGTACTCCTGGCATCCATAGTATATGCTGCCAATAGTGTTTGTTTCCGATTGCCAAAGTGATAATGAAGGTGAACAAGGCCATTACCATGGGAACCGCAACATTGCCAGTTACATTAGCACCTCCTGGAAAGAAGGGAATCAAGCCCATTATGTTGTTGATCCAGATAAAGAAGAAGATCGTTAGAAGGTAAGGCATGTACCGTTCATAGTTGTGCTTGATAGCCATTTTTGCGACATCGTCTCTGACAAACAGAATAATCGGCTCCATTAGTGCCTGTAAGCCTTTTGGTGCCTCATCCGGGTGCTTTTTATACCTACGGGCAACTGAAAGGAAAATAAGCAGCATCAACCCCACGCTAAACAAGAGCGCTACGGCATTCTTAGTCAATGAAAGATCCCAGATCATAGCTGTCGCGGCCTCATCTTTTTCCCCATTTGGCCCTACCGCATATATATGTTCATCTGCTATTGCATACTCCTTAAAGGCCTTTGTACCATGTTGAAATTCAGATGAACTAAACATGGTCAATCCACGGTCTTCATCGTATAAAATTATCGGTAATGGTATGGACCAGGCGCTTACACTCATACCCCAGAGCTCCCAGTCATCCCAAACATGCCATTCATGCGCATCCATGATGTGGTGCATGATCATGCTCCCGGCAGTCCACTCCTCATGTTCTGTAGGGTGATCAGCTTCATTATTGCTGTGGGAAGGCTCTTGATTGTTCGCAAACGAAAACGTGCCTTGTAACAAGACAAAAACGAGTAATAAAATCTTGGCGATTTTGCGATTCATACCTGTGCTTCCACGTCTCATGTAAATACCTCTGAGTTTTCGAGCCTGCCTGCTGTTAGGCGGGTGCAAAAGTAGATAATTATCTACGCATTAAAAACAAATACTGGAGCTAATTTTTATAGCAAAGTGCAGTGGAATTCAATCCGTTTTGCTCAGCCTATTTTGCGAAGGAATTTCATGATTGAAGCGACTTCAAAAACGGTGTAGAATAGATAAAATCCGAACAGCATTAAAAACAATGTGAGGTTTGTGTATTGCTCGCCAAAAATATCGCCACCCAGATATACAAGAATTCCAAATGCCCCGCTATAAATAAATATTTTCAAAGTAGTGGAAAGCAAGAAATTGAACATAAACTTCTGCACACGGATTTCTGCAGTAGCAGACCGCATTAAAAACACATGTACAGCAACCGTAACAAGCAGTACAAAAGATTGAATAGATAGGGCAGCATGAATACTGAAGTGCAGGAATTCAAAGTGAATAGCCGCATAAATAAGGCTGGCAAGTACGAAGGAATACAACACTATCCTTATTAAAAACTGTGCTATGTCTCCCTTCAAAGCCATTGGTTTACTTTCTAACCTGTCTAAACACGTAATACATCGCAAGGAAAATAGAGAGCAATGCTGCAGTGGCTGTAATTACAGGCTGTTTGTAACCGAGATAATCGTTGAGTTCTTTTCCACCCCAGCTGCCAAGCAGGATAATCACAAACATCTGTAAACCGATGCCTGTATATTTAACGTAATCCTTCACCGGAAATTACTGTTGTGCTTCCTGTTCGGCTTCACTAAGATCAAAATCATCCAGGAACTTTGTAGTATACTTCCCCGTAGCGAAGGCCTCACTCTTCATGAGGTATTCATGAAATGGTTTTGTTGTTTTAACACCTTCCAGGATAAACTCCTCCAGCGCTCTTACCATTTTAGCAATTGCCTCTTCCCGTGTTTGGGCTACACATATTAACTTGGCAATCAGTGAATCGTAATGAGGCGGAATGGAATAGCCCGAATAGACGTGGGTATCAACCCGAACACCATGTCCACCCGGTTTGTGGAAATTAGTAATCTGCCCCGGGCATGGTCGAAAATCATTATAAGGATCTTCCGCATTGATTCTACATTCTATAGCGTGTCCTATTGGTAATAAATTCTTACCTGAAATTTTTTCACCTGCAGCAATCTTGATTTGTTCTTTTACCAGATCATAGTTAGTCACCTCTTCAGTAATAGGATGTTCAACCTGAATCCTGGTATTCATCTCCATGAAATAAAAGGCCCCTTTCTTATCAACCAGGAACTCTACTGTTCCTACACCTTCATACCTAACCGCCTTCGCGGCTTTTATAGCTGCTTTACCCATTCTTTCGCGGAGCTTTGGAGTCATAAATGGGGATGGGACTTCCTCCACCAATTTCTGGTGTCTTCTTTGAATCGAGCAATCCCGCTCTGAAAGGTGCGATACTCTTCCATATTGATCTCCTGCAATTTGTATTTCTATGTGCCGTGGGTCTTCAACAAATTTCTCAACGTACATATCATCATTGCCAAATGATGCCATTGCTTCAGCTTTGGCTTTCTCCACTGCCTCCTCCATTTCCTCCTCACTTAGCACCACTCTCATACCCTTTCCACCGCCACCAGCAGAAGCTTTGACCATGACTGGATATTTGATCTTATTCGCAATTTCCTTCATGGTTTTCATGTCTTTCACCAGTCCGTTTGACCC
>JYMV01005751.1_pt1 | contig 15990 bp, 16 predicted proteins | sample 338911 | NCBI WGS metagenome assembly JYMV01 (sample SAMN03354496, study PRJNA234377) | hydrothermal vent metagenome | biome: Deep sea; feature: Hydrothermal plumes at the Eastern Lau Spreading Center, Western Pacific Ocean; material: Seawater | place: Tonga | collected 2009 | depth 2000 m m
ACAAGCGCGTTTTCGTTCCCAGATGAGATTCTTGTAAAAGATATTAGTGTTGCAATCGATTTGGATACGCTAGGAAACATAGTAGTTCGGTCTGAATTTGGCCTCTATGGTTCAGTTTCAGCGACCTCATTAGCAGGTATTTTTGATTTGAAAGATAGAATACGATTCAACAAACAATTTTTAGAGGCAAAAAAGCTTTTTAAGGGTGCTGGGTTCGAGAAATCTGTTATTACAGAAACAACCAGTGCAATTACTGATACAGTCTCAAGCGATACAACAATGGTAGATTCGGTTTCTGCTGATACAGCAAGTGGCGCTATTAATGATAAGCCTACCATTTCTGATACAGTCACTTCATCGCCGGATTCATTAACAATAACCCAGCCCGCTGATACGCTTAATTCTTCTGTACCAAATACAACGGTCAATGACACCAGTAATATAGTACAGCCTGACAGTGCAGCTGTAACACAAGAAGAAGAAACCAACACCGAAGAAGAAGGTTCACCGGAACAACCCGATAACACACCATGATAACCAGGCATAAAATTATTTCCCTGGTTCTATTATTATATAGCTTCGGGTTCTCTCGCGACCTAAAGATTTTACATATGGAGGGCACCTTTGATTTAGATGAAGATGGTCAATATGAATTTGTCGCAGTTGAGTTCGATAGAATTAATGGTCACAGTGTTTCTATGATAAGATATTATGAGATTGATATTGATGGTTTCCAAAATCTAACCTGGGAACTAGAGTTGCCGGATGGATTACTGGGCAGTTTTGTTGGTGTAAGGCTTGCTGACCTAGTTGGAGATGGTGTCCCTGAATTAATTGCGGTTGCCAACTTATCAGCAAATGGCGATGGAACTATACTCCAGCCCATAATTTTCTATTATAAGTGGTACGATGATGGTTTTGGAGAAACTCCCGCAGGGTTTTTAAACCTTGGAGATGAAAAATATTTTGTGCGTTGCAACAATTTTGATGTATTTAATTTGGATAATGACGACGATCAGGAAATCTTATTATCCCTTGGTAGCCCGTTACGGGGACTTTCTATAATTGATCTAGATGAAGAAGGAAATTTGACAATGATTGAGCGTTTGGAACCAAGTGCTTTGAAAACGGGTATCGGTTTTGTTTATGGAGCTGCATTGGATTGGAACCGTGATGGCTACGATGAAATCCTAAGTTTTAGTCCTGAAGGCAATGTTATGAAAATTCAACCATATTTTAATCGTAATGGCCGTCTGGTGTTAGGAGAATCAAAGCAAGTAATTATAACTGGGATGAATGGACCACTTCCTATGTCGTTAGCCGTTTCCGATTGGGATTCCGATGGCTTTAAGGATGTTTTATTGCCTTTTCAATCTGGACATGTTGTTTCTATGACTTTGTCCCCCGCTACTGTTGCAGTTGAGGTATTACCTGTTGATGCTGGCCCACTATCTGATATGAATGTAGTCGATATCAATTTAGATAATGTTGCTGATTTATTACTGATTTCTGGTGAAATGAATATGATAACTATGGTGATGGGCTCGCTGGATGCTGTTGATCTAGAGACAAGTTATTTTACACTTGAGACTGAATCAACCGGAGCACAAGTTTTTGCGACGATTCCAGTAACAGACGGAGGAGATTATACTGGGTTTATCATTGCATCTAGTTGGGATGGAGAAGAAAGCAGTGTTTTTTTAACAGAGCTTGGCAAACCGGAAATTAAAATGTCTGTACCTGACGAGGAGGATATTGTAGCGGCTCTTGATGAACAAATAGACCTCATCGATTTATTTCCAGAAATTAAACACGCAATGGATCTACCAAAGATGCCCAAGCCTATTACTACAATAGGTCAACACTTACCACAAGATGTTCTTCCACGACATGTATTATCACTGAACCAGCTATTTACTTATAAAATACCAGAAGATGAAGCACGAGAATTCTATAGTTTTCGCTGGCTGATTCCGCCTCCCAAAGGCATGTTTTTTCATTATGAAAGCAGATCAATACAATGGGTGCCTGATGATACGCAGCTTGGTGCATACAAATTAGGATACCGTATAGAAATGAAGGTTGGTGAATCTGTATCCCTTGAAGCAACCATAAGAGATTCTTTACTCACCTATCAAATGGTGCCGGAATTGGAAGGATATGATGAATACGTGTGGATATATGTTAATGATCCACCTATGTTTCTCACCGCTCCGATTGGTACTGAATTTGTATCGAACACTACCTTTGCCTATACACCTGTTGTCCGTGATCGTAATATTGATACTAGGGTTAAATACTATCTTGAATTAGCGCCTGAAGGCATGGTTCTGGGTGAAAATGGTAGCTTAGTGTGGGAAACAGATAGTGCGGATGTCAGTGTTTACGATGTGCGTCTTGTGGCCACAGATGGTTTTGATCGGGATGTGCAGGAATTCAAATTATTCGCCCGCGCTGGTGTAAAGATTATATCAAGTGCACCAACAGATTGGAAGGTTAATCAGCCCTACCAGTACCAAGTTGAAGTATGGCGCCCTGAGTTGGCGCAAGAAATGAAAGTTGAATTATTGCACGGGCCAGTTGGTATGGCTATAAATAATAATTATTTGATCACCTGGACACCGGAATTAACACAGTTAGATACACAATACTTTGCTGTAAAAGCAAGTCATGGCGTAGCACAGGATACGCAAAATGTAGCAGTGTTTATAAATCATCCGCCAATAATATCTGCTGCACCACCGGCAATGAATGTAGTTAATGTTGGGGCTACGTGGGATTTTCAGTTGGAAGTATCAGACCCAAACATTGCAGATAAAATCACTGTTACTGCTATCGAACTTCCTGATGGTATGCGAATTGATCCATTTACTTGGCGCCTACGGTGGGACCCCACTAATGAGGAACTTGATTTTTCTCATATGAGGCTTGAAATCACAGATAGTAAAGAAACCTATTTTATCGATGCTGATTTTTATGTCAATGCGCCAATTAAAATTGTATCTGTTCCTCCAATGACTGGCAATGTTGGTGAACCGTATCAATATCGAATTTTGAATTCAGATAAAAATAAGGGATCACTATTGCCTTACGATAAATCAATTCGTATAGATAATATTGAATCAGTTCGAATATATTCTGTAGATATTACTGATGATGTCTATCAAGAAAATATTGGTAGATATATTGGAGATTGGGGAAGCGCGGAAGCGATTTACCTTACTGATCCCGATAAACCAGATGCGGCATCTTTCTCTAGACTCAATGTAAAAAAATATGTACAGACAATTTTCTGGGAAAATGATAGACTGTATATATTAATCAAAACAATTGATGATCGTACTGTAGGAATCAAAGATTTATTGTGGGAATTCTTTCAAGGTGCAAAGGGAAAACCCCCCAAAATAATTGTCGAGCGACTGAGCTCAGTACGGTATACCTTGCTGGAGTTTCCAGATGGTATGGAAGTTGATGAATACTCTGGGGAAATAAACTGGACTCCAAGTAAAGAACAGTATGATTCCCATATAATTAAGCTTCTTGTTTCAGATGGGTATACAAGGGATGAACAATCATTTGAAATTTATGTTAATCATAAACCTATTATTGTATCCAATGCGCCAAAATCAGCCCTGGTGGATGAAGTATATAGATATCAAATTCAGGCAGAAGATAAAAATTCGAATGCAGAATTAATTTATGAGCTATTAAAAGCACCACAAGGTATGCAAATGACCGAAGATGGTAAAGTGGTATGGATCCCGCGCGCTGCGCAAATCAATAATCATTTATTTACAGTGCGCATATCTGATGGATATGCCGAAGATATTCAGAAATCCCAGATATTCGTTAATATACCGCCATCAATAATTTCAATTCCGAAGCCTATAGCTCTTACAGGATATGAGTATACCTACAAGCTTGTTGCGGAGGATTTAAACAAGGATAAAATAAAATTTAAACCAATCAAGTTACCAAAATACGCTACCTTTAGTAAACGCACAGGATTATTGAAATGGCGCCCAAGAAATAATCAGCTTGGACCAAACGATGTTGTTATTGCTGCAATAGATGAACGTGGGGCAACAACGGCCCACGAGTTTAAAATTCATGCTTTTGAAAATCCAAGCGCGCGGCAATTTGTTAATGCCGGCTGGCCATTGATGCTAACGTTTGTTGGAATGATATTTGCCTGGGGCGTAACGCAGATTTAATTAAAATCTAATTTGTTCAATATTTCATGCTGCCCCTTTTTTGATAATGAAAATCGTATGGGTAGAGCATAGACCTTTTTGCAAATTTCATGTTTAATGGTTCGTAGCTTGATCAGATCTTTTTCTGTAGTAACGATAAATCCTGCATCTTGTTTATCCATCGTTGTTTTAACGATCTTTAAATCTAGTTTACCATAGTAATGATGATCATCAAAAGAAATATGGTCCAGAATATTCAAACCAAGTTTTTCTAATAACAATTCAAATCCCATAGGATCACCAATTCCAGAAACAGCTATAGCACGCTCATTTTGCATAGCATTAACTGATATTATGTTTCCTTTTGTACCTATGAGTGAGTCTGATGGTACAATCTTGCTATTATAAGAGATTATTTTTAACGATTTTAGTTTATTATATATGAAATGTGATGGACGCTTTATATTGGTTTTGGTTAAGATTGTAACATCGGCCCTTTTTAAATGGTGCCAAGGTTCTCGCAATAATCCATAAGGTAATAGTTTATATGCAATACCAGATTGGTTTGAGTTTAATAATGCTATATCCAGGTCTCTATACAATGTGCGATGCTGAAACCCATCATCCAATATGATTACATCTGGATTAAAATGTTTGACAATGTAGATTCCACCGCGGTAGCGATTTTCATCAACAACAAGGGGTATACCTGGTAATTTCTCTGCCAATAGTGCGGGCTCCTCGCCAACCATTTGCCAGTTTTTAATATTGTTATCACTTGCAGATACAACAATAGTCCCTGTTGTTGATCTACCATAGCCCCTGCTAAGAACAGCAACACGTTTTCCATGATTTTTGAGTAGTTTGGCAAAGTATATAACAGCTGGAGTTTTCCCCGTTCCACCAGTGGTGATATTCCCAATGCTAATTACTTTACAAGGAAGACTACGACTTATGAAAACTCCCTTGTTATAGAATAAGTTTCTCCAGAATATCACTCCCCAATAGAATAGTGCTAAAGGAAATAGAAAAATACGATAGTGAGGGTTATTGATATAATTATACGCCGACACGCCGGTTTACCTCTAATTCAAGCATATCCATTGCTCCCTTAACTTTTGCTAGGCAATCCTCAAATTGGTCTTCTTCGCTGAATGAAAGTGGCTCTCCATAAATTACTTCTATTCTTCCAAAAGGCTTAGCCACATAAAAAGTATCCCAGTTGGTAAACCCCCAGCGCCTTGTAGAGAGCGCAGCAGCGGGAATTATAACAGCTCCTGTACGCTGTGCAGCTTTAACGATGCCTGCTTTTGGAATTTTTGCAGGGCCTTTAGGGCCATCCGGTGTCATGGCAACTAGGGAACCTGGTTGGTTCAATGCGTCTAGTATTGCCTCATATGCTTCTCTACCTTTGTCCGAACTTGAACCCCGGATTACGTTCCAACCCATGTTAGCACAGATTCTGGCTATGATTTCTGCGTCAAAATGTGTTCCTGCTACTGCGTAATATTTTTTATATGCTAACAGTTTTACAAATGTTAGTACTCTGCCATGCCATATTGATATGATTACTGATTGCCCCTGTTCAATTAATTTTTTGTAATGTTCTTCCCCTTCTATATTCCATTTATTTGTATTATACAATAATAATACGAACCACTTACCTAGTTTTGCCATCAAGAACAATTTTAAAGAATTTATCATTAAAGTCTGTTTATGATAGCTTCAGCAGCACGATCGTAGGCCCCTGGCATACCAAGCGTGCGTCTTACTTTTTCATATCCTAATAACATTTTTTTTCGTTCTGAAGTTTTATTTAAAAGGGGGATCACAGCATTTGTTAGATTTTCGGGAGTCATTTCTGATTGGATAAATTCTGGAACGATAATCTCATTGGCAATTAGATTTACTATCGATGCGTAAGGAACCGTAGCCATCTTTTTGGCAAAAATCCAAGTTGGTAGTGAAAAGCGGTATGATACCACCATGGGGATATCAAGGACTGCAGCTTCTAATGTCGCTGTACCAGAAGCCACTAATGCAGCATCACCGTAACACATTGTTAACTGGGGATCATTTTCTTCAATTTTAATAAAATCTGGTATATTTGGTAGAGTTATACCAGGTGCCTTGCCGACAATTACCTGAATGTTTGAAATATTTGATTTTATTATTTTTACTGCTTTAATATAAACAGGCCAATGTCGGTTTATTTCCTGCTGCCTGCTTCCAGGTAGAAGCGTTAGTATAGGGGATTCGTGATTTAGATTATGGGTAGAAAAAAATTGGTCAATTGTTTGTTTAGGTGGTTCTAATTCGATAAAAGGATGTCCAATAAAATCCGCTTTCACACCCTTGTTCTCAAACCATTCCTGTTCAAATGGAATAATGGATAAACACTGATCAACACTATCCCTCAAAATAGATACCCGGCCTTCTTTCCATGCCCATACCTGAGGTAATATAAAATAGGTTACAGGTATGCCTAATTGAAATGCTTCCCTGGCAAGCCGCAAATTGAAGCCTGGGTAATCGATAAGAATCAAACGATCCGGATTATTCTCCCGCAGCCAATTAACTGTTGTTCCCATAACTTTGAACATGTGTGGTAAATGCTTGATTACTTCAACGAAACCTATAATGGCCAAATCATCTATATGCTCAATAATCTGGACATTCTCATTAGCCATTCGGTTACCTCCATGACCGGTAAACTGGATATTTGCGACATGTTTTTTCATAGCATGTACCAATTTAGATCCATGTAAATCACCAGATTCTTCACCAGCAACGATAAATATTTTCAGCGGTTTTTTCTTGGCCATCATTTTAATAGATCATTGTTCTAGCAATCGGTATCGTATATAAATAAATATTATAAAAATGATTATATTTTGAAGGGTTCGTTTTTCAGTACGCATTGTTTCAAGTATTGTCATAGGTTGTCTAATATCATATGATTCCCAACGAAATAATCGAGGAAATATTCGGGGCACATTTTTCGAATAATCTAGGTATGTTGCACCGAAAATTCTGGTCAATGTTTGTTCTTCAAGATTAATGATCAGATAATATTGGATAATAAAAAACAGCCACGTTAGCATAAGTATTGCCAAAATATTACTTGCACCAGCTATCAGCACTATACCAGTATACATTAACATATTTCCGATGTATAACGGATTTCTCGTATGCGCGAAAGGACCTGCAGTACACAACGTTGATGCACCGACTTTTGTCGTTCTTGTTATGCTGCCAGCATAGCTTACTGCCCAAAATCGGATTGATTCACCAAAAATGATGCATGCCAGGCCAAGCGATACGTATGCGTCTGCATGTTGAGCATTATAAAGAATTACCGCTGCTAAAGGTATGGGAGTATAGCTTCGGTATTTAAAAAAAAAGTTGCCAATATTCATTAATGAAGATCCTTAAGGATCAGATCATGAATATTTGTTGCTAATTCTAAAGCATTCTTTCCAGCCAGCCCATCGACAATTGGAGTAGCGCTACCCTGCACACTGTTAGCGAAATTTTCGAGCTCTGCTTTTAGTGCATCCAATGTAGGTATTTCTGGTTTTTCATATACAATTTTTTTCTTTTTGTCCCCATATTTAAATGGTACATCTTGAATAGCATCCGGGTCAGGTTCCTCTGGATCTAAAACTCGGTAAATCTCTGTTAAACCAAGTAAAAAGTCGATAGTGATATAAAGATCTTGCTGAAAAATTTTTGCCTTGCGAACATGATCCTGTGCAACTCTACTTGAAGTTATGTTAGCAATTGTACCATTCTTAAAGCGTATCCTAGCGTTAGCTATATCAATTGAATCTGTCAAAATAGATATACCATTTGCATCAATACTCTCAACATTACTGTTAACAAGAAACAATAATATGTCAATATCGTGAATCATTTTGTCCAATACTACGGGGACATCGGTACCACGTACATCATATGGGGCCAATCGCTGGATTTCAATATACTTTGGTGATATGGAATAGTTTTTTAGTGGGATCAATGCTGGATTCAATCTTTCTATATGCCCTACCTGAATTAACACGTCATTAGTATTCGCCAGTGTTAGTAACTGTTCTGCTTCAGCTACAGTTTTAGTGATCGGTTTTTCAATAAATACATGTTTTCCTACGTTGATACAGTCTGAAGCGATATGGAAATGTGTGTCTGTGGGAGTTACGATTGAAACTGCATCACAGTCACTCAGTAGTGCTTGCAGTGAATCATAGGGTTTTACCTTGTATTTTTCTCCGATAAGTACTGCTCTAACCGGATCAATATCGTAGAATCCCACGCATTGTACATTTTCCATTTCAGCAAAATGTTTTACATGATGCTCGCCCAGGTGTCCTACGCCTACAATACCAACACTAACTTTTTTATCCCGTTTATTCATATGTACAATTGATACTTAGTACAAATTAAGGAAGTCAACCTTTCATATGAAAAAAGAAACTCGTTCTTATTCATATATACTATAGCATGTCGAAATATCTTGCTTTTCGATGGAAATACATTCAATTTTCTGAGCAGATTTCCTAGTATGGTAAACAATAATTACAATGATTATCTAGTTTGCTGATGGCCGATAGCATTAAAACAGGTATCGGCTTTTTAATTCCAGTGGGATCATTGGTTGGCTTTATTCAGTCCCTGCTATCCAATGATTATATAACTGGAATTATCTTTATCATTGGGGGAATAATGATCTGGATGCTGTATATATTAGTGGTTGAATCAACTACTCCTGCACTTATGGGAAATATATTGATCGTATTTATTGTACTGTTGTCTTTAGCTATTTTCCTTAACTATGGTCTCGCGCAAAATATTTGGGGCGGCTATGAATTAAAATCAGATGGATCAATAATCGCCCTCCTTGTATTATTCTTTGGGGGTTTAATTGGGATGATGTTCCGGCAGCATCTGCTGGGTACGCCAGCACCAAGTTTAAGCGCAGAGGATCGGGACATGGTAAATAAAGCATTGCAACAAAGTAATAATGGTGAATCAACATATCCTAAAGTAATCGTTGTCAAGCAGGAAGCACCACCGGTTAAAGAAGACGAAGAAGAGGACGAAGAAGAGGACGAAGAAGAATGGGATTATTCAAATATGTATGCCTATCCACCTGAGTATTATGAAGATTATTATGAGGACGAAGAGGACGAAGAGGACGAAGAGGACGAAGAATAATTTATAGTTATAAGAAAAAATTTAATAGGGCAGGTTTGCCTGCCCTTTTTACTATCTCTCCGTTTTCGTCATCGCCAATACAATATTCGTGCTGCCAATAAATGCTTTGTGTTGTTCCCCCGTCGCTTTTATATAATAATATAGAGTAAGTACATATATTATGTGAAACCACCATTCATTTACTTTTCCTAGAAAGAATCCACCATCCAGAATTACCGTTGCCATAAATAGTATGGTGACCATAAGCGTTGGTGGATACAACTTGCGTTTTATACCCAGGATTCCTTTGTAAAACCTGTCTCCTATCTCTTGGTTGGCCTGGGTGTATTCCTTCACATTGACACCTGTGCCTACAAAGAAAAAAATGACCAGCGTTTGAGTAGCTATGAAAATAATGCTGACCAACAAATCCAAAGTAATATGGTGCGTGGGCCAGATATTTACATAATGGTTTATACCAATCAATAGGATTCCTATCCCTGAAATGATTACCAGTATATAGGATGTTATCATGAAAAACCACATGTCAGGATCTAGACATTGAAATGGAAATAAATACAATCACCATCTTGTACCACATAGTCCTTACCTTGTAGTTTAGCCAAGCCAGCATCTTTTACTGCTTTTTCCGATCCTAGACGTACTAAATCATCATATTTAAATACTTCTGCTTTGATAAAACCACGCTGGAAATCAGTGTGAATCTCGCCGGCTGCATCTGGAGCAATTGTTCCTTCTTTGATGGTCCAGCTCCGAACCTGTTTTGACCCTCCCGTGAAAAAAGTTTCTAAACCTAAAAGCTTGAAAGCGGCATGTATTAACTTATACAAACCCGGTTCAGATAAATTGTATTCCTTTAGAAACATATCCTTTTCATTATCGGAAAGAACAGCGATCTCCTGTTCAAGTTTACTGCAGAGGCGGATGGCTAGGTTACCTTCCTTATTAGCGAAATCTGCCAGTCTTTGTTCTAGATCACCCCGTTGTGCGTGAGCGATCTCTTTTTCATCAACATTTGATACATATAGGATTGGCTTGCGTGTTAATAAGTGTAATGACTTAATTATGGCAACTTCATCTTCACCGGTAGGGAATGTTCGCGCTCTATGTCCTCCGTTACAATGTTTTGATAGACGAGAGATAACATCAAATTTCCTTTTCTCTACTTTACCACCAAATTTTACCAATTTTTCTGTTTTTGCATACTGCTTTTCCAATGTTTCTAAATCTGCTAGTAGCAATTCAGTTTCAATGATTTCTGCGTCCCGAACTGGATTGACCGATCCTTCTACATGGGTTACATTGTCATCTTTAAAACAGCGTACTACATGTATTATGGCCGCAACCTGTCTGATTTGTCCCAGAAATCGGTTACCTAGACCCTCACCTTTGCTAGCACCCTCCACAAGACCAGCAATATCTGTGAACTCTACCGTGGCCGGAGAAACTTTCTGCGGTTTAAATATAGTTCTTAGTTTTTCTAGGCGTTGGTCAGGTAGCTCCACAATTCCAATATGGGGATCGATCGTACAAAAGGGATAATTTTCCGTTGGGACGGATGAAGCAGTGAGTGCATTAAAAAGGGTAGATTTACCAACATTGGGTAAACCAATTATTCCGCAACGTAAAGCCATAGATTAGTATGACTGAAAGTGATTAAAAAGAATCTAATGCAGGATCCATACCACTGTCCCACACCAGTTTTTCGAATAAACCAACCTGTAGATCTTTTGCGAAGTAAATGGTTTTATCTTTCATTTTTAATACAGCATCCCCCCAAGCCATAAAGGTGGGTTTCGTAATAAATTTTAATGTTAATTATATAGGTAATCTTATAGTGGTAGGGTCGTACCTGGCCCTTGAATTTTAACTCTTTTACACCTAGAGCCCTCCGTTTTACTGTGCCTCCAGCCCATGATAGATAAAATCCAATTAATTGCCAGAAACCATCCCGCCCCAAACACCCAGGCATGACCGGGTCATTCTTAAAATGACATTTAAAAAACCATTGTTCTTTAACTATATCCAGCAGTTCTTGTTTAGTATAAGAGGACATTTTATCCATGGTTGCTTCCCAATTTCACGCGGAATTTATGCACGAATATTGGTTTCCATATTACTCTTTTGTGTTCTTCATTTGTGCAGGTCTTTGTCTTGTCTAAATTCACTCTAATAAATCGGGAGTTATAATGTCTGATTGGGTATTGATATTAGGATGTTCAACGGGCCATGGCGGTGCCACTGCAGAACGTTTAGCTAAAGATGGCTATGGCATTATTGGTTTTCACTTTGATCGTGGTGATGTTAAAAAAGAGGCCGAGTCGCTGAAACAAAAGATCTCCAATATTAATAATGGTAAAGTTCATTTTTGGAATATCAATGCAGCCGCTATTAAAACAATGGATGAATACATACCTAAAATAGCCGAAATAACAGGCGGAGATTCGGTGAAATTATTGCTGCACTCTATTGCCTTTGGGACTACGACGAACTTTTTTTCTGACAAACCAGTTACTCAAAAACAAATGGATATGACAGTTCACGTCATGGGCAATTCCTTACTGTACTGGACACAAAAATTATTTGACGAGGATTTGCTTGGAGAAGGTTCTCGCGTGGTAGGCCTGACCAGTGAGGGCAATTATGTAGCCATGGATGGATATGGACCAGTGAGTGTAGCTAAAGTCGCTATGGAAGCTATAATACGACAGATCGGGTGGGAATTGGGTAAGCACGGTATTACAGCCAATGCCGTACAGGCAGGAGTCACGCCTACGCGTGCGCTTACAAAGATAACTGCGGATTGGGAAGAATGGGTAGAAAAGACCAAAAGACGTAATCCTATGCAGCGCACCACTATGCCAGAGGATATAGCTAACACCATATCATTACTGTTACGTCCTGAAGCAGATTTTATCAATTGTTCAATTATTTATTGTGATGGCGGTGAACACCGCTCCGGATCTTTTTAGTACGATTATATTTATCTAGGAAATTGAAGCCTAGGAAGGCCCAGTATTATTACTCAGCATTATCTGCTTGCGGATAAGCCTTATCAGCTCGTGTGTATCGGTATTTGGTTGTAGCTGAAAACTGGACTCCGCAGCGTCTAAAGCAAAATCCCACCAGCCTTTTTTTGTATACATTAGTGCCAGATTATAATGCGCTGTGATAAGATTCTCATATTCTTCCCGAGATAATTTTTGAATAGACGGAGGATACAGACGAATAACTTCACGATACTCCGCTATTGCTTCATCATATAATCCCTTGGTGTTATACCATTTGCCTAGTTCTAAATGTCTACCGGGATCAACCTTGTTGCAACCGGTTAAAACCAGTACAAGGGCCGAGAGAAGGATGGTTTGGTATGATATAAGCCTAAACATTAGTTTTTGACTACGTTGGAATTTCCACTTTACACGATTCGAAATGCAAGGAAAAATATATTAACTAATTGTGTGGGCAATCGGTTGGTTATCTAAATGATGTTTGGGGTCCTTAACCCTGAATATGAGAAGTAGTATACCGATGACTAAGAAAATACCAATGCCAGTTAATATTGTCTCGGTGCTGATTACACCACTTAAACCGCCAACTATTGTGATGGACAAAAATGTGAAAGGGGCCAGGCTTGTGTCCGTGAGGGCCATGTAAATTTTATTGTCTCCTTCCTGAGCAAAGTCATATATCAAATTCATTGCAGATGGCATAAATGACCCCAATCCAAATCCAAGAAATACAAAGATAGTATATACAGATAACATATTTGTTGCTAATAACGCCGTTATAACTGCTGCGAGGTAGGAAAAAAATGATAACATTATTCCAATTTTATGTCCATAACGATCACCTATCCAGCCGGCGAGAAAACTTCCAATGCCTGATGTTATTACATTGATCACAATAAAAATACCAGCTTCACTTGTATCAAAACCAAACTTATTCTGCGTATATATTGCGTAAAGACTTATTGCAGGATAGTTTGCTGTAAGAAAAACTCTAGCGAGGAGATAGTTACGAAAATTGGTATGTGTTTTTACGATAGATTTTGTTTCCGCAATTAAATCAGCTATCGTTCTTTCTTTGCGTTTTGTTTTTGGTGTATTTATGCGGTATCCCATAAACAGGATTGTGGCTATTGTAATACATCCAAAAAAAATAAAAAATCCCCAGCCAAAATTTTGTGGAAATGAAATATTACTGTTTAGTATTGCCCGAACGGCAAACCCCCCGATAAATCCACCAATACTATTCCAAGCGAAAGAAATACCTAAATATGCACCGCGTTTTTTCTTGGAAAATGTATGATGTAAAAATTCAGTCCATATGGGAATAATTATACCAATACCAATACCATAGAATATGAAGCACGTATAGTAAAATACCCAGGCATGCGGACCAGTTGGTGCGATAAATGCAAAAATGAATCCTGCACAAAATATAGGCGGTAGAGCAAACATATGTGCGCCAATAACGGCGCGTTTTATATCAAGGATATTCCTTCCAACAATAGCAGTAAATAGTTGCGGAAATGCAACTAAAATTGACCACAATCCTGCGACCGATAAGCAAATTCCTTGTGGTGCACCAAGTTGTTTTAAAAAGAGCGGTATAATAGCATAAAGCGTATGAAAGGCAATACCAAAGCCCCAGCTAAATTCATGAAGACAATTTAATATTAGATTATGGCGATCATCTTTATTGGATACCCCAGGCATACTGGTTTTTAATTATCTTTTGATAAATATATCATTGAAGATAATAATAGTACTGCCCCGAATAATTGAGCTGGTTCCAGACTACGCCCGCGGTAGAACCAATCAATACACATGGCAGAAAATGGCCAAAATAATTCATATAGCGTTGCATGCGAAGCGGGAAGACGATCTAATCCATAGTAATAAATAAATAGTGCTACAGCTCCAGTTGAGCAGGCAATCACCAGTAATATTTTCCACTGCATAGTGGTTAATTCCGTAATCATTGCTATATTATTTGAGGCAACAATCACAGCCATACATACAAGTGCTGTTATAATTAATCTAAGAGAAGTAATTATTTGAAATGATATATGTTTAAGGGCGTGTTTTCCTAATACTGTTGAGCTACCCCAACTGAAAGCCGCCAGTAATGCCAATAATGCTGCAATGATCATTTTATCATTCCAATCTGCAATTGGTTGTAATCCAAATGTCACTAAGAAACTGCCAAGAATGGCTGTAACAGCTAATACTAAGAACTTTTTAGACAAAGGTTCCTTAAGGATCACTGCTGCTAAAGTGATTGCAAAAAGTGGCTGCAACTTTTGCAGTAATATAACTACGGATAGATCTATATAATTCACATAACTAAGTGCGCTCGTGTAGAAAAAAGTACCTAAAATACCGCCACAAATACTTATCCAAAGTACTGATATCCAGGTTCTCTGCCCCAGCTTTAAGATTTCTTGCCAACCCTTAATAAGAAATGGAATAAATATTACCGCACCAATTATATGTTCAATACTTATAATGAGAAAAGCGGGAACATTATATAGCGTTTGTCTTAGTAACCCATCAAGACTCCACAGGATTGCCGCAGAAATGACGGCCAGTTGTGGCAATGCTCGTTTCATGAAAACAAACTAAACGTGAATATTACAATTTTTGGTTTAAGCTGAACCGCCCAAACCTGATATTTGGGACATTTCAACTCCGAAGGAACCTGCGGCCATTTTCCACATTTTTGATTCTTCCGTATTAAAAACAAAATTGTATGATGTAGATTGCATGAGCCAATCACCGTTTTCAATTTCTCGTTCTAATTGACCTGCTTCCCATCCTGCGTGCCCAAGCATTAATTTATATTGTTCTGGGGCATTACCATCGGCAATATCTTGTAAAATTTTACTACTACTGGTGATAGAAAATTCGTCCGATATTTTCATGCTATCTTTACTGGTGTAAGAACTACTATGTACTACAATGCCACTTTCGATTAGTACCGGTCCGCCAAAATATACCTTTGGAATAATTTTGAGTATTTCATCTTGATTCTCAGGAAGTTTTTGAAATAATACCCTCAATTCTGGTTTTTCAAACGGTTTGTTTATAATTAACCCCATCGCACCATCATTGCTGTGTTCGCAGACTAAGATTATGCTTTGTCCAAAAAAGGGATCCTGCATATGAGGCATAGATATTAATATATGGTTTTCTAGCGAACTCATATTGCAATGTAATTCATAATGTTCATCGCTGGCAATGGCGTTTTACAACGTTAAGAGGGGTTGTAGGGTGAAATGCAAATCGAAATTTGATCAGAATATTAATAGCATTACATTCCGTGATGGTCTTGAAATTAATGGAATTATAACATTCTACCCGATTTAACTATAAACTGAGTAAAAAACACATCTATGAAATCATCTGATAGAATTGTAATAAAAGGTGCCCGGCAGCACAATTTGAAAAATATAGATTTAGAAATTCCTCGGGATAAGCTTGTCGTAATCACTGGTTTGTCGGGCTCCGGTAAATCTTCTCTAGCGTTTGATACGATTTATGCTGAAGGGCAACGCCGGTATGTGGAATCTCTTTCA
>JYMV01047159.1_pt1 | contig 15981 bp, 17 predicted proteins | sample 338911 | NCBI WGS metagenome assembly JYMV01 (sample SAMN03354496, study PRJNA234377) | hydrothermal vent metagenome | biome: Deep sea; feature: Hydrothermal plumes at the Eastern Lau Spreading Center, Western Pacific Ocean; material: Seawater | place: Tonga | collected 2009 | depth 2000 m m
TGGCTTCTTCTTGGTGCAGGGGTACTGTTGCTCTATGGCTACGGCATCTACGACTTTATGACAGATTCGTCAGAACCTATTTGGGTCCGTCTTGCGCTCGTGGGAATCGGTCTCGGGATCCTCATCTTATTCCTTCACGTACTTCGCCAGCGTCTGATTGCCCGAAAAACCGATCGTTACAAAGACATTCAAGAGTGAGCTGATCTTGGACAGAAGAATGATCGTAGTCACGAGTCCGACTGTCCCCGGTAAGACCATCATTCGAACGATTGGACTGGTCAGTGGTAATACGATTCGCGCACGCCATGTCGGCAAGGATATCCTCGCCGGCCTCCGAAATCTTGTGGGCGGTGAAATCATGGAATATGCCAAACTGCTGGCGGAAAGCCGCGAGCAGGCCATCGACCGCATGATGGCGCAAGCTGTAAAGCTCGACGCCAATGCCATCGTCAGCATGCAGTTCAGCACCTCGGTAATCATGGGAGGTGCTGCGGAGATGATGGCCTACGGAACCGCGGTTATTGTCGAAGACAGCCGACAATAATCGACTCCACTAGCTAGCCCCCATTTCCACCGTGTCGTTGACTGACGAACGCACCATACTCGAGCGAATCGCTTCCTGGTCGGATCGCGCACAGGCGCTCGCTTTTGTGCTCCAAACCTGGGGTTCCGCGCCGCGACCGGTTGGTAGCCTCCTCGCTATCAGCGCAACGGGCACTTTCGAAGGGTCGGTATCTGGAGGTTGTGTGGAAAACGCGGTCATTGATGAAGCCACAGAAGTAATAAGTTCGGGTGTACCAAAGCGGCTGTCCTACGGAGTATCAGATGAGTCAGCCTGGGAAGTCGGCCTCCCCTGTGGTGGCACCATCGAAATACTACTTTTGAGGACCACTGGCTCTGAATTTAGCCAAGTGCTACTTGATACCACGCCCGTTACGTTGGTTGCAAAAACCGACACTGGTGAAATTGGACTGTGCACCGAGTCGTTCTGGTCAGGTGCCTTACCAGAACACGAAGTGCTGCGGGAAATCAGTCTGCAACTCTTGAAGTCCGGCGAATCACGCCTTGAGATCATCGGCCAAGATGAATATTTCTTGCGTCCCTTCACCCGGCCCTGGCGTCTTGTCGTGGTCGGTGCAGCCCACATCGCGCAACCACTCGCTACCATGGCGAACGACGCAGGTTTCGATGTCACCATCATCGACCCGCGGCGCGGCTATGCAACCGAAACCCGTTTCCCCTCTATGAATCTGGTACACGAGTGGCCGGATACGGCATTACCGAATCTTTCTCTGGATAGGCGTAGTGCTGTGATCACGCTGTCCCATGACCCTAAAATTGATGATCCAGCCCTAACCGCAGCACTTGACTCCCCTGCGTTTTACATCGGGGCGCTCGGCAGCCAGCGAAATCACAAGAAACGACTCGAACGCCTAGCGACAGGGGGCTCTGTAGCCTCAGAACTCGCGCGGATCCGAGGGCCCGTGGGTCTCGACATTGGAGGGAATCAGCCGAACGAAATCGCTATCTCAATTCTCGCCGAAATTATCGCAGTCAGAAACGGTAAACCTCTCGGTGACACAGCAAATTGATGCCGTAATTCTTGCGGCTGGTGAATCGACGCGAACCGGCGATCAGAACAAACTGCTGCTCGAATTCGAGAACAAAGTGCTGGCAGCCCATGCGATCGATGCAGCGCTAGGGTCCACGGCCCAGAAGGTGCACATCATTACCGGTCATGAACGCGATCGCCTGGCTGCAGCTCTCGGAAACCGCCCGGTTAATTTAATACACAACGAAAATTACCGTATGGGGGTTGGAAGCTCCATTCACTGTGCCATCAACATTCTCCCGCCAGATGTCGATGGCGTCATCCTTTGTCTCGCAGATATGCCATGGGTGCGCGCCGACCACCTTGACGCACTGATCGGTCGGTTTACCGGCAACGCAGTGTGCGCACTCTACTTCGAGAACCAGCGTGGACATCCCATCTTATTTCCAAAAAGCTGGTTTCCACGCCTTATGACATTGCAAGGTGACTGCGGCGCCCGATCCTTACTGCGAGAAACAACAGAGGTGATAACAACGATCCCGGCACTGGATGATGCCATTCTTCGTGACATCGATCGCCTCGAAGACTTTCCTCGGAATTAAGCTGCCGCGCGAGAATCAACTCAGCCGACGACCACATCGTTGATCGATTTTGGGAACTCGGTAATTGGTTCATACCCCTTTTCTGTAACCACAACACTATCGCCGACCTGCGCTCGAAAATAACCGGCTACACTGACTGACCCATCGACCGCAAACACCATGCCAGGCTCGAGGACTGTCCGGTCTCCTGCCACCAATTGAGGTCGCTCGAGAAAACTGAACCCAGTAGCGCGGCCACATCGAAACGGGTAATCGTATCCAGCAGTTTGGATCACCTCCGCGTACGCGGCATGTACCTCTTCAGCCAACACTCCAGGCCGTAAATGTTCCAACGCAGCCCGTTGACTGGCCACTGCCACCTCGTAAATCTCGGCCTGGCGAGAATCCTGGATCTCACCCAACCAAAACGTCCGGTCGAAACCCAGCTTGAACCGGTGAAAGTTGGACATTCCACAAAAACAAAGAAAGACCGGATCGCCGCGGGTGATCTGACGCAATGTAGGGCGACGATGTGCCATAGTGATATCGGTGCCCGAAGCCATGATCTGCAAAAAATGGGTATTAGGAGACATCCAGCCATCATCGTAATTGTCCGCCAAAAGTTCTGCTGCACTGCGTGCACCGGCTTCGGAAGTCGCAAGCGCTACTTCGTACTCTGGCACTCCTTCACGGATCGCGTCACGCCCCGCCGTCATCATCGCCATCGCAACCTGGCCCGAATGTCGAGCTAACTGCAACTCTTCGTTACTCTTAATCATGCGCAACTCAGCAATAAGCGAAGTGATATCGGTAAGGTTTGAATCGGTTACCGAGTGATCGACAAAATCACGCACCAAAGAAGGCATAGAACCTCGTTCGATTCCAATAGCAGCAGAACCTACTGTCTCGATGAGTTGCTGCAGATCGCCACGCCACTCTGAACCTTCCCCATCCTGCCAGGGCCGAATATCTTCAATCCAGGTCATACCCTGTGCCATCTCGAGTTCGATCGTGGGCGTTACCAAAACCGGGGCACCCTGTGCGGGAACAGCCAGAATCGTCGGACGTCCGAATTCCATGTGGAGATAATCGTAAAAACCACTGAAATAATAGACACTGTCATCGTCGGTAATCAGCGCAACCGCCAGACCGGCATTGGCTAAGCGTGCCTGCAATGTACGGGTTCGCTCCTCGAACATTACGCTGCCCTCAACGATGTGGTATCCAGCAACCGGCGAAAAATACCGCCTTTTCGCTCCCCATCTGTGGGCATCAGGACAAAACTGAGCCGAGCCCAATGAGGGGCTCTGTTATCAAGTTCCGGAACCCGCGACTTTGATTTCTCCACATTAGCTTCTGCAGTCATGTTGCTCCTTTGAGGCCACGCGCCTCCCTGCTTGCACCATTCGCAGCAGATGAAAATCTTCCTCGTTACCGACTATTCACAAACTCTGCGCCACCCGCTGCTCATCTGCCACGATGCAATCGTAATCGGTTTCTTTCTTGCGAACGAATGCTAACAATCGAAGAGCGTCGCGACTCCGCTTCTCCAGTTGCGCCACAGCTTCCTCCAATGCCGTCTGAAGTGCCTCACAGTCCGCATCGGAACGCAATCTACCAGTAATCAAAGGCAAACCGGGCCGAGAGTTCGTCGTACCGATCACGCGAACCCTCTCGGTTGCTGGCTCATGCTTGCAAGCAAGTGCCCAAGCCACGCAGTCGATGGCTGCAAGATCAGCGATCCCACGGGCCACGGCGCGGATCGATTGGCGGTGAGAGCCGGTAGGGATACGCTCTCCAAAAAAGGGCCCCTCGCAGAAGGCCGCAATCTGTCGGTCGAGCGCCAAACGCCCCGAATAGGAGTCTTCGGAATTAATGGCCACTCGAACACCCCGACAAGCCTTCAGCTCCGAGATGCCCGCGGCTTGATGCACAACCAGCACGCTGTGGTAGTCGCCGGCCCTGCAACCTGGTAGATCGTACGCCATCGCCCCCAGCACGCGGACTGTGTCACGCAAGTGTCGAACGTAAGGCAACCCACAGGTCTGGGCAAGCAGCAGGTTGGGCGAGCGCCAAACCTTCGCAACAGGAATAGACCGATCGAGAACTTTAGGCGCGGCAACGCGGTGACGCGCAAAGGCCATTGCGATCGACCGCCACAGCGTATTGGTCGCGGATCGAACTTCAGGCCAGTCGTACATCGGCAGCTGCGCGATGGGACTCAAATCTTGGGTGGAATGGTTCACCGCTCTCCGTGAATTGTGGTCTATTACGCATCGCTGCCGTCTGTCCGACATCGAACCGCCGTCTGCCAGGGGGAACACATACAATACTGATTGCATGTGCCGATCGTCCACAACCATACCGCACCCGGTCACTGTGCCCTCGACGCCGGACTGATCCGAACGAATCGAAACAATGGCAAACCTTCGGATCACCCTGGCCGGACTCGACCTCGACAACCCGATCATGCTGGCTTCGGGCATCCTCGACTCAACCCCTGGCATCTTGCAGCGTATGGCTGAAACCGGAGCCGGCGCACTGATTACCAAATCGATCTCTCTAAAGCCAAGGCCCGGTTATCCGGGACCCACAACCGTCGAAATCGCACCTGGCACCTGGATCAACGCGATGGGCCTGCCCAACCCGGGACTCGAAGAATTCCTAAATGAATTTCCTCTTACGACACTCAGCGTTCCGGTGATTCCGAACCTAGTAGCTGACACCCCGGACGAGTTTGCGAGGCTGGCCGCAGGGGTCGCCGCCGCTGGGGCGAAAATCGCGGAGATCAACCTCAGTTGCCCCCATCCGAAGGCCGCTTACGGCGGCAGCCTGACAGCACAGGATCCAGAGGCCGCAGCCGCTGTGGTTGCGGCAACCACCAAGCACCTGCCGGTCATTGCCAAACTGACCCCGAATGTCGCGGATATCGGCACGGTGGCCGTGGCCTGCGCCCGCGCCGGGGCCGCTGCCATCAGTGCGATCAACACGCTCGCTGCGCTCGATGTCGATCCGGAGCTTGAACGGCCACTGCTCGGCAACGGATTTGGTGGCTTGTCAGGTGTTGCGATCCGACCAATTGGTTTGCGCAAGGTGCTGGAGATCGTACAAGCCCTGAATCATGCGAACTTTGATACTCCAGTAATTGGGATGGGTGGTATTTCAAGCGCCGAGGATGTAGTGCGGTACCTGCTGTGCGGGGCCCATTCAGTCCAGATCGGTACATCACTGACCGGGGACCCGGAACACATGAGCGCCATCACGCGGGGCCTCGCAGAATGGATGGACCGCAAGGGGTATCGTGAACTTGCAGACTTTCGAGGGCGAATTCTGGAGTGGTTCTCGTGAGGTATCCCATTCCCTCTAAGATCGTAGAAATAACCAGTGCTACAGCAGTCGGGCATTCGATCTGGCTCGCACCCAAAGAGCCCTGGCCGTCAGCGCCCACGCCGGGGCAATTTGCCATGGTCTGGTTACCGCGCCCGCCTGACGGATATAAGCCCGAGGTCTGCAATACAGTACCCATGTCGATTGCTGGCTGGGACAATGGCAAAGTCCGTATCACTATTAAAAATCTCGGTCCCACATCAAAAGCCCTCTTGGCCTGTCAGTGTGGTGACTGGCTGGGGTTAACAGGACCCCTCGGTCACGGTTTCTCATTGGACTGTCAACATCCGCTTCTGATGGGTGGTGGCGTAGGCGCGCCGCCACTTCTGTATCTCGCTCAAACATTTGCAGCCCAAGGAATTAAACCAATCACGCTTCTCGGTGGAACAACAGAAAACGAGATTTTTCATCACGATGAGTTTCCCGGAACTGTAGAACTCGCCACAGACGATGGCTCGGCTGGGCACCATGGCCGTGTCACAGAACTGCTGGCTGAGTCCTCACCAGACCGACTCTACAGTTGTGGGCCTGAGCCGATGCTGGTAAACGGGTTGCAGTGGGCACTTCGACATCAAGTCGCAGCCGAACTTTGCTTGGAGCGCTACATGGCCTGTGGTATTGGTCTCTGCGGCATCTGCTCACTGGATCAGGATCTGGTGTGCCAGGATGGGCCAGTTTTCTCGAGTGAACGACTCGCCGATTCCCGGGAGTTCGGGACACTGCTGCGAGAAGCCGGCGGCCGGGTGCGACAGCTATCGGACTAAACAAAAAGTTTTAACGTCGGATCTCGACTAAAGGAATCAAAACATGATCGAATCACCCAACGACACTGTGCGAGTGGAACTGGACAATCATCTCCTGACAATCACCTTGAACCGTCCGGACATGTTGAACGCCTTAAATCGAGATATGACGAAAGCACTCGGAGTAGTCACCGAAGCGATACCCCAAGAGCCCGCTGTTCGGGTCGTTCTGCTTCAAGGAGCGGGAGATCATTTTATGGCGGGCGGCGATCTCAAAGAGTTCCAGGTGATGAGAGAAACCGCGCCGGATTCGAAAGCCTTCGCTAAAAAGTTCGAAGAGTTTGTACCTGAAGCGCAAGCTCCCATCCGCCGTTTACGCAGCCTGCGTCAACCGGTTCTCGCCAGTGTGCGCGGCTCTGCGGCTGGCTATGGCTTTAGCCTAATGAACGCTTGTGACATGGTAATTGCCGCAGATAACGCCGTGTTCACGATTGCGTACGCGCGTATCGGAATCAGTCCGGACGGCGGATCCTCCTGGACCTTGCCGCGAATTGTCGGCTATCGGCGCGCCTTTGAACTGATGGCGCTCAGTGATCGGTTCGACGCTGCCACAGCGCTGCAATTCGGCCTGGTCAATCGGGTCGTCAGCGTTTCGGATCTTGATGAGGAAACCACCAGTCTGGCTGACCGCTTAGTCGCCGCGCCCGCCGTTGCAATTGGCAATACCAAGCAGCTGCTTGCGCGCTCTCCCGGGCGAAACCTTGAACAACAACTCGCTGCGGAGGGAGACAGTTTTGTGGAGTGCGCGGCCCACCCTGACTTCGAGGAAGGCCTCACCGCATTTCTGGCAAAGCGCCCGGCGCAGTTCAACCGCTAAACATCGCCCGTCCAACAGTCTGGTCAAATCGAACTACCGCACGGTCAAACCTTTCGCCCCGGCTGTTACCTGCGCGAGGATTACTCCAACGGCTACCAAGATCGCTCCAGCAATCTGAGTAAGGATCAGTGACCCGCCGAACCATAGCATCAAAATGACAACGTAAAATGGTACGACATTGATATGAATAGCCGCCACGGTCACACCGATCCGGTCGGCGCTCAGCATCCAAAATCCCATCGAGAATCCAACGCCAAGAATTAAACAGACGGGCAAGCCAAGCTCTGAAAGGCTCCACGAGAAACTAAGGTCTACGACACCACCCCACTGGATCAATACAACAAACGGTAAGAGCGTGATGCCGGCGGCAGTCAATGTCAGTGCCGCGCGCGGGAAAGCAGGTATTACCCGAAGTTTCGATACAGACACGCGGGAGAACCAGGTCCACAAAACGACTGCGATCACCATCAGCAATTCGCCACCTTGAAAACCCACTTCGGTCTTCAAGTTGGAAATCGACACCAACACCCCGCCTGCAAGCGCAAAACAAAGGGCGATCCCAAAACGAAACGTCAGACGCTCTTCCCCACGGACCATGCCCATGATGACCGAGACAACAGGTATCGTAGTAGCGATTACGGCAACGTTCACGGGGTTGGAGTACAAAAAGCCGAAATTCATCAGCACCGTGCCGAGTCCCATGCCAACGGCGCCCGTTAGACAGGCCTGTTTGACTGGCCAGTCTCGCCACGGGAGATGGATGGCACCCAGCGCAATTGCAATCAGACCTAACAAAATGCCTGCCCCCAACACTCGCGTCATACCAAGCGACAATGGATCCCAAGTCACGAGCAAGACGTCGGTGATCGGGTAGGTCGTCGCCCAGATGAGCATGCTCAAAACTGCAAACAGGTTCCCCTGGATGCGAGGCGAAATAGTGGACGAAGACATCAGGGTGGTGTTATACCAGTCCTGTCAATCCCGCAGGCGTCGCTCGCTTCACCGGACGATTACTCGACCGACCGTACAAAACCTAATTATCAGGTTGTCCCAAATCCTGGCTTTCGATATTCCGGGCGAGGCGGACTGAAGACGTCAAATACCAGAGCGCCTTCTGACCCGGCTCGAAACGAATGCGGAACGCCGCTCGGGGTCTGCCAGAAATCGCCAGCCGACACCGGATGTTCGACGTCATTCTGAATCCGCATGCCGGTACCTTCGAGCAACACGCCCCACTGTTCCTCGGGGTGGGAATGGCGGGCGCTTTCAGACTCCGCCTCGATGCGCACAACCGACAGCATGGCATGCTGCCCCGGAAAAATTCGCGTCGCCACACCATCCGCCAACGATCGATGAATCCCGTCGTCCTCATTGTAAAGATTAAAAAAATGTGCCGTCATTGATGGGCCCTCCTGTGTCGATCTTTGTCCTTCCAGGATTAAATCAACTGATTCACAAGCCAAGTCTGAAATGCGTGAACGCTCGGTTCCAGTAACGGCGAGAACCGGCCCGGGCGGGCCAGCACCGAGTTCAAGCCGAGTTGTTGCCTCTCCAGTATTTCGATGTCCTCGGCGAGTGCAACATCCATCCGGCGTTGGTATACCTCGGCCCGATCAAGAAAATCCTCTCGTGCTGCCGTCTCCTCGGGAAAACATAAAGTCAGACTTCCAGTCGTCGTGTCCGCTGTTCGGGGACACGCTTCTAGAATCCAGATGGCATCTACTGAAGCCGCAAACGTCAAGGAAGGATATATCCAGGTATAACGGGTGCCAGAGCGCTCCTTACCACGCAGCGTAGACATGATCGGCAGGGGCTCAACCCCATCGTCCAACTTGCCGACGCTGTCTACCTGCTTATGCAGACCAAACTGGGTCGTAAAATTTCCACGTACCTCGTCCGGCGGATCAGGGGTTTCGTACAGCATTCCGACGGTGCGTGGGTGGACCTTTTGTATGTGGTAATACTCGTTGAATACTTCGAGATAGGCCTTCCAGTTACAGCGAATCTCGAACTCGCTGCGGTACCCAGTGACCACGGTGCCGAAAGACCACGGTTCATGCAGCGCTTCGAAATCACCGAGCCAATCGTCAATGCTACCCGCTCGACCGTCGAGATTGACGAACACGAATCCGGCCCGTGCTGCAAGTGATATTTCGACCAATCCATAATTATTGGTATCGAAGTTGACAGCGTCGGTCATATTCGGAGCAGCCTGGAGTGAACCATCCAACCGATAGTTCCAGCCATGGAACGGGCAAGTGATGCGTTCACAATGTCCGTCACCAGGCTTCAGCAACAACATCCCACGGTGGCGACAACTGTTCGCAAAAGAGCGTAGAGTGCCATTCTCATCCCGCAACACTATGATCGGCGTACCACCGACCTCCAGCGCAACGTAATCACCGGCATTCCGCCAACGATCCTCCCGGCCGACACTTACCCAGCCACCCCGAAATAGCCGTTCCTGTTCGCGAACATACACTGAATGCTCGGTATAACACCAAGGCGGCAAAGACTCTGCTTGCTCGACCGGCCTTAAGACGCCGGAAAACGTCGATTCATCATAACGAACAGAGTGATTCATCGGCTCATCATACCGGGTTTGGTGGACATTTCACCTATACGAATGATCGGTCACGCGAGAGCCACAACCCAGCAAGAATCAGTACCAACGCCACGGCGTGATATACGTGAAACGCTTCTCTCAAAATTCCTACGGCAAGCAGTGCGGCAAAAATTGGAGTCAAGTTGACAAACATTCCGGTTCGTCCCGGCCCCATCAGATCGACACCACGAAGAAAAAACAACTGGGCCAGAAACGAAGGGAAAACCGTAGTGTAGAGAAGAACCCCACACCCGGTTAAGGTTGGCCATGGCGCGCGCCCGGAAGCTAGCTCGAAGATCGCAAATGGGGCGGATACAAATGCTGCGGGAATGCAAAATACGGCGAATAAAATCAACCCGGGTATCGCTGGTCGCTTTTTTAGGCCAATCGTGTAGCTCGCCCACACTAGGCAGGCACCAATCATCATAAGATCTCCGGCATTCAGTCGGATCTCCCTCATCACGCCTGGTAAACCACCGGTCGCCACGATAACAACGCCGAGAAACCCAACGATCACACCCGAGATTTGGAGCCAAGTAATCCTAGTTCGATACAACAGAAATGCTCCGATCAAGACAAAGATCGGAACTGATCCCTGCAGGATCCCGATGTTGATCGCAGTAGTTCGATGCCCGGCCTCGTAAAACAAAAAACCGAATACAACAAAACCAATTACCGGCATCAGAAGCAAATAGATTCGATAAAGTCGAAGTTTTGGCCAAGCCGCTTGGATCTGCCTTCGATAACAAAGAAAAAGCGTAATGCTAAGTAAACTCCAACGGCCAAACGTCACCTGGTATGGCGTAATGTCGTCCACCGCGATTTTGGCTGCTATCGTGTTACCTCCCCAAAAAAGGCAAGTCAAAGTGACAAGAAGAGCGGGTTGCTGCCACAACCACCGGGAAAACTTCATATCAGAAAGTAAATAGCTGTGAGTGATCCAACAATGTAACTATAGTAAATATCTGGCTGGGTCAGGCCTTGAACGATCCGACTCTTTGCCTTTCCACACCAGGTCGATCACCGCTTCCAGCCCTTCAATAGTTACTTCTGGAATTCCGCGTTCGCCAAGTTCATCGAAAGCTTGCGCTGCTGATTCGACTGAAACATTCAGTCGAGCACATGCGATCTGAATCGCAGTTTCTCGGTTTCGGACATCAGTCAGCCAACAAAATGCATTCCGCCACGCATCGATAAAGCGATCGACAACATTACGATGACGATCAATCCAGCTGCGGCGCCCTGCCACTACGGGCCCTGGATATTCTGGAAACGATTCCCGGGTTGATGCGAGCCGGACAAATCCCTGTTTGATCAAGAACTGATCAAAGGGTGGGTTTACGAAACATGCAGAAATCACACCGGTCTCTAACGCTTCAATGCGCTCTGTCGTGCCACCAATCTCTGTCAAAACAAAATCCTTTTCCTTCCACCCCGCCTTGTAGAGGAGTCTTGTCAGCAACAGGGCATAACCGGTTCGCGCACCATCTACCCCAATTGATTTACCCATCAACTTATCTAGATCCAAAATCTGGGGGTCTGCAACAAGCGCCACATCAGGGGCGTGAGCCTGGGCTGCAACGATACAAAGGTCACTGCCTTTTTCTACGGAACGAATAACATGATCAGGCAATTGCAAACCCAAATCGTAAAGGCCGCTCTCGAGTCCCTCGACTTGCTTCACTGAAGATCCAGTATGTATGACCTCGATATCAAGACCTCCCTTCACAAAAAACAATTGCTCTTCGGCAGCGTACAACGCCCACAATGGAAATCCTTCAGAAATAAATGCCAAGGACAGCGCGAAACTGGATGAAATCAAACGTGTGCCTACTATTGCATTGCCCGCGTCACTTCATCTGGCGTTAACGGTAAATGGCGAACCCGCACGCCAAGGGCGCTATACAAGGCATTAGCGATTGCAGCCGATGTGGGGCCTTGCGCGCCTTCGCCAGCACCAACCGGAGGCAAGTCGTTTCGTTCGAGAATACTGATGTCAATCTGCGGTATCTCGGAGAACGGTAAGGTCGGATAATCTTCCCAACCAAAGACCTGACTGCCGTCATCTTCAACCAAGACCCGTTCCTTCAGCGTCCAACTGGCTGACTGAATGATGCCACCTTCGATCTGTGCACGGACGCCATCCGGACTGATCACTCGACCGACGTCTACGGAAGCCCACACATGGCACAACTTTATCGTTTGGCCTGCTTCGACTTCGCAAACCACAGCAACATAGCACCCAGATCCCTTGTATCTCGCCAATGCGACACCAGTACCCCGCGCAATATCCCCTTTGAAATCAGACCGGTCGCTCCGGCGAGATTCCCAACCGCTAATTTCCATAACATCCTCTAGCGCCATCCTCGCCCGAGCATCACCCAGATGACGCAATCTGAACTCGATCGGGTCAGTACCTGCATCTTCGGCTAGTTCGTCCATAAAACTCTCGATTGCAAAAATGTTTCCGTAAGCACCCAAAGATCGAAGACTGGAGGTACGGACAGGTGCAGTGGCCAACAAATGTTTACGAACCATCACATCGTCTATGCCATAGATAGGAATGGCATTCCGCGCGATTCCGCCATTGGGCATTGGCACGTCGGGAGGTTCGGCCGCTGGCAAACCAGGATCGATCTGACGGGCCGCGAGTAAGCCCACACCAGAATCATGGCCGGGTCGTCGGCTGTGTCGGTGACTCCACACGTCATGCAGCCAGTGGGTAATTCTGCCGTCGCCGCCCAAGCTTGCCTTCAAGCGAACTTGCATTGCAGAACCGTAGGGCTCATGTAAGAACTCATCCTCCCGAGTCCACTGCACGCGAATGGGTTTTCCGGGACACGCTCTAGCAAGAACTGCAGCATCCATCGCACAGTCGTCGGCACCATTATGGCCGTATGCACCCGCCCCCGGACTGTGAATCACCCGAACATCGGATTCGCTCATGTTCAAAACGCGTGCAATTTCCTTGCGTAACAAGTAAACGCCTTGACTATGAGACCAGACTGTCAGCCTTTCGCCCTGAACCGCAACAGCACACGAAGGACCAATCGACGCGTGGGCAATGAAAGGACGACTATAGGTTGCAGACTGGGTCCAACTCTGTTCCAGCGGCTCTGCCTCTGGTTGCGCAGTGACCCATTCAGATTCGGCCGGTGCGCCAATATAATCCTGCGGATGCACTGTAACGTCACCGGTCTTCCGAAAAGACTCCCAAATGGCCTCCTTTTGGATTGCAAGCGCTGCGTTGATTGCTTGATCTTCCTGTTCGGTTATGACACCAATAAAGTCACCATCCACTTCAACGTGGATGACACCGGGCAGTACCGTGATTGCATCTACATCGAGCGTGACTAAGTGGGAGAGGATGTTTCTTGGCCGAACCACACGGGCATGCAGCATGTCAGGCCATACCAGATCATGCAAAAAGTGGGTGTTTCCTCGTACGATGGCGTCAATCTCGGCACGCCGTTCAGGTCTGTTGTCATGAGTTTCTAGATCAGCCCACGATTGCAAACACTCTCCGACCTTTACGTCCGACACCTCATCGCTTAATTCCCAGTAGGAGATTTTCCGACCGTCGCTAGTTTTAATCACCCCATCGCGGCAGGAGAGCTCTGATACCGGTACCGCCAAATGTTGAGACGCAGTTTCTAACAAACAGGTCTTGAGATTGTCGGCGACATAGGCCAGCGCCGTGCCGCCTTGCTGTACCGAAAGGCTGCCCGCAGTCAACCCTTCATTCGGACCCTCGTCAGTGTCCGGACCGCGGACATTTATCCAGTCCAAAGGAACTTCGAGAATGCCCCCGACGATTGACGACAAAGCAAAGTGAATCCCTTGACCAATTTCCGCTTTCCCAGAGTGGATCACCACAAGCCCCTGCTGAGATAGGTCAATCCAATCTCGCAAAAGGGGGTGTGCCTTAAGCGAATCCGGGGCTTTCATGAAGACGTAGTCACCCCGCCCAGTTCTGCTGAAAACAATCGATCGACCACCTTCAATACACGTGAGTGGCTACCGCAACGGCATAAGTGACGATCTAAAGCGGAATGCACTTCAGCAATTAAAGGTCGTGGTGTAGTGTCCAGAAGAGAGACCAGTCGCATGATCAAGCCAGTCGTACAATATCCGCACTGCGCAGCCTGCTCCTCGATGAAGGCCTGCTGGACGGGATGCAATTCAACGTTTGACAGGCCCTCGAGGGTTGTAACCCGACACCCCTCTACCAAAGAAACTAGAAATTCGCAGGAATTTTCAGGCCTGCCGTCCACCAGCACAGTGCATGCGCCGCAATGGCCCGTGCCGCACCCATACTTCACTGCTCGCAGCCCCAACTCGTTGCGCAACACATAGAGAAGTGGCGTGCTCTCAGCCGCGTTGGTTGTTACTTCCTCGTTATTGACGACGAATTGCACTATAGAGCGACACCAGTATTCCAATCAATGCACATACTTACGTCTGTCCCCGGAGCGTCAATTTGGACAGGCGGTCGATCCAATCAGTATCGATTGGCGATGGGCAGTTCCTGCGCTGGGAACAACGTGATTACCTTGGAACCAGTGTCGGTCACCACGACTTCTTCTTCGATTCGAGCAGCGGACATGCCATCTTTCGCCGGGCAAAACGTCTCGAGAGCGAACACCATGCCGGTCTTGATCTCCATCGGATTCTCCAACGAGACCAGCCGCGAAATAATGGGCCGTTCATGCAGCGCTACGCCCAAGCCGTGGCCAAACTGCAGCCCAAACGCATCCATTTCGCTGGGAAACCCAAAATCTTCGGCTTTTGGCCAGACAGAGGCAACGCGGTCCGTCGACACGCCAGGCTTGATGAGCTCAATGGCCGAGTCCAGCCACGCCCGGCATTGTTTGTATGCATCCTGCTGTGCTGGCGTTGCAAAACACACATTCAAGGTCCTGTAATAGCAGGTTCGATACCCAACATAAGACTGAATGATATCGAAAAATGCCTGGTCCCCGGGCCGAAACAGACGATCTGTAAAATTATGCGGGTGGGGAGAGCATCTTTCACCTGATATCGCATTGATAGCTTCAACGTCGTCAGAGCCGTGTTCGTATAACATCTTGTTCGCCCACGCAACAATGTCATTTTCACGGACTCCCGGTTTCAGTTCTTCGTACACCATGTGGTAGACGCCATCGACCATCGCGGCCGCCTGGTTTAAAAGTGTAATTTCGTCGACGTTTTTTATTTCACGGGCATCCAACATAATCTGTTGGCCATCGACCATCTTCATTCCCGCATTTTGCAATTCGAAAAACATTGCGGTCTCAGCAAGATCAACACCAACCGGAAGGTCTGCCACGCCCATTTGCCGCAGGATATCCATGATTTCTTCCGAATGGCTTTTCATCAAGCCAGCTGAAGGCGGTACCGTGCCGCGCATGCCCAACATCCCGGCCCTACAGTTATCGATTTCGAGCCAGTCACAGTACAACTTATGATGATAGGCCGCCGATCCAAAATCCCAGACGATAGGCTCACTATCACCAGCCAAAAGTGCAAACCGACAAAATTTGTCTCGCTCCCACTCGCCGATCTTGGTCGATGACACATAACGGATGTTGTTCACATCAAACAGCAGAAGTGCGCCACACTCCGAGTTCTTCAGAGCCTGCCGGGCGCGCGCCAATCGATAACGATGAAGGCGGCGAAAATCGACCCGAGTCTCAAAGTCCACACCCATGTGGCCGGGTGCCTGAATTGGCCGGTTCCAGTCAATTCTTGGGTCCAGATCATCGGGGCGAACCAAGCGAGGCTCGAGCGCGTCCTGCTGCTTTCCAGTGTCATTCATCTTGAGCCTCCTATGGGGAGAATCCCTATTCCGTTATGAAAACCATTGCATCACAGTCGATTATAGTTGTCAAAAGGACTTAACTATGTTTCGATTAACTTCCCTCAATCAAGAAGTGTTTCGCGTTCTGGCACGAAACTTCAATGGGAGAACTCTTAATTGCGGGCACTCCTCAAAAGAACCCCCAGCGTATAGGTTTTTCAAGATTATAAAGTTCTTCCTCTCGGGTAACCGGAAAGAGTGCATGGCTTATCGGAAATCACAATGAGCGAGATCAGGCTTGGTGTCATCATGAATGGTGTAACCGGTCGGATGGGAACCAATCAGCACCTTATTCGATCTATTCTCGCCATTCGAAGACAAGGTGGTGTTGTTCTCTCCAACAATGACCGTGTCATGCCGGATCCGCTTCTCGTAG
>JYMV01053036.1_pt1 | contig 15961 bp, 19 predicted proteins | sample 338911 | NCBI WGS metagenome assembly JYMV01 (sample SAMN03354496, study PRJNA234377) | hydrothermal vent metagenome | biome: Deep sea; feature: Hydrothermal plumes at the Eastern Lau Spreading Center, Western Pacific Ocean; material: Seawater | place: Tonga | collected 2009 | depth 2000 m m
TTTGTTCTAGTTTTTTCCCTTCTTCATCTACTTCTTTGAATCCCGCAGTGATTACAATAGCACCCTTGATTCCCTTTTTTCCACATTCCTCTAGAACTATTGGAACTATAGTGTTCTTTGTGATCACAACCGCAAGATCAATTGGATCAGGAACATCCAGAACACTCTTGTACGCTTTTTGATCAAAAACCGTTTCTCTTGTTGGGCTAATCGGATAGACTGTTCCTTTGTAGCCATTCATAATATTAGATGTAATTGCACGACCTACGCTACCTTGTTTATCAGATGCACCTATTACCGCGATAGATTTTGGAGAAAGAAATACTGATTCAGACATTGTGATGAACTTGCTCAACTAATTTTCTGTAATAAAGCTATTCATGATTATCTAACTGCCTAGCATTTTACCAGCAAGATTTTCACTTCTTGGAACCCACGTAAGTTTAAGATTGGAAAATTTTGCCATTAGTGACCAGGCCTCTCTCGCTAGAGAACGGAGTTCTTCGTTATTAATTGCAAATTCATGATTTAGTTGGTTTACTGTATTCTTTGAATCACTGTAAATTATAATTTCGTCATTTGAATTTTCAAATTTTTTTAATGCGGAAATTATTGCCATGTATTCTGCTTGATTATTAGTAATTTCTGGTTTATTTTCATAATTCGATTCACCAGTCTCCTTAACAAAAAATCCATAGCCTGAATTTGTTCCACCGGAACCGTCAACGTAAATGCTTAATGTCATATTTGAATAACCTCAAAAATTTTCCTAATAGTAATGGTGTGGTCCACGTTGCTCTTTACCTAATCTATCTAATCTTTCATTATGGTGTTCGTGTTTTAGACTTCCTCCTTTGTGGGTATGTGTTGTACCATTAGCATGAGTATGCGTAAACATTTCAGGTGTTTTCATAAAAATATCATCAATTCCTAATAAAATCGAGATTACATCATTTGTGGTCTTGATAACTTGTTCTTTTAGTATTTTTGGTTCGAAGATTTTTTTAGAGAATGTTTCAGTAATTTTTCTTTGATTAGTATCAATTCCATACCACTCACATCTGCCATTATTAGAACTAGAGATCTTGGAGCGAAGAGCTGATAAAGTGGAAAGATAGTCCATGCCTGCATTTGTTGCCAATGTTAAAGGTATTTGTTCTAATGAATCTGCAAATTTTTCCATTGCTAATTGCTCCTTTCCATCCACAGAAGTCATAACTTTTCTAATCTTATTTGCAACAATTGCTTCAAATGCACCTCCGCCACCTACAATTTTTGGGTTTTGGATAAAATCACGCAAAACATAAATTCCATCTAATATAGTTCTATGAAACTCGTCAAGATATTTTTTGGAATGTGCGCGGATTAAAATCGTCACAGATTTTGGTTTTTTACATCCTTCAACAAAGACCATTTTGTCATCCCCTATTTCTTTTTCATATACATGGTTTGCAGTTCCAATTTCATTTGGAGATATTTTCTCAATGGTTTGGCATATTTTAGCCCCGGTTGCTTTTTCAAGCCAAAATAGATCATTTTCCTTTACACGTCTCAAGGAAATAATTCCATTTCTTGCAAAGTAGGTTTGTGCCATATCGGATATTCCCTTTCGGGAAAAAACCACATTTGCACCAGACTCGGCTATTTTTTTTACTTTTCTCAGTACCTCAGTTTTTTCTGCTTCTAGAAATGATGACATTTGTTCTGGTGATGTAATAATAATTTCTGATTCTGTTTTAGTTCTAACCGCATCTAATTCCTCATTGATCAAAATGATTTTTGCATTGGAAATTTGCCTAGGCATAAGACTGTTATCGATCGTTTTGTCAATTATGACCCCTTTAACTAATTTAGTATCAGACGCACTTCCAAGTTTTTCTTCAATTTTAATATCATCCACTTCAATGTAGTTTGTTTTTAAATCACATATACTACAAACAGCATCTACTATAATTTTCGAGAGATTTTCTGAATCATCAACTAGAGACGACATTGATTTTGAACTTAGAGCCGTTCTTACCAAGTCGAAAAATATTCCCTTTTCTAAATTCCTAGTCTCAGATATTTCGTTTAAAGTTTCTAGGGATAATTCTGTTGCTCGTTGATAACCAGTGATTATTACAGCTGGGCTAATGCCCAGTTTAATTAATTCAATCGCGTTTTTGGCAAGACTGCCTACTAAAATGACAGAAGATTTTGTACCATCTCCAACGCTGTTATCCACTGTGTTTGCTCCGTCAATGACAACTTTTGCTGACGGGTGTTCAACGTCTATCTTTCGTAAGAATGTTCCACCATCTTTTGTAATTATAGATTCTCCCATGATATCTATGTACATTTTTTCTAATCCACAAGGTCCAAATGATGTTTTTATCGCGTCAGAAAGCATGCTGGCTGCTAATAGATTACCGATCAATGTCTCACCCCTACCAGCATTCGTGATATCATCTGCAAGAATACCTTTTGGAATGCTCAATCATTGCTTTACTTGTGAGTAATTAATAAAATGGATCAAAAAATTTTTTGTTGATTTTAAAAAGAATAATGATTTATGCAAATACAAGAATGCACGTAATTACTACAAATGAACCAATAATTTGCAGTAATCTAGATTTCTTGTTTTCAAAAGATAGTCTACCACATGAAAAACAATAATGATCTTTTTTCAACACAAACCATACTAACACTTGTTTTAAAAAATTATCTTTTTCTATAATCGCGAGTAATTCTAAAGAGCAACCAAATACATGCCATTGCAATAGTTCCAATCCCTAATCCTACATAAAATGGATCAGGTGGCTGTAGCTGTGTTAGAACAAAACCCATAAGCATGAACATTATAGCAACCACATCACCTTTGTTCATGTGATGGATTTGGAATCAAGCCATTAAAAAGTAGTTATTAATCAAAAAACTTCAATTAACAGAAAAATTGACTATCTGTAATGAAATTTAAGAACTCGCCAAAAGAATCAGACGAATTAATCTATGAAGCGGTTTCATTATTCAAGAAAAATAAATTCAAAATGGCACTATCAATTTTTGACAAACTTTTAAAAATTAATCCAAAAAGCTTGATTGCATTATCGCATAAGGCTGCTACTCTTTATGAGTTATCAAGATTTGATGAGGCGATGAAATACTGTGATCAAGTTCTGGAAGAAGATCCGCTATATCTTCACGCATTGTTTTACAAGGGTTTAGTACTTGGAAAAATGGGTGAACATCAGAAGGCAATCAGCTTCTTTGATAAAGTTTTACAAACAGATCGTAAACATGTGTTGGCATTATACAATGAGGGTGTACAGTTTGGCAAGATTGGCAAATATGAAGATGCAGTAAAATTTTTTGAAAAAACATTAGAGGCTGAGCCAGAAAATTCAAGTGCAATGTATGAAACAGGTCGAGCCCTAGCAAAATTGGGTAAAACCAAGGAGAGTTTGTTGTGGTTTGACCGGGCAATTAAAGATAACGAGGGGGTAGATCTTACAAAAGCAAACAATCACCAAGAAGCTATTGTGTATTACGATAAAGCATTAGATCTTGATAAAAACAATGTAAAAGCACTGGTAGCAAAAGGCTATACTCTTGATGTAGCCGGTTTTTCTTACAAGCAAGTTGTATCATTGTATGACAGAGCACTAAAAATTGACCCAAAATGTACTGAGGCAATACTGAAGAAGGGAGTTGTGTTTGAGCGAGTTGGTTTATACCATAGGGCAGTTTCATCGTATGAGAATCTGTTAAAAATTGAACCAGAAAACGTTGAGGCGTTATACGGCAAAGCTGTTTCATTAAACTCGCAAAAAAAATACCAGGAGGCGGAATTTTTTTGTAAACGTGCGATAGCTATAGAACCAAAAAATTTGAGGGCTCTTGGCAGTATGGTTTGGATCCTTGAACATCAGAAAAGATACGAAGAAGCCATGACTTATTGCGACAAGGCAATTGAGATTAATCCTAATTTCTTCTACACTTTGAGTTACAAAGGAAAGCTGCTTTACGATTTGGGGAGATTTTCTGAGGCTTTAGTTTACTATGACAAAGCTCTAAAGCTGAGTCCAGACGATAGAAGAGCTCTTCACTACAGAAATAAGATTACAAATAAATTTGGAAAATTAAAGAAAAAACCCTTTCCTATTAAATTTTGACTTAAGCAGGTGTACTAGTTTGAGGACCTGGCTTGAAACCCCTTAAGTCCTCACCTGCAATAACGTCTTCCACAGGTGGTGCATAATCTCTGACATCGTGTCGTTCCTTGCCAGGATAATTCTTTTGTGTAGCTAGTGCAACTGCAATGAATAAGAAGAATGCAATGATAGGTGGAATCATACTATCCAAGCCCGCATATTCTGCAGCAAGATAGCCCGTTGTCTCCATATCAATCCAGAAGATTAGTCTTATTCCAGAGCCTACAAGTAGTGCAACAACTGCAGCTGGCATGTTAGATTTCTTCCAAAACAATCCAAGTGTTAACGGAGCCCATGCTCCTGCAAACACAACATCAAAAGCTAGAATCAAGTAAAATCCAGGGTTTGGAGCTACCCAAGCAAGAAGTACACCAACTCCAAACATTGGTATAACACAAATTCGTGTTATCCACAATAATTTGTTGTCACTCCATGCATCCCTCTTGAGCCACCGTCGCCGGATTATACGTTGTATAAGATTACGCGAAATTACAGCCGAAATTCCAAGCAGACCTCCGTTTGCAGTAGACATTCCCGCTCCAAGAACTCCAATCAGCATTGCCGCCCCAATTGCAAATGGCATGTGTTCCATTGCAAGCAAAGGCATAGCCATTCCTGGATCTTCAAGCGAAGGCAGATAGAACATCGCAATCATTCCCAACATGCTTGTGGGAATTACTGTGAACAATGTCAAGCCGCCTCCCCAAAGTGCACCACGCCGAGCTACCTTCGGGTTTTTAGCAGCAAACACCCTTTCCATAAAGTCTAGAGCTATTACATCACCAAGTCCCAAGGCAAATAATGCTGCCCAATTAAGCAACGCACCATTTTCTATAACATACAGAGCCGTCAAGTCCATAGTGCCATCTGGGAACGAATCTGAAATTTCTGCCCACGGTGTATCGGCATATCCCCCTGCAAAGAAGATGAAAGCAGCCCAAAATGCCACAATAGCAATATGAACTTGGAAAAGATCCGTAGCCGCACAGGAAAACAAGCCTCCACAGAATGTGTATATCAAGACAACTGTTGCGACGATAAGCAATCCCCAAATGTAACTTACGCCAAATACCAATTCACAAATCAAGCCAGCCGCTGCCAAGTTTCCAGCAACTAAAATAACAAAACTGATAATCATTAATACTGATGAGATGCCTTCTGCTCCATTTCCAAATCGTCTAAAGTAGAAATCAGGCAAAGTAAACATTTGCATAAAGTTAAGACGCTTAGCATAGAAGATACCAACTAGCAGCAGACATACACCAAGTCCAATCGGCAATACTGCTCCAGCATAAAATCCAAATTCCCAGACAAGCGCCATATTACCTAATGATGAGTTTCCATCAATTGATTGGGCTGCCAACATTGTTCCCACCAAAAACAGGGGAAGGCTTCTGCCTGCTACAATTAATCTTCGGCCACTTCTCTGTACAAGTTTCCACATGAGGGAGCCTGCAATTACTGACCCTGCCAAAAATATAGCTACGACAATGCCAAAATCAGTAAATTCTGCCAAACCAATATACGTGATATTTTTATTATTTAAGAATTGATTTATTTTTCCAGATCGCTCTATTATTAGATGATTTTGTGAAAACTAGTATGGATATCAAACTAATCTTAGTGCTACACCAACCATGATCGCTATTTTAGGATGTTGTATTTAGTAGCAAAATTCTTAATTTCAGAAAATTCCATTTCCTTTAAAATGAATTTGGTATAATCATCCCTGTTTATGTGATGCTCGTACTCAACGTTAATGACTTTATCATAAACACGTGGAGGACTGGGTATTCTTCCACAAACTTCCTTACAAATTTGCTCTAGTTGGAGAAATTGAAACTTATCCAGCATTTCTAGCGTTAAAATGACCTGCTGCTCCTGTTTTTCCATTTTTTCATAATCCTTTGGTGATGTATTCTTTTCCTGCTCATCCGCCACAAAATCCGCTAAAAACTCCTTGATATCCATGCTAGTTTTCACAAAATCAACAATATAACAGATCACATTAAATGGGATCCATTGTGTCAATTAGCCTTGCATTTGTTACATTACCGCTTTTTTCTTGAATTTCTAAATCGACGGTGTTTTTTTTGCCTTCAAGACTGAAGGTAACTTGAACATCCCAAGCTACACGTGGGCCAAATTCCGGAAGTGCAAAAACCTCACGAATTTTAAAATTACTTATACTATTACCGTATAAAGCCTCAATTGTCCTCTTTGATTCTTTTTCTATTTCTTGAGGCGTAGTTACTTGAACCATTAACTTTGCATGAACTTCTCTATAAAAAAAGTTTTGTGGCAATAGGCAAATTTAATTATATTCTAACATACTAAATTTTGAAACAAATTGGGAATGGAAGCTTATGGTGATGATTACAAGGGCGCACCAGAACCAATTTTTTGTGGAATACCAACATTTTTGAAATTACCGCTTTTAAAAAATCAGCAAGAATTACAGAAATCAAAGCCGGACATTGCAATAATTGGTGAACCGTTTGATTTTGGAACTACAATTAGACCCGGTGCACGTTATGGTCCTAGAGCAATTAGGGCAGCATCAACAGTCCCATCACCTCCGTACGAACATTTCAACATAGAAACGGGTGTTGATCCATTTGGAGTATTCAAAGTTGCAGACTATGGAGATGTCAATGTATCACCTGGAGATGTGATTGAATCGTTAAGAAGAATGACGGACAAGGTGAAATCTGTACTTGATATTGATGCTATGCCAATAATGCTTGGAGGGGATCACTCTATTACATTTGCAAATGTACGGGCTTTTGCCAAAAAACACAAAAACATTGGCATGATACATATCGATACACATGCAGATTGTGCACCGCAAGGACTAACTGGTTTCAAATACGATCACGGTGCACACATTCGCCGAATAATGGAATTAGGTTGCCTTAAAGGGAAAAATTATACCTTGATAGGACCTCGCGGATATTGGCCAGGACCTGATCTTTACAAATGGATGGCAGACCAAGACTTTCAATGGTTTACCATGTTAGATGTTGAAGAGCTTGGTATAGATCAAATAGCAAAAGAGGCAGCTGACAGAGCAAATGATAACGTTGACGGTGTTTTCATAAGCTGGGACATAGACACCTTTGATCCTGCATATGCACCTGGAACAGGAGAGCCGGAACCAAACGGTTTGACTTCTCGTGAAGGAATGAGATTGATGAGATTGTTATCTACATCATTTGATCCAGATACGTTTGGATTTGATCTAGTTGAAGTTTCTCCAGCATATGACGTGAGTGATGTAAACTCATACAATGGAGGCATCACTTCAGGGTTAGCTAATAGATTAATTGTAGAATTGATGGCGGGGTTATCTTTGACAAAAAAAGGAGAGCGTGAGGGTAATCCTGTTAGGCCAAAGTTATACAGAGGAACTGGAAACACATATAGCTTTGGCGGACCAAAAGCAGAACCACCTTCTCCTAGAAAAAATTGATAGATATTCAAATTATCATTAAAGGAGAAAAGGCACAAAATTCATTTTCTCAAAAATATTATTATCCTCATGAATCAGACGAGGAAATTTTTTTCAATTCAGTACAATTAGTAATAGCTAGGATTGAAAAGAAATTAAAGATCAACCTTAATGAGGTACTTACAATTTTTCTAGATTTTTTAGTACGAGAGCATAGAAAAAAAAGAGACATAGATGAGATAAAAGAAAACCTTTCAAAACTTCTTACACATGATCAAGTATTGATTGGAGTTCCAGAGTTGGTTAAAAAGATAGAATTTTCTGGAAGGATTGACTTAAACCCAAAATTTACAATTGTTCTAAATGAACCCATTCTGATTCCAGAATATATTATAAAGGCGTAAAAATATTCAAAGAACTTCAACGTTAATCCTTATACCACCTTGTAATTTTTACAAGAAAATTGATAACAACCAAGTAAATAGCGACAGCGATAATCTGCCCTGTTATTGATGCTAAGTATGGCTCATAATCAACCGTTAGAAAGTAAAATTGAAATCCCCACCTAACTATTGTGTAAATGATTTCTGCGATACCTAGTGAGGCAATAATTTTTACTAAATCTGTCTTAAGTAGTCTGTATTTGTTTCGATTATCTAGATATAGCAAAAAACCAAGTATTGACAAAAATGTTCCATGATCAGCTAAAAGAGTAACAGTTGCATTGATGTAATGTTCCTGTTCTATAAGCATCTGGGCTACTATAGCTGAAACTATAAAATCTACTGCAAATGCTATGAAAATATTCCTGTTTAGTTTTAGATATTGTTTGTATATGTCTTTCATACCTAAACAGAAATTTATTATGTATTAGTATTCTAAGTTTTTCTTACACCATTAAATGAAGTGCCAAGAATTTCCTTTCTTACTATTCTAATAATACCATAAATTGTGGTTTTAATTTCCTCGGATGAATTTCCTAACAATCTAACAACTAAACCACAGTCATGTGGCAGCACGGTACAACCACCATTCACTTCAGCATTATCTTGTAGTGCCAGATTAATTTTCTCTTTAATTTGTAAAACAGAATTATTTTTTGAAATTATGTAAATAGTTGCTAAGACTGTATAGTTTCCAAAGATGCCAAGTGTTGTCATTTTTTGTTTTTTTGGTTCTAAAAGAAAATTATCTAAAAATTTAGTTTTTTTATCATTATTACGACAAATCGTTTTTAGATAACAAATATCGTATGAAAAAAATTCCCCCATGGCAACTCTGCCGGGAGTCAGTATTTCGGAATATACGAGGGTTGCGGAATCTTCAATGTTTAATTCGACTTTTTGATAATATCGTGAATTTTGATATGGAATTAATTGATCTGGTATGAATTCCAAATAGCAGTCTTTGTTTACAGTAATATTGAACAATTGTGTAGCATAGTTTGAATTCATTTTGTAGATTCGTGTGGCGCCCTGCGTTGTTATATGACATACAGCTTGATTTGTTAGCGTAATATCTATTCTACACCGATCTCCTTGTATGATTCCACCTGATGGCGACATGATAAACAAATTGGCCATGCTAGGAAGAAATTCATCATAATAAAGTGCCTTTTGGATGTAAAGTGGAAATTGAGAATATTGATCAGTAACGACAGTTTTATTTTTTTTAGAATCCTTTTCTAGTTTTATTCTTATGAATCCAACTTTTCCTGTTTTGCCAACATCCAGCTGAGCTACTTTATGGTCATATGCTGAGAATTCTGAAGGAATGTCATCTGGTTCAACAAATTTTAGATCAGTCATTTTGCATTAGCGATTATTTTTTTTGGAGGTTGTTCAAACAATACATCTTCTATTATGTGACGGGCTACAATGTCAACACCTTCATCAGTTTTGCAGTTAACAAGTACGTACGGTTTATTTTTTCTAACAGTTTTTGCATCACGTTCCATTATATCCAAATTAGCATCTACTAGTGGTGCAAGATCAATTTTGTTTATTACCAATAGATCATATTTATCACCACCTGAAACATCGATAATATAAATAAAATAATCAGCCAAGGCAGGACTAAACGTAGTTGTAATATTATCACCGCCGCTTTCAATTATAATTAAATCCAAATCACTGTGTTCGTTTTCTATCTCTTCAATTACAGACAGATTAATTGACGGATCTTCGCGAATTGCCGTATGTGGACATCCACCAGTAGCAACACCAATCACTAAATTTTCAGGTAGTAAGCCCTGATTAGTAGCAAGATTTTGCCTCATTCTATCGGCATCTTCCTTAGAAATAACATCATTTGAAATAATACTAATTCGATAACCATTCTTTGCTAAAATTGGTACGACTCTTTCAATCAACATGCTTTTTCCACATCCTACAGGTCCACCGATGCCAATGCGCGGAATTCTTTTTTTCATATCAGCAAAGACTAGTTTTATGTAATAAACATTTTAGAAAATGTCTGCTCATGAGCTATTTGTATAACATCATATTCAGGTGCAAATTGCCACATCTCACTTAATGATTTTGAAATGTATTTGTTACAAGTTTCTGCAATAACAGGTTTTAATTGATGCAGTATTTTTTGACTTTGAATGTGTTCGATCATCCCTAATCTTAGTGCTGCACCAACCATGCTTACGGAAAATCCATAAAGAAAATGTAACGCTGCCTTTTGTTTTTCAATCCCTAACGAATTAGATACAACACCTATAACTACAGCATGTGTTCCGGGTGTTTTGGAGTTTTTTACCGCCTCATAATACTCACTTAAGACGTCATTGTTAACAAAAGAACTAACACATTTTATCATCTGTGTTCCAGATCTACATGTTGCTTCGCGTAATTCCTTAACAAGTTTCATTGAAAATAACAATTTATCACATTCAATTATCCTTTCAACATCTTTTGATCCAGTAAAATTGTAAGCATTAGCAAGTGCTACACAGTCAGCAGGTCCAATTTGTTGTACAATATTAGTCTGTATTAATTCATAAAGTTCGTCAATTGATGCTATTCGTTTTTCAGAAAATAATGTTTCTAAACCGTTAGACATTGTGTAAAGTCCGGTAGGAAAAAATGAATCGGAGATCTGCATCAAGCTCAAGTCGCTAAAATCAGTGTTCATGTACATCCATACTAACATGTGGAATAAAGCGTTGTTCGTCTACTGTGAGGTCAATTTTATCAATTACTTCATGAAACAGTCTTTGAAACAATTCCATTTCAGAATCATCAAGAATAGGAAAGGAAATTGTTTCATTATTGATTGAAATTGGACGATGCCTATTTCCAATAATGTGACCCACAAGAAGAAATAACTCTGGATCGCTGTCCTTGAATTTAACAGTGAGTGTCTTTTCCGGTAATTGTTCAATTAGAATAGTTTCTGAGGATTCTAAAATTATATCGCCATGTTGTAGTCTTTTTCCAGGTTCAAGCGCTAGACCAATATCAAATCCATCTTCAGTTTTTTTTCTTAAACGTGATTTTTCCATCTCAATTCTAGACAATAATAGGCGCCTAAACGTTCCATGTTGTTTTACTTCTTGAAATTTTTTCGCTAGCTCGGCGTTTTCGTATATATTTCCCGAAACAGCATTAACAATTAACATAAAAATTAGTGGTATTACGGAATTATATTTTTTTATTTATAATTTAAGGATAAATACCACATAACAGAAATTTACTCATGTATCTTACTCCAAGGGAAATGGACAAATTACATGTCTTTATGACAGCTGAACTTGCTAGAAAACGAAAAGCAAGGGGTTTAAAATTAAACCATCCGGAATCTGTTGCACTTATTGCTGATCATATTTTAGAAGGTGCTCGTGATGGAAAATCAGTCGCTGATCTAATGAATTCTGGAAAAACAGTCTTAACAAAGGACGATGTTCTGCCTGGTGTGACAGATATTATTCATACAGTTCAAGTTGAAGCAACATTTGAGGATGGTACAAAATTAGTCACAGTTCATGACCCAATTGTGTGATAATATGATACCAGGAGAATATTTTCACGCAGATAAATCCATACTGGCAAATGAGGGGCAAAAAACTGTTCAAGTTAATGTTGCAAGCACTGGCGACATTTTTTTGAAGTAAATAAGGCGCTTGAGTTTGAAAGGGAAAAAGCATATGGTTTTCATCTGAACATACCTGCTGGTACATCCGTCAGATTCGAACCTGGGGAATCAAAAAATGTTGAACTAACTGAATACACTGGAAAAAGAATTGTTTATGGATTTAATGGTCTCGTAAGTGGTTCACTGGAAAAAAATAAAGAAGATGCATTGAAAAAGGCGGCAGAACAGGGTTTCAAGAATATTGTAATAAAACGTGATGGGTAAAATGGTTCTTGAAATTGCAAGAAAACGATACGTTGAACTGTTTGGTCCGACAGTTGGTGACAAAGTACGCCTTGCTGACACTGATTTGATCATTGAAGTTGAAAAGGATCTTCTCAAATATGGAGATGAGCTTGTATTTGGTGGCGGGAAAAGTGTACGTGATGGGCTTGGTCAAGCAGCCGGTGTCATGCGTGACGAATCTGCCGATTTAGTAATCACAAATGCAATAGTCTTAGATCCTGTCTTGGGTATCATCAAAGCAGATATTGGAATAAAGGACGGAAAGATTCTGGGAGTTGGAAACGCAGGAAATCCAAATGTGATGGATGATGTTGACATTATTGTTTCTTCAAATACTGAAATAATTTCCGGTGAGCATACAATTTGTACGCCTGGTACGATTGACAGCCATATTCATTTTATCTCTCCGCAGCAGGCGATTTATGCCATTTGTAGTGGGACTACTACCATGATTGGTGGCGGTACTGGTCCCGCTGATGGTACAAATGCCACAACTTGTACGCCTGGAGAGTGGAATATACACAAAATGATTGAGGCTGTAGAAGAATACCCACTAAACTTTGGATTCTTAGGCAAGGGCAATGACTCACGCGAGGAAGCTTTACTGGAACAAGTTAAAGCTGGGGCATGTGGCTTGAAACTTCATGAGGATTGGGGAACAACTCCGGCTACAATAAACTCGGCGCTAAATGTTGCGGACAAAACTGATACGCAGGTTGCAATTCATACGGATACGCTAAACGAGTGTGGCTATGTTGATGATACCATCAACGCAATTGCGGGAAGAGCTATCCACACCTACCATACAGAAGGTGCTGGTGGCGGACATGCGCCGGACATTATGAAGATAGCGGGAGAAGCAAACATCTTACCGTCTTCAACAAACCCCACTAGACCATTTACGGTAAACACACTTCAGGAACATCTTGACATGATGATGGTTTGCCATCACCTTAATCCTTCAGTTCCAGAGGATGTCTCTTTTGCTGAATCAAGAATACGGGCTGAAACAATTGCTGCTGAAGACGTCTTGCATGACATAGGTGCCATTAGCATGATGTCATCAGATAGCCAAGCAATGGGTAGAGTAGGAGAAGTTACTACCAGAAACTGGCAGACAGCAGACAAAATGAAGAAAATGAAAGGAAGGCTGTCTCAAGAAAATGGAGATAATGATAATTTTAGGGTAAAAAGATATCTTGCAAAAATTACTATAAACCCAGCAATAACTCATGGAATTTCTGACTATGTTGGCTCACTTGAGCCAGGTAAAATTGCTGATATAGTTATTTGGACGTCACAGTTTTTTGGAATTAAACCCAAGTTGATAATCAAGGGAGGATTCATAGCATATGCTTTGATGGGAGATCCAAATGCGTCAATTCCAACAACAGAACCGGTTTATTATCGCCCAATGTTTGGTGCGCTTGGAAAAGCAAAGCAATCTACGTCGGTTACTTTTACCTCACAACTTGCATTAGATAATAAATTAGAGGAAAAGCTAAAAATTCAGAAAAAACTTGTTCCTGTAAAAAACTGCCGCAACATTGGAAAAAAGGATATGCTGTATAATGATCAAACGCCTAAGATAGAAGTTGATCCAGAAACATATGAAGTGAAAGTTGACGGTAAAATTGCAACGGTTGATCCTGCCGAGAAGCTATCTCTTGCGAGACTTTACAGCTTGTACTAATTACTGACCTGCAATATAGGGAAAAATGATAAATTAGAACGCTGACAAGTTAAATTATGATGTTAAATTACGCCGAACCTGTCTACCGACCGCCATCTGAAGCAAAATCGCTAATTTTTCAAATAACAATAGGTTGCTCATTTAACGAATGCTCCTTTTGTGATATGTACAGAAATAAAGAATACAGCGAAAGATCATGGGATGAAGTCAAAGCGGAAATTGACTTAATGGCGAAGCAACTTCCAGACACAACTAGAATTTTTCTTGCGGACGGCGACGCGTTGAATTTATCAACGGATTATATGGTTAAGATTGTTGAATATCTTTACAATAATTTTCAAAAATTGGAAAGGGTATCGTGCTACGCAATGCCGATGAATTTACTCAAAAAGACACCAGAAGAATTGAAAAAAATGAATCAGGCAGGTCTGAATATGCTATACCTTGGAATAGAAAGCGGCTCCGATATTATTTTAAAGAAGATTACAAAAGGCGCCACATCTGAAACGATCATAAGAGCCTGTCGAAAAGCAATAGAAACAGGATTTACGTTGTCATGCATTATTATTTTAGGGCTGGGAGGAAAAACTTACACCAAGGAACACATCCGAGATACGGCACGTGTTGTTAACGCTTCATCACCGCATTATCTTGGCACGTTAACTTTGATTTTAGAAACAGGCGTTAAAGAAGAATTTCTTACAAAGTTTGGGGAGGAATTTCATCCAATCAATGATGATGAGGCTTTGGCTGAATTACATGACTTGGTTCAGCAAATTAACGTTAAAGAAAAAATGGTATTTCGTGCAAATCATGGCTCTAATGCATATAATATTGGTGGCATTTTCCCTGACGAAAAAGACGAAATGCTTAAAAAAATAGCTTGGCTAAAAGAGCATCCCGAAAATGTTAGACCAGAAGGATTCAGAGCTTTCTAAAAATTTGGAGAATATTAAATGTCATTTGTGCTTTGGATGACAGGATTACCGTGTTCTGGCAAGACAACTATAGCAAGAAAGTTACAAGAACTTTATCCCAAACTAGTTGTACTTGACGGAGATGAACTTAGAGCACAGTCCTCATCAAATGATTTTTCAAGAGAAGGTATAAACGAAAACAACAGGAAAGTTGCTAATCTGGCAAAAGATTTTTCAATGTCTAAGCCTGTTTGCGTTTCTCTTATTAGCCCATTTAAGGAAAATAGAGAAGATGCACGTAAAGTGATAGGTGATGACAAGTTTATTGAAGCATACATCGAATGTTCTGTTTGTGAGGAAAGAGATGTTAAGGGCATGTACAAAAAAGCCCGACGAAATGAAATCAAGGATTTCATAGGAGTACAGACAGATTACGAGATTCCAGATAATCCTGCTCTAACTGTTAATACAGAAACCAATCCTCTTGACGACTGCATAGGTCAAATAACTAAGTATCTAGATGGTTATGACTTCTATGATTCTCAAAGATAGATTACTGTAGTTGAATCACTGGAATTGGTCTAGAGAATAAAACTTGTGTGATGAAATGATCACTCAAAATTTATAACTTAATTAAAAATTCTAAAATGAATATCATGCTAATAATATCTCAAAATGTATCAAATTATGCAATTCCATTTCCAGATGATGCTATTTATCGGATAAATCTTGCTTGGGTTAATAGTATACAGGAATTGCAAGATTTACTGAAAAAATATAAAAACCAAAAAATTTTCTTGGATTTGCCTGTCAAGCGTGTAAAACCACCTAATAATGATTATTCATTACAAGATATTATTCATGTATTGCAATCTAATAATAACATCAAATATTTTGCAGTTTCAAATGTTAACTCTAAACAAGATTTAGAACCTTATATTGATATCATTCCTAAAACCATAACTATAGTTCCAAAAATTGAAAGTCCTGATGGTATATCTAATGTATCTGAAATTGTTAAAGCAATACCTAGTCAAGAAAAAGTGTTAATGCTTGATCATGAGGACCTATTTTCTTCACTTACTAAATTAAATGAATCGCCATCTCAATTCAAAGACTACATAAATAATTTAACGAAATTTTGTGTAGATAATGAAGTCATTTTACTTAGAACAATTGGTGTAATTTTTAGTGATGAAGAAAAGCGAGTAACACAATATATCAATTAATGGAATGGGTCCACAGGGATTTGAACCCTGGATTTTCGCCGTGTAAGGGCGACGTCATAACCGACCTGGACCATGGACCCAGCAAATTTCCTCGT
>JYMV01003279.1_pt1 | contig 15960 bp, 14 predicted proteins | sample 338911 | NCBI WGS metagenome assembly JYMV01 (sample SAMN03354496, study PRJNA234377) | hydrothermal vent metagenome | biome: Deep sea; feature: Hydrothermal plumes at the Eastern Lau Spreading Center, Western Pacific Ocean; material: Seawater | place: Tonga | collected 2009 | depth 2000 m m
AAGAGACACCACGATATCGGTCGTCCGGTTCATAAACTACGGTGTTGAATTGACCCTCCGAGCGAACCGTCATCAAAATAAAGCTGTTTTCTTTGTTCCTCCTAACGGCAGGAATGGGGCAGACTTTAAAACTGGCTTTGCCGTCAGGGCAGGGGAATTTTGGAGTATGGAGAATTCTTCCGTTAATATGGAACTCTTTTCCTGTCCGGTCAATATTCTTCAATTGCTCGAACCCTGGGATGATCGCACTGATGATTTCCCGTATGTTTCCCGTTTCGCTTAAAGATTTCCAGGGCAACGGAGAATCATCCAGAACACGTTGGGCAATTTCCGCGATTATTTTCACCTCACTTCTGGGTCCCGAGTAGCGTTGCAGGCCCCCGTTACTGAGCCTTATAAAGCTGAACATACTTTCCTGTGTGGTGGGTTCCGGTTCTTCGTCCCTGGCTACAACGGGGAGAATGAGGCTGGTTTGGCCCCGCCCGAGAAAATGTCCCTGATTCAAGGTGGTATTGAGAAAAAGACTGAAACCAATTTTGGCAAGGGCTGTCTGGGCGAACCGGGAATCTGGATTGGAGCCATATAAATTACCTCCAAGGTTCCAGGCAAAATCAAATTCTCCATTGTTTGCGGCTTCCACGCACCCCAAGGTGTCGAGTCCCGGTTGCGTAGGCAGGGTCACCGGGAATTTAGATTCCAGATTATCCAAAACCGCCTTTTTCAATTGCGGGGTGAAACCTATTGAACCGATTCCCTGTACATTGCTATGTCCTCTCAAGGGCAAGAGCCCGGCATATTTTTTCCCCACCATTCCTCGCATGAGTGCCAGGTTGACGATGGCCTGGACATTATCCACACCAAAAGCATGGTGGGTAATTCCCATAGCCCAGACAAACACGGTATTTTTACTCTTTGAATAAATTCGTGCGGTTTTTTCTATTTCCTCCCGTGATATACCGGAAGTGGACTCTAAAGTTTGCCATGATTCTGCTTTGATATCTTCCTCGACTTCCGCAAAGTTTTGCGTGTGGCTGGCAATAAAGTTTCGGTCCAGACAACTTTTATCCGACAGGAGGGATTTTGCGATGCCTTTAAAAAGTGAAATATCTCCGCCTATATGGGGCTGCAGGTAAAGGCTGGCGATTTCTGAACCGAACAACAGACTCCGTACATCAGAAGGGACACTGAAATTTTCCAAGCCACGTTCCCTCGCTGGGTTGATCACGATCACTTGTCCCCCGCGTCGGCGAACATCCATGAGAATACGCATGAAACGGGGGTGATTGGAGGCGGGATTGGCGCCAATTAAAAAAACCAGATCGGTGTGATCAAGGTCTTCCAGGTCAACGGTGGCGGTACCTGTTCCCAGGCTCTGGTTCAGTCCAACTCCGGAAGCCTGATGGCAGAAAAAGGAACAGTTGTTGACGTTGTTGGTTCCATAAATTCTGGCAAACAGTTGCAGAAGAAAACCTGCTTCATTGGAAGAACGCCCACTGGCATAAAAGAAAGACCTGTATGCTGAAGTTGTTTTGAGTTTGTCGACCACCCGGTTCATGGCTTCTGACCAGGAAATAGGACGGTAGTGGGAATCTCCGGGTTCACAGAGAACGGGCTGGGTCAACCGTCCGCTCAATTCCAAGTCACGAGGAGACCATTTGGAAAGAGTGGAAATATCGAATTGATTGAAAAAATTTTCAGCTATGGCTCCTTGCATATCTGAAGCCTGGGCCATGAAGGACTTATTGCAAACAGCGGGGAAATTGCCATTCTCATCGCGCATTCCGCCTTTTTGTCCGCCCATTCCCAGTGCACAACTTTTGCAGTTATTTCGGGAGGCCAGCGCTTTGAGCATGGGCCACAAGCCTCCGGCCCGATCCGCCATTTTCAGCGAATAGCGTATGGCACCCCAGCCGCCTGCACTGCGAGGCAATTTAATGCTCATGGTTTCTACTCCTTTGAGAGGGAACGGAGCAAGGTTTGGTTGAGCCGAGATAAGTCGTTGTTACAGCAAAAAGCTATTGCTCGTTGCTACCGGCGCCTAGTGGCCGATGGAATTTTTTGGGACCCAGCCTTTTTGTTCATCGTTGAGACGAACTTCCAGCCAATTTTCATATTTGTCGGTGACGGTAACCAGAGCACCTTCGTGTAGTTGGAATAAAGTGACGGCATCTTCAGCACGCCCGGACTTTATTTCTACTCTTTCGGCCAGAACCACTGCCAGTTTAAAATCGGACTCACTCTTAAGTTTAACTCCGATTGAAAAAAATGAAAGCAAAAGAAAACAAAAAAGAGCGTTACGGATGATTTTCAGGGAAGGAAAATACAGCCACAGGGCCAGACTGACCCAGAAAACGAAATTCAAGCCTATGGCGAGATAAATAAGTTCGTTTAAATTAAAATCGTTGCTCCAGAAAAAAAGAGTGCTTAGAGTTCCGGGTGCTGGGGGCTCTATTTTGTCCTGAGTTTGTTGAATGGCAAATTTCAAATTGGCTTCCAGGTTTTCATCGCGCGGGATCCATTTTTGGGCACGGACATAATTTAAAACGGCAGGCCCGGTTTTTCCCATACGAATATAAGTATTGCCCAGGTTGTAATACAAGTATCCGCTACGTATGCCCTTATCGATTAAAGCTTCATAAGCTTCAGCGGATTGGGCATAACGTTTTTCAGAATACAAATCATTGGCGCGAACGATTTCCTGCAAATATTCAGAGCCCTCTGTGGGGAGACTGATAAAGAGCGTTAGTGCAAAAAATAAAAATACTGAAAAACCGTTTTTCATGACTGTTTCTCCAGTAGCTTGATCAGGTTTTCAGATTCGCGGAGTAGTTCCTTTGTATTGCCACGGGTTGTCGGAGCAAACTGCAGGATTTCACATCTTTCGAGAAGTTTTCGGGTAACTTCGGCGGATTCATAGTCCGCTTCTTTTAGCCGGGTCTCCACTTCCTCAGCGGTGATGGCTTTTCCTTGCAGGTTCAGCTTGTTGCCGACATATTCCCGCAGAATTTCCGATAGCTCCCGGCCAAACTCTTTGGGGGCGGAAGGGTCGGAATGTTCCGACATTTTTTTTAAGCGCCGGGTTGCATTTTTATAAGCATTTCGGCGGCGATAAAAAGCCACATCGTGTTTCATGCGTCTTTGCCGTTTAATTATAAATGCCGAAATGAAGAAGAGAAGCACGGGAGATCCAAAACGAGTTGCCAGGAATGCCGGTGAATGAGAACGGGCATTTTGAAACTTATCCAGTTCGGTGTAGATGGGAAAAATATCTCTGCCAAGAATTTCAATTTCAGGTGCCTGCGCGTTTTGTTGTCTGGACTGCACCAGATTGAGCTCTTCTTTTGCTGCAGAAGGTTTTATGTTTAGAGAAATGGGTTGGGTTTGAGCGACACGGTATTGGGCTTTTCCTGGGTCAAAAAAGGCCAGTGAAAATTTGGGCAGGGTTCTACTTCCTGCTTCCAGAGGCACCAGGGCAAATTTGAAAACTTTTTCCCCCATAATTTGATTGTTTTGAACGGTTTGATGAAACTCGGGTTTATCCGGATAGATTTTAAAATAGCTTTTTAAATCTGGTTCATCAAAAATGATATCTTGAACATTACCTTTTCCCGAAACGGTCACCGTCAGGGTGGTGGTGTCCCCGACTTCAAGATCGTTTTTTCCAAGTTCTGCGGAAATATTAAATTGTCCGATTATGTTTTCAAATCCTTCGGGTGCTCCATCGGGTAGAGGTAGAACTTCAATGGAAAGGGATTGAGACCGCAGAACCTTATGCTCGGCCTGAGTGCGTTGGCCGAAAAACTGGCTGAAGGGATCCCGGCGGGAACGGTTTTTCATTGGGTGGAAAAGATCCAGCTCAATCATGGCGGAAGGAATTTCATGCAGTCCTTTTTTAAGTGGGAAAAGTGCCAGTGATAACTCCTGCACGTGATACTGAAGTCCATTATTGATTTTAATATAGGTTTTGGGTTCTCCAAGTTCTTCTTTATGAAACCGGGTCTTATCGAAAGGCAGACGTAAATTCAGGTTTTTAGCGTCAACGCGATGAAACAAGCGGAAGGTATAAACCAGTTGTTCTCCAACATAGGCTTTTTTGCTGGATAAGGTGGTAACAACAAATGCGTTTTTGTTTCCGGTTGTTTCCTGGTTTGAAGGTTTTTGTGCTTCATTTTGCACTGCAATCGTTATGGGCTGGGTGGCATAAGTTTTTCCGTTTGCCCGCACCCGTGTGGGACCAATGACAAATGTCCCCGTGTTCATGGGAGTCAGCCGGTAATTGTAGGTGATGGAAACACTGCGTTGGGTATTGATGTACTGGGTGGATGAGGAAGTGCCTGCGGAAACAACTCTAAAATCTGGCAAAGAAGGCAGCTCGGGAGGAGGCGTGTTCTGGGTTCCCTGAATAACGATGGAAAGTTGTAGGACATCTTCCAGGCTCAAACGGTTTTTATCCACCGTTGCCGTGACAGAGATCTCCTGGCCCTGGGCGACAGGGTTTAGCAAGAGAAACAGAAAAAGGCAGAGTGTTGCAACCTTATAAATAGAGACCCCATTAAACTTACATAGTTTCATTTTTACCAGTCATTCCCCTGATATGAAGATTTTGTTTTCCCGGCCTGCATGCGGCTGATGCTTTTTAAATCTTCGGTGAGTCTTTCCAGTATCCGCTCTGCTTCTTTCTCAGATATTTCACTCTCCATTCCGGGCTCTTCAGGCTGTTCGGAGGAATCATTTTTTTCCGCATCGTCATTTTCCGGCGGGGGAGGGGGTTGCTGGTTCTCGGCTTGTGGGTCTTCATTTGCTCCCTGTTCTTTTTCAGAATCGGAATTGTTGTCTTCGTTTTTCTGCTTGCCCTGATCGGAATCCTGTTCTTCTTTCTTTTTTAATTGCTCGCGGATATATTCCAGATTGAACTTGGCATCCATATCATCCGGGTCGAGGCGCAGGACTTTTTTATAGGCCGACTCGGCTTCTTTCAGTTTTCCAAGTTTTACCAGAGTGTTGCCGGTGTTGTAGATTGCATTTTTCCTGATGTCCGGATTCTTTTTGTCTAAAGAAGACTGGGTGAAAGCTTGAAGCGCTTCAGGAAAACTACCTTCCTTATAGTGAGCATTTCCCTGGTTATAGGGTATGCGTGAATCGTCAGGGCGATCTACGCGCGCTGAAGAGAAACTTTGTCCGGCATCCTTAAATTTCCCTTCATGATACTGGGAGATGCCTTCTTGAATTTTAGAGTCCACCGATTCCGCAAACCCGGTCAAGGGCAGGGATAATATAAGAATAAAGATGGCGGGGGTCATGGCTTGAAGAATGCAAACCCTGATTGTAGAAACTGGGGTGTTCCCGGCCCCAGGGAGCCGGGAACTGTCCAAATTGAAATGATAGGCTTTCAACTTACCTTCTGTCTCCCATCAGCCTCAGAAGCATGAGGAACAGATTGATGAAGTCCAGATACAGGGTTAGAGCTCCACGGATAGCTTCTTTGGTATCTTCATCGGTGCCTTCATTTCCGAGAATATTCATCTCTTTGATCTTTTGCGTATCATAGGCGGTCAGGCCCACAAAGATGAGTACTCCGGCGTAAGTGATGATCGTATGCATCATGCTACTTTGCATGAACATATTCACCACTGAAGCAATGATGATTCCAATAAGTCCCATGAACAAAAAGCTTCCCCAGGAAGTCAGGTCTTTTTTTGTTGTATAACCGTATAGGCTCATTGCACCAAAAGTACCCGCTGTGACCAGGAACGTGGAGGTAATGGATGCGGAGGTATAAACCACAAAAATAAAGGAAAAAGTGATACCGGTCAGGCCCGCATAGAGCATGAAAACACCCGTCGCCTGACTTACGCTCATTTGCATGACTCTTGATGCCAGCCAGAACACCAGCCCGATCTGAACAATCATGAGAACAATCGGCATAAAGGGATTGCCAAAAATGATGCCCATTATCGTTTCATTGTTGGAAACATAAAAGGCCATGAAACCGGTTATTGCCAGTCCGGCGGTCATCCAGTTATAGACACGCACCATGAACCGCTGTTGCTCTGCGGCAACGGAATCTACGCTCATGGTTCTAAGTGAATCTTGCATTATTTCTTCCTTTCGTATTTATTAATACAGAACGTTGCTGGTTACTCTAATGGATAAAACCTTGAAGGTTGTTTGTCAAGGCCACTAGGCGTGGTGCCAGCGTACAATCGCATTATTTAGCGAGCAAAGAGTTTTCTCGGCGCAATGAGTCATTGCCCAGTAGCCCCCCTGCTAAGGGGCTATTGGTATTTTACCAAAATTATCGGTCCGGCAAGCGTTTTTTTTCAGCCAAACAGGTCTCTATGACGAGGCAAATTAATGCGGCAAAAATAAACCATTGGAAACGCTCCTGCCAGATTTTGCGACGCTCGGACTTCAGTTCTTTTTTCTCGATATGTTTTTTGATTTGGCCTTTATAAATGGTTTTTAGATCGATATCCCCGGTGACGGAGCGGACGTAACTACCTCCTGTTGCCAGGGCTATCTTTTGCAATGTAGTCTCATCCAGTTTTGAGAGGATAACTTCTCCGTGCTGATTTTTCCTGAATCCTCCATCGGCAGATGGGTTAGGCAAGGGGGCACCAATTTCTCCACCGATTCCGATCGTATATATTTTTACACCCTGGGTTTTTGCCGCTTTTGCGGCCGCAAGAGCTTTTCCTGTTTGATCTTCCCCATCAGTTATCAAAATCAGGGCTTTGGATTTTTTATCCTGAGTGCGAAACGCTTTAACAGCGGTCTCGATGGCATTGCCGATGGCGGTTCCTTGTACGGGGATCAATTGTGTGTCAATGGCGGAAAGAAATATTCTGGCGGCACTATAATCCAGAGTCAGAGGACACTGGACGAAGGCGGTTCCGGCAAAGGCGACGAGTCCAATTCGATCCCCCTCCAACATATTAAGAAGATCAGAAATTTTTCGTTTGGCCCTCTCAAGTCGGTTGGGTTTAATATCTTCTGCCAGCATGCTGGTGGAAACATCCAGGGCGATGATGACATCGACTCCTCGCTGATGCAGATCTTCCCAATGGTAGCCCCAGCGTGGGCGAGTGACTGCCAGTAAGAGGAACAAGACGGCCAGAAAAACAAAAATGATTTGTTTATGCTGCCTTTTTTTCACTCCAGGGTTCACCAGTCTGGAAAGCAAAGAGGGGCTGCAAAATTTGAGGGTGAGTTGCATTTTCTTTTTCATGCCCCACAACATAAAAATGATCAATGGGATCAGGCCCCACAATAAATGAAAATAAACAGGCTCGCCAAATCGCATAATTTAAGGAATCCTCCTCAAAAGGGAATTGGAAAGACCGATTTCCAGTAAAAGAAACAGGAGTCCCGGTACCAGAAAATAAGAGAAAAGTTCCTTGTATTCCGAGTGGTCGATCACTTTGACTTCCGACTTTTCCATTACATCTATCTGATCGTAAATATTTTTCAAAGATTCCAGGTCGGTGGCGCGGAAATATTCGCCGCCGGTGACTTGGGATATTTTCTTAAGCGTAGTTTCATCGATATCTACTTGCTGATAGACGTAGCGTTGGCCAAAAATGGAGTTGACCAGAAAAGGTGCCTTGCCTTTGGTGCCCACACCAATAGTATAGATTTTTATGCCGAAGGTTTTGGCTGTCTGGGCCGCCTGAAGGGGGGGCAGGGACCCGGCATTGTTCCTGCCATCGGTCAGCAGAATGATGATTTTGGACTTTGATTGCAGATCCTTGAGTCGTTTTACTGCGATACCTATTGCCGAACCGATGGCTGTGGAGTCTCCGGCCATGCCAATTTCCAGCTTGCTAAGAAATGATTGCAGGATGCCCTGATCGAGAGTCAATGGACATTGGGTGTAGGCCTGTTCCCCGAATACCACCATGCCAATTCGGTCATTGGGACGATTGTCGATGAATTTGGAGACCACTCCTTTTACTACAGCGAGTCGAGTGATGCGTTTTTCATCTTCAATAAAGTCCAGTGCCCGCATGCTTCCCGAGGTGTCCAATGCCAGCATGATGTCGACCCCGATAGAAAGAATTTCCGTGCTCTTGTGTCCTTCCTGCGGGCGGGCCAGAGCGATGATTAAAAGAGCCAATGCCAAAAAGCGAATCATAAGAGGCAGCCCAGCGTAAAAATCGACTCGGGATGGACGCAGGGCTTTCAGGGCAACGATGGAAGAAAAATGTAGTGTTGCTCCCTGCTTTTTTTGCAGAGCAAGCAGGGGCAACCCTAACAGGAACAACAATAGCCAGGGATCTTGAAATTGGAAAAAATTCATGATTACTTTGAAACTTGAGAAACGGGCTCGGTTGACCCGGTTTCCTGGACAAAGCCCCGGGCTTCCTTAATAAAGTTGATGACAGATTGCATTTCATTCCGTCCTTCTGCCTGTTCGGCCTTGGCAAATTTAACACGGTCAGTTTGAGTCAGGATGGTCCGGGCTTGTTGTTTTAAGTCTTCGCTGAGCTTAGGAAAGTGTTTAAAATGGGCCGTAATTTCTTCCGTGGTCCATTCCCGTGCCGGAAATTGGTAACGGTTTTCCAGGTACCGGCGAAAGATTTCCGACAATTCAAAAAAATGATCTTGAATCCGTCCAATTTGAAGCCATCCTTTGGTTCTGAGTGCCTCGAGTTCTTTATATGCCAACTGCTCTGGCGTTAAAGCCGGGACTGCGGCGGAACGAACTTGTGAAATGGACCGGGATTTCCATTTCCGCCAGAGAAAATAGAACAGTGCTAAAAGGGCGAGCACTCCCAGAGCCGTCCAAAGGTAATGAATCCAGGGAGGGGGAATTTCCTCCAGTGGTTTGATATCGTGAATCCCTTCAGGGTTTCCGGCTATGGCTAGAAGAGACTGCACTTCCAGGGTTGCCTTTGGGGCCAAGATGGTTCCCTGAATGGTTTTTCCCGATTCTTTTGGGTCTGGCGCGTCAAAGGAAACAGGGATGGCAGGAAGCGCCAGCTTGCCAATATCATCGACTCGAAGTTTATACCAGTATTCATGGACGGTTTGCCCGTTAATTGTCCGAGGCGGATTTTCCCCTTTGCTAACAAACTCCAAGCCTTTTTTGGGCGGGATATCGGGGGCGGCAGGATGGATGTCGGCATCATGCTGAACGGTAATGGTGTAAGTCGCTATATCTCCAAGAGTGAAAGTATTGGGAGTGATGCGGGTGGTGACGGAAACCGGGGCTTCCCCGGTACCAGCAAACAGAGTAGAAAAAAATAAAAGAAGGATGGAAAGAGCGGAAAAAGAAAAAACTCCTGCCGAAAATGGTGTCCAAAATTTTACATTTTTCATTGGCCGGAAATTTTGCCCCTGACTTTTGCCAGACATGCATCGATGAGTGGTGCCAGAGTTTTTTCTAAACCCGAAATTTCTGCCTCCGATATTTCTGTCCCCGATGCTTTTGCACGAAACAGCCAGACCAGGGCTTCCTGGCAGTTGCCAAGGTCGGCATATAAACGTCCCACAGTTTGTGCCGCTTTCGACCTTTCCACGCTACCCATTTTTTGCATCTGCCATACTTTGATGAACTGGTCGATGGCCTGTTCTTTTAAACCGGCATTTATCAGGCGTGTTCCCACCTCTTGGTATTCATTGCTCAAGCTCTGCTGGGGTTCTTGAACAGCAGGTACGTTTTTGCTGGTTGGTCTGTTTGAAAACTTGTTGAACAAGGCGATAAAGGCCAAAAAGATTAATACCGTAAGCATAATGACAACGGTTTTCAGCTTTTTGCTGACCCCATCGGCTGGAATTAATTTTGGATTTTCGCTCATGTCAGTGTTTTTTCTCCCGCATCTTAAAATAGCGGATGATGGGTTCTGTTAAAGACCGGTTTGTGTAGATTTCGATGGTGTCGATACCTATGGAGTGAAAATAAGTTTTTCTTTTTTCCCTTTTTTCCCGGAACTGTCTGGCGTACTGCCGGGTCATCTCGTTATCGCTGGTGTCCACCAATAAGGTTTCTCCCGATTCCGCATCCTCAAGTTGAATCAAACCGACATTGGGCAGGGTTTCCTCTCGTTGATCGGTAATGCTGATGGCGATCAGATCGTGTTTTTGTTTTGCCAGTTTCAGTTTTGTTTCATAGTTGGTATCTTGAAAATCGGAAATTAAAAAGGCGGTGGCCTTTCGTTTTTGAATATTCAAAAGATATTCCAGGGGTAGGGAAAGGTTGGTGCCTTTTCCTTCTGGTTTGAAATTAAGAATGGTTCGGATAATATTCCAGATATGGGCCTTGCCTTTTTTTGGTGGTATGGTGTGCTCGATTTTGTCCGAGAACACGATCAATCCTATCTTGTCGTTGTTTTTGATGGAAACGAAAGCGAGTATAGATGCAATTTCGGCGGAAATTTCATTTTTAAGTTTCCCGGCGGAACCGAATTCGCCAGAAGAGCTCACGTCAACCAGAAGCATGAGGGTCAATTCCCGTTCTTCCTTGAACTCCTTAATGAAAGGTTGATTCATCCTGGCGGTCACGTTCCAGTCAATCAACCGGACATCATCTCCGGGCTGGTATTCCCTCACCTCGCTGAATTCCATTCCCCGGCCTTTAAATGCAGAGACGTATTCTCCTGCCATGATGTCATTGACCAGATAATTAGTCTTCACCTGAATGGCTTTGATGCGTTGCAATAGTTCAGGCGACAGATTTTTATCCGGCTCAGGTATTGGAATCGGTTCCTGGAACCAATCTCGAATTGTATGAGTTAAGATTTGTAACATAGTGATGCTTAAGGAACCTCAAGGGTATCGAATATTTTCTTGAGAATATCATCCGCTGTCACATTCTCAGCTTCGGCCTCATAAGTAAGGATGATCCGGTGTCTCAGCACATCCAGGCCGATGCTTTTAATATCATGCGGGATGACATAACCCCGGCCTTGCAAAAAGGCATAAGCTTTTGCGCACCGGTTCAGAAATATGGATGCCCGTGGGGACGCACCATACTGGATCATTCCTTTCAGGGAGGATATCTGGTGGCCTGCCGGGTCGCGTGTTGCCGCAACCAGGCTGATGATATAGTCTTGCAGGTTTTCATCGATATATATTTCGTCGAACACTTTTCGCGCTTGCAAAATTTCGGCAGGGGACACCACCTGCTTGACCTGATAAGCATTATTGGTGGTCGACATCCTTTGCATGATAATTTTTTCTTCTTCCCGGGTCGGGTAATCAATATGAAGTTTAAACATGAACCTGTCCACCTGAGCTTCCGGTAAGGGATAGGTGCCCTCTTGTTCAATCGGGTTTTGGGTGGCGATCACCATGAACGGTTCTTCGAGTTTGAAGGTTGTGCCGGCAATGGTAATCTGCCTCTCCTGCATGGCCTCAAGCAGGGCGCTTTGAACTTTAGCAGGGGCCCGGTTGATTTCATCGGCAAGGATGATGTTGGCGAAAAGAGGCCCCTTTTTAATACTGAATTCGCCGGTTTTAGGTTGATATATCTGGGTTCCTAATAGATCGGCCGGTAACAAGTCAGGGGTAAACTGAATGCGCTTGAAATCGGCTTTTACAGATTGGGCCAGGGTTTTTACCGCAGTGGTCTTGGCAAGCCCCGGTACTCCCTCCAAAAGAATATGTTCTCCGGTCAGCAGTCCCAGTACCAATCGCTCGGTCAGATATTTTTGCCCTACAATGATTTGCTCCAATTCATGAAACAGGGAGGGGACAAATCTGTTGGCCTGGTTGATGCGCTCTGTAATTTCATCGATCTTTTGTGGCATTTGAAAAACCTTTGGGTAAGTTGATTAGGTTATACGGGGGACAGCGCTCTCTTAGTGGAGCTTTGAAAATATAATTTAATTTTTTGAATAATGATATTAATAATTTTTAATTTTTCAAGAGCTCCTATTTATTTGGTAATTTTCGCTATTTCAAAAGCCAATGTTTTACAAGACTTCATAGAAATAATGCAAATTTGGGCTAATGGAGGGAAAAATCGGATTTTAAGCTTTACAAGTGTAGATACTGTCTTAAAATAACGGATTACTCTTAATATACCGATTTTTATCTGGAGTGTGTGCGAATGGCGGAAAAAGAAGTCAAAGATATCGACAGCCTCATTGACCAGGGATTGAATGCTGAAAACAATGAACTGGATTTGAGGGAAAAGGAACTGGATGATGAGGACTTGATAAAGGTTCTGGAATCCGACAAGGTTAAAGGAGTCACCGCCCTGTTTTTGGAGTTTAACGATATCGGGGATGAGGGCCTCAAGGCTTTGGTGGAAAGCGACAAAATGAAGTTTTTGACAGCCTTGAATTTATTTAAAAATAAGGTGACCGATGAGGGCCTCAAGGCTTTGGTCAAGTCTAAAAATATGCTCAACCTTTCTGAGTTGATATTGAGTGATAATGAAATCAGCCATGAAGGTACAAAAATGGTGGCAACATCTAATATTATGGGTAGCCTGGTATCCCTGTGGTTGGGAGACAAGGTTGGGGATGAAGGCGTAAAGGCCCTGGCGACTTCTGAAACGCTCACCCGGCTTACACAACTTTCTTTATACAGGAACAATATTGGTAATGAAGGTGCGCTGGCGATTGCTCAATCCAAAAACCTGAGCAACTTGACGGAATTGAACTTGAACTGGAACTACATTGATGGTGAAGGGGTGGAGGCGCTGGCCGGATCGGAAACTTTGAATAACCTGAAGCAATTGACCCTGACTTTTAATCCTGTAGGACTCCGAGGTGCTGGAGCCATTGCAGGTTCTGAGAATTTTAGAGAGCTCACCTTGATTGATTTGTATGAGACGGATTTGGGTAATGCCGGTGCCAGGGTTTTGTCCGAATCAACGAAGCTTCCCAACCTGGAAACACTGGTTTTGATCCATAATGATATAGGCGATGAGGTGCAGGCCTTGTTTAAGGATAATAAAAATTTTCCCAAGATAAAGGATGTTTATTTTTTTACGGCCAAGGCCGAGGTTTGATTTGGCGGAGGCTTGATGCATCAGGGTTCCCGGTTTTAGACCGGGAACCCTTTCTTTTTTTGTAAGGCATCTCTAAAAATAGTAAAAGGACATAGTTCCTTTATTTATAGGTGGGCTCACAATATGTTTACAGGTGAAAAACCGGATCTGCTCGATATCATGCCTTTTCGGCATGACTGCATTTATGTGGTGGGAAAGGATGGCGTTCCCCAGCATTGGGATGGGGAGGAGTGGCTACCCGTTCGAACCGAGAATACCAATCCGCTGATGGGTATTTGGGGGCCGCATGAACAATGTCTTTATGCCGTAGGTATTGGCGGTGTCGTCCTTTCTTATAATGGCAAGAACTGGGAGCAGTTGGATACGGGTAGTTATGACTCACTCAACTCAGTATATGGGACTGATGAAAATAATATTTTTCTCTATGGTGTAGGCGGTCGCATGCTTTACTGGAATGGCGAGAAATGGGATTACCGGGAACCCAACACCATTCATGATTTGTTCGGTATGTGGGGCGAGGATATCGAGCATATTCACACGGTGGGCGGTGAAGGGGTTTATCGGTTTTATAATGGCAAGGAATTCCTGCGCCGTGAAGAGTTGACCGATGAGACAGTTTCCCTATTCGGCGTTTGGGGTACCAGCAATGACAGTATTTATATTTGCGGTTCTCACGGTACGATTTTGCGATATGACGGAACAGACTGGAAACCCATGCAATCGGGGACTGAAGAATATCTCTTGAGCATATGGGGAACCTCCGATGAAAATATTTTCGTGGTCGGAGATAATTCCGCCATGCTTCACTATAACGGCAAAAACTGGTCCTCCATGCAGTCGCCCAAGGATGAGTATATGACAAAAGTCAAAGGACTTGGGCCGGATCAGGTCTACGCAGTCGGTGAAAACGGAACAGTGATTAAATATGACGGTAATGAGTGGAGCGATATGTCCTTATGATTTTTAAACATCCTTTAGAAAACAGCGAAAACCTTTGGGAACGATTATGTCTGCCTTGACCTCCAGTCACCTATTGTCCATTTTCGGGTTCAACGAAAACGATATTTTTGTTGGAGGGGCCGAGGGCACCATGCTGCATTACGATGGCAGCCAATGGTCGCCCATGGAAACAGGAGGGCGTTGGACCTTCAAGAATATTTGGGGCAGTGCACCGGATGATGTTTATGCGGTGGTGACTGATGGGAGAATCCTTCATTATGACGGCAAAACCTGGTTGCCTGATGAAGATATGGACAAACTTCCGCCCATGACCGGGATTTTTGGTCTTGGCCCGGATGAAATCTATGCCTGCTCCCGGCTGGGAAAAATCCTTCGCTACGATGGCAGTTCCTGGAAGTATACCCAAACAGGGACCGATACGGACGTTACCCGGTTATGGGGATGCAAAGAAAGCGGCATGCTGGCCGTGGGTTACGATGGTCTGGTGCTCAAGCAGGATGGCGAACGCTGGATCCGCATGACTTTTAACTCCAGTGCGGAGTTTTACGGCGTTTATGGATTTGGTCCCGATGATATTTATATAGTGGGATCAGATGGCGCCATTTTTAAATTTAATGGGGCCGAGTTTACCGAAATGCCTTCCCAGACCATGGAATTTTTTCTTGATGTCTGGGGGCCTTCCTCTGAAATGGTTTTTGCCATAGGTGATGAAGGCATGATTCTTTACCTTGATGGCGATCAATGGACCCGGATAGAATCCAATACCAAAGAATACCTCACCGCCATCTGGGGCAGTAGCGACGAAAATATTTATGCTGTTGGCGATAACGGCCTGATCCTGCACTGGAACGGAGAAGATTGGAAAGCAGTAGAAGGCTGATGGACCCCCACCCAACTCCCCTCATAAACCAACACCTCTTCTTTATATAACCCTCTGTTTTTACAAGGTAAGACTTATCCCTCTCCAAACTTTTAGTGAAAGGGTGTTTTTTTCTTCTATTTACCTATATATTACACTCGGTTTTTTATGCCTAAAAAGGTTTTCTTAGTCGAGGTTAAGATTATCCATAGGGAAAAACAAATATCGGGTCGACAAAAGATAAAAGGCCTGTTCTATTCTTCCTGTCTCACAGCAGGGTGACTTTTGTTATGGGTCCTGCCAGTCTGGGGACAGACCGATGCCGGTATCATTGAAAAATCCCTGCGAAAATCCCGGCCCGAGTTCCAACCCCCGCCTGAAGTAGTTGTTCCAGATATCCAGATTGAGGATAGCCGTGAATTGATCGATGCGGGTGCAGGGCCCACATTTTTTGTGCGGGAAATAAAATTAACAGGCAATACCCTGATCAGTTCCGAAGAACTCGCGCCCCTTCTGGCCCTGGGGGAAGGCGAAGATATGACACTGGGCATCCTCACTCTGTATGCCAATGAGGTGTCTGCTGTCTACGCGGTACGGGGTTATTTTCTTGCCCGTGCATTCATCCCGGCACAAAAATTCCGCGATGGGGTAGGTAACTTTACCCTGGATTCGGGAGTGACCGTGAAGACTACGACAGGGGATATTGATATCGCCGGCATTGAAATTATTGAAAACGGTACCCTGAATGCTTCGGGTGACGTCATTCAGAATGGAATTATCACACAATTAAACGCGAGCGACCAGTCTGACCTGGATTCCGCAACCGACAGTACTTTCGTTGATAATTTTTTGGGGCCCGGTGTGGGTTGTTGATGGTTGCAAAAATTTCTTCTTTTTTCCCTCCCCAGTCCGTTTCTTAATTAATTGTTATAATTGAAAAAAAGTCGTCTGCTGGCATTGCCTTGTTTTCCTTCTTCCTTTACAATTAGGCAGGGTATTTCCTCAAACCACATATCCATAATTCCTAATGAGGCAGGTCCCAAAGGCACAGGTTTCCTGTGCTTTTTTTAGTATTGAGTAAATAGTGCATCTCAAAAAATTAATTTTGGCCATGAGCGACCCTTATACAATAAGGGCTATGAGTTGCCTTAGAGAAAATTATTGAATAAATAGAGACCCA
>JYMV01029003.1_pt1 | contig 15960 bp, 14 predicted proteins | sample 338911 | NCBI WGS metagenome assembly JYMV01 (sample SAMN03354496, study PRJNA234377) | hydrothermal vent metagenome | biome: Deep sea; feature: Hydrothermal plumes at the Eastern Lau Spreading Center, Western Pacific Ocean; material: Seawater | place: Tonga | collected 2009 | depth 2000 m m
GAGCGAAGAGCAATCCCCCCAGGAATGAAAGGTTTATTATTATTGTTTTCATTTTATGCGTTTTCCTTTTATTTGATCTATATAATTAATTGTTAATGAGATTAAGTCTCATTAACAAAATTAAACAAAACAATATGTACCTCAAAACGTTTTTCTTATTTTTTATTAAAAATCACGGCGATTATTGGTCTCTTTATTGAAAATAAATTAAGTTATTTCTATACGAACAAAACTTTTAATCATTAATGGCACATCAATAATTAGGAACGACCATTTTTAAAACATTTTTTTGTATTATGCGGCGGTGTTTATGGAGAAGAAAAAGCGCCTAATAACATGTCTGCTAGTTGAGCTTCTTGGAGTTGTTTCTGATATTACAGCTATAGTCCTTATCTCCTGTGGATGGTCTTTTATTACGGGAGTGATTATAGGAATAAGCCACTAGTTACTAACGGAATGAAGGGCAATACACTATTTAACCGGTAACCACTATTTTGTCTTTAACTAACAAGTTTATCTCATCATCACTGTACCCCAGACCGGAAAGAATTTCCTGTGTCTGTTGCCCAATCACATCCGGGGGATTCAACCTTAGATTGAAGTCGCTTTTCCCGTATTCGATGGGAGTGCGCGGCATTTTGGTTTGTGTTCCGTCGGGGAATGTGGTCTCCAGCAGTCCTGCTCCCTGGTTGAGTTGCGGGTCATCGAAGAGATCCTCCGGGGTAGCGATGGGTGCGAAAGGGATTCCTGCTTCCTGACATCTGTCAATAATCTCTTTTTTCGTAAGACCTGCCATCATCTTTTCCAGGTCCGGCAACAGCCACTCCCGCTCTGTGATGCGGTCGTTATTGGTGGTCAAGCGCTGGTCGCTAGACAAATCCGCCCGTCCGAATACCAGGCAGAAGCGTCCCCAGTGTTTGTCGCTGATGAGTCCGACGAAAACCTTCTCATCATCTTTGGTGTCAAAGATGCGATAAACAGACCACGCACTGACCCTTGCCGGCATGGGCGGGATCGGCCCATCTGAAAGGGAAGCGTAAGCCATGTGTTGTCCCATAAGGAAGGCGCACGCCTCAAAGAGCGCACTCTTGACGAATTTCCCCTGTCCGGTTTGTTCCCGCTCGTAAAGGGCGGTAATAATTCCGATGACGGCAAACATGCCGCCTGTGATATCAATAATGGATGCTCCCGCCCGGGTGGGCTGCCCAGGGAGTCCTGTCATGTAGGCTAATCCGCCCATCATCTGAATAACCTCGTCCATGGCGTGGCGCTTCTCGTATGGACCGCTAAGGAACCCCTTCAGCGACGCGTAGATGAGTTGTGGGTTTACCTCCTTCATTTGATCGAATCCGTAGCCCAGCCGGTCCATGGTTCCCGGGCCGAAATTCTCCACGATTACATCTGTTTCACCCACAAGTTTGTGAATAATATCTCTTCCCTTTTCCAACTTGATATCTACAGCGATACATCTTTTATTGCGATTGTAGAAAGGGTAGTAGCCGATGCCGAACCCTCGCAGCCGACGGGTAGTATCACCCGTGACAGGCTCAACCCGGATGATGTCGGCGCCCATATCAGCGAGAATTACACCGCAGGACGGCCCCATAACTGCGTGGGTGAATTCTAAAACCTTAACAGATTCCAATGGAAGTTCGTTTTTGTTAGTCATTATTTTCCTCCGCTGGTTATATGCAGAAATTTGAGTGCTTCACCTGCAGAAACCAAGCATCAATTAGGAGCCTTGTAACAGTCTTGCCAAAAACTACTTTCCTATTCATTCCCTCCGTAAATTTACTGGTAACCCACAATCAAACACGCTTATGTTTTTACCTGAATCAGTTAAACTAACAGAAGTTGGTCTTCGAGACGGCCTGCAAAGTGTAACCAAGCCAATATCCTCGGAAATCAAACTCAACGCCACACAACAATTGGTTGATGCCGGCCTGAAACAAATTCAAGTGACGTCGTTTGTTCATCCTGACTGGGTACCCCAAATGGCAGATGCAGAGGCGGTCTGTGCAGGTCTTCCGGAAGCTGAAGATGTGGTCTTCAGCGGCCTAGTATTGAACGCAAAAGGTGTAGAGAGGGCTGCGGCGGCAGGACTGAAACGGGTGGAGGCGTCCATTTCCACCAGTGATACTCATAGCCGCAAGAATGCCAATATGAGCTTGGACGAAGCCATGGTACATCTGAAGAAAATGGTGACACTGGCTCATGATTCCGGAATAGAGGCCCGCGGTGGGCTGCAGAGTGTCTGGGGATGTGTATATGACGGCCATCCTTCTGACGAACGAATTACAGAGATGGTTTCTGCAGTCATCGACATGGGAGTTGTTGCCCTGTCGCTGGCAGATTCTACGGGTATGGCCAATCCGAATTCCATCAAATGGCTTCTTGAAAAGGTCCTTCCAATATGCAACGACACTCCATTAGTTCTTCACCTCCACGACACACGGGGCCTTGGATTAGCCAACGCAATTGCAGCAATGGAGATGGGGGTGAATCAATTTGACACAGCCTTCGGCGGCCTGGGAGGTTGCCCATTTATTAAGGGGGCTACGGGGAATATTGCCACCGAAGATATTGTAAATATGATGAACGAATTGGACATTGAAACCGGTGTAGATATGGGCAAAGTGGCAAAGGCTACAAAGACTTTGCAAAAAACAGTTCCGGAAAGCTATTTTACAGGTAAGCTGTACAAGCTGGAGAACTGATGGGACAGACTATTGTGGAGCAAATTCTCTCCCGCCATGCGGGGAAGGAGGTATCAGCTGGTGATCTTGCTCTCGTTAATGTAGGTGCAGCCATAACCACCGATTCCAGCGCTCCCGTTGATCTTCAATCTGGCACAGTTAAGGACATGACTGACAACAAGAACTATCAATCGGTAAAGATGCCGCAGGTCATGATTGATATTCTGAACGAAGTACGGCGACTATAACTTGTAAAACTATTTTTACAGAACAGGTGATAATTATATTGAGCAGGATGTTATTCTTTAAAACAAAAATCACGCATAGAATCATCTTATCATTAAGTACTATTATTTTACTTACTTCTTGCGGAGTGAATAAATTAGAACAAACTACTGATGGAGAGAGTAGAGCTACAAAGAAATCAGAGATACATTATAATCAAGAAAAATATCTTATAAATATAAAACAACTTACTTTTGGTGGAGATAATGCAGAAGCTTATTTCTCTTTTGATGATACTAGATTAGTATTTCAATTGAAGAATCCTGAAATAGGAATTGATTGCGATCAGATTTATGTAACAGATTGGACAAATGATAATATGAAAGAGAAACTTCCTGCAATGGTAAGCACTGGTTTAGGAAGAACCACTTGTTCGTACTTTATGCCAGGAGATACAACGGTTATTTACGCTTCTACACATTTGGGTAATGAAAACTGCCCGAAAGAACCAGATAAAAGAGAAGATGGTGCATATGTATGGCCTATCTATACTGACTTTGATATTTTTGTTACAGACCTAAACGGAAACATTATAAAGCAGTTAACAAATGAGCCTGGTTATGATGCAGAAGCAACTGTTTCTCCGCAAGGGGATAAAATTGTTTTCACATCTAACAGAACAGGTGATTTAGAACTTTATACTATGAATATTGATGGAAGTAATGTAAAACAAATTACTTTCGGATTAGGATATGATGGTGGAGCATTCTTTTCTCCTGACGGAAGAAAGATAATTTTCCGTTCTTCAAGACCAACAACAAAGGAAGAAATTGAAGTATACAAACAACTTCTTTCTGAGGGATTAGTAAAACCAACAGAAATGGAATTATTTATTTGTAATACAGATGGTTCGGATTTAAAACAAATAACACAATTAGGAAATGCAAATTGGGCTCCTTTCTTTCATCCTAGTGGTAATAAAGTAATATTTTCCTCTAATCACAAATCAGAAAAAGGTTTTCCATTTAATTTATACATGATAAATATAGATGGAACAGGTATAGAACAAATTACTTTTGATGGTGTGTTTGACGCCTTCCCTATGTTCTCTTATGATGGCAAAAAACTTGTTTTTTCTTCTAATAGAAATAATGGAGGAACAAGAGCTACAAATCTTTTTATTGCTGATTGGATAGAATAAATTCTTGTACAGCTGATTTGTAACCTGCAGACATAATAACATTTGGCGTAAATTCCCTGTACCATGAAAATTTTCGTTACTGGCGCTTCCGGTTTTGTAGGAGGCTACGTTTTGGAAGCACTCCAGAATGCAGGTCATAAAATTATAGCGCTGGTACGGTCGGGAAGTGAGCACAAACTCCCTGCTGATTTCTCAGGAAAGATTATTTCCGGCAATGTTTTCGACTTTTCCTTCCCCCCAGAGTCTGATGCTGTAGTCCACCTGATCGGCATCTTACGTCCCAATCTTTGGCGCGCGGACACATTTGAGAAACTTCACTTTCGTGCCACAAAGATCGTTGTAGACAAAGCTGTGACCGCCGGCGCCAAGAGATTCCTCACGGTGAGTGCCAATGGAGTGAAGCCACACGGCACAGCATATCAGCGGACAAAATACATGGCCGAGCAGTACCTCCGCAACAGTGGTCTGGAGTGGACTATCTTCCGCCCGTCTGTGTTGTTTGGGGACCCGGACCATCCCAGGGGAGACGCAGGTAAGCCTGAGTTCAGTTCCCTGCTCTACAGACAGCTGGTGAAGCTGCCACTTCCGGCTCCTATGTTTCACCCCGGAATGGCCATCAGGCAAGCAGGTAGGTTCAAGCTACAGCCGGCTTATGTGGGCGACTTAGCGAAAGGAGTTGCTGCGGCTCTTACAACTGACTCATCAGCCGGGAAGATATATCATGTGGGAGGATCAGACGAACTGACTTGGCGGGAGATTATTGATACTATTGCCACCGCTGTCGGGAAGCGCCGCAAATGGAAGATCCCTGTACCCTCTTGGGGAATCGGTGCCGCCGCCGCCGGGCTGGGATGGCTGCCGTTCTTTCCTGTCACCCGGGACCAGATCACCATGCTCATGGAGGGGAATACTTGTGACGGGAGTGACTTCTACCGAGACTTTGACATTGAGCCCACAGCTTTCACACCTGAGAATCTGGGCTATCTACGTTAGAAAGAGCGGAAGAGCTACATTTCACCGGGGCCGCCCTTCCCTTCCTCAGTGGAGATTTCCAGCGACCCATCGCTATGGTGTGGAAGTATGTTCTACTATATACTTTCTCTGATTCTATCCGAGGATAAGGTCAACAAGTTCTACAATGTCAAAAATGTCAATAATTCCATCTTGGTTTATATCAGCAATGTCTGTTTGCTGTTCGGTGAGGGGCTCAGTATTCAGCATGTGGTTCACAACCGCAATGATGTCGAAGACATTAAGAGTCCCATCCATATTCACATCACCGGAGGCGAATCCGGCGATAAAGAATGAGTAGTAGCCGGCCATAGGAAGCGTCTCTGCCCGTCCGGAGTTATCCGCGGCGTGGATGTAATAACTGATTTCCATATCCGATGACTGTCCCGGGATATAGGCATCGTAACAATCTGGTATATCCTCCGGACAGACATTCATGAGTATACTTTCATAATCGTTCATTGAATTGTTTTTCCAAAAAACCTTCAATTCTTCAATAACTAGTCCTGTTTCACTTAAATCGTCAATAATTGTAACTACCCGGTATTCATTCAGTGGGGTATCCTGATTATTAATGGGGTTGTGGAAGATCTGCAGCATCTCCAGATCGGGAATCCCCTTGGCCCGGCAATGGACGGCGTCTGTGGAAAGCCAGTCGCCCGTGACAGGTAAAATCTCATAGCCTGGCAGAGCTTCCTGATACACCGCCAGCGCCTCATCATCCCAGGAACTGCTCACGATAGGGACAAAGACTTTCTCGTTAAGAATCAGGGAGTTAGTATACGGCTGATTGTTGGGTGTATATACACGGTACATTTCCCACGGCTCCCCAAAGTCATTAACCTGGCTTTCAAAGTATTCCACCACTTCTTCGATTTCATCATATTGGCTATGACTTTCTGGTACTTCTCGGAGAAGAAGTTTTGTTGGAGATAAGAATTTCCCCCAGCAGTCGATATGTTCGATATACTCCCCATTAGGATCGTCCACCACGTGGTATGTGTCGATGCCGTAGTATGCTTCCATGATAGCGTTTACTTCACTGTCAGGGATCTCATTTTCGCTGTATACGAGAGAAGAAGAAGCCGAATTGCCGTAGCTGTCGGTCATGTAGTTTCCGCCGGCATGGACCAGGTCTGTGGCAAAATAGGGTGTGTTCAAATAATCGGCCATTTTGGCGGGCGCATCGTTATCATTGGGCCGGGGGCGGTTGTAGGTAAAGTCCACGACGGAGACATTCCGATCTCCGTCAACCACCCACCAGGGGCCGTAATCCCGCGTCCAGTAGCTGTCCGTGGACCCTAGAATGAATTCCACACTGTCCATATTGACTCCGGCGTTTTCAAAGCTTGTTGTGGCAGAGTTTTCCAGGCTTGCATTCACAAGGCAGTAAACGATAACGTCTTCCGCCATTTCCTTAACAATGGACGTAGAAATGCCCAGGGGATAGCGGATCAGGACGCCCTGCATACGCTCGTGCTCGGCTATGTTTCGGATAGGCTCCGGTGGTGGATCTGTATCCCGGGCATATTCTTTGATTAGATGGCGATTTTCCCATTCCCATTCGGTAAAACCGATGGGGAGTTCTTTCGCTGATTGCGCCCATAAGGAGGCTACAAAAGAAAGCAAGAGAGAAATAGTTGGTGCAAGTCTCTTCATTAACAAAACTTAACCACAACGGGGGGTACAAGCCAAGATTCTATCGGGAGGTGTGATACTCCGCAAACTTATAAAGCTTATTCTAATGACCCTTTCCGAAAAATGTATTAAACACCCTTGAAATTTTGTTGTTCAGGTATATGCTGATTTGTTTAAGATGGGATACCGATGGTTCTTGAATACCATATAGGAATCGACCACTGGACCTATAAATTCTGACATGGTTTTACCCAAGATAATCCAGCGTTTGAATACACGTCTTTCTGAACCATTACCGGGACTGGAAGCACAAGTCCGGATGTCCCCCTCGAAGCGTTTCGCCAGGCCGGATCCACCCAATACGCCCATACCGGCAGCTGTTCTCATTCTCTTATTTCCGGACGAAGACAGCTGGCGATTTTTCTTGACCGAAAGGACACTCGAAGTTGAGTATCACCAAGGACAGATATCTCTTCCCGGCGGTGCCCGGGAGAAAGAGGAGTCTTTGGCGGAAGCTGCCATCCGGGAAACTCAGGAAGAGTTGGGCATCTCTGAAGCTCCCGAGATTATCGGGCAGCTGTCGCAGCTGCACATCCCGGTGAGCGGATTTGAGGTATCACCATTCGTCGGGTGGTTGCCGGATAGACCGGAGATAGATCCGCACGATGCGGAAGTTGCCCAGGTACATGAGGTCACTCTTGCAGAATTTCTTGCGCCGGAGCGCCATAAGTGGGAGCAGAGGACCTTCGGGGAAACAGAGATTGATGTACCGTATTTTAAGCTGGACAGGGTGAAAGTCTGGGGCGCAACCGCCATGATCTTAAGCGAGTTCCGGCAGATTCTGCAGGAAGCGTTGGCCGAGTTAAAGAGTGGGACCGAAATGCTCACTTTGAAGAAGCGGATTTTTTAGGTGCCTTTGTTTCTACGATACCGGGCCGATCAATTAAGTGAGATCATCGATCAGCCGGATTGTGATCCGGTCAAGTTGTTTCGGACTTATCGGCAATTCAAATATATCAATCAGCTGACGTCTCAATGGCGACGGGTTTATTGCCACATGTTGCGCCCTGCCATGCGTGAGAAAAAGCGTCATTATCAGCTATTGGACATTGGTTGCGGGGGTGGTGATATTACTTTTGCACTGATGAAATGGGCAGAGGAAGACCAACTATCGCTCAAGATTACTGCCATTGACCATGACCCAAGAGTCTTGGATTTTCTCCAGCAGATTAATGATCACAATGGTATTCAGTTTTTATGCACCGACCTGAATGATTTGTATGAAATGGATGAGCAGTTTGATTTTATCATTTCAAATAATCTGGTACATCATTTATCCTCAACTGCCTTCAATGAGATCATGACAAAATGTGAGCACATGGTTCGCATTCAGGTAATTTTTAATGATATTGAGCGTTCAGATATTGCCTGGTTGGGTTTTGCCTGCTTTGCCTCCCCATTGTTACATCGCAGTTATATTGTACCAGACGGGCTTAGATCTATCCGTCGCAGTTATTCAAAAGCAGAAGCAGAAAAGTCTGTTCGAAAGAATTGGATAATCAAGCGTTATTTCCCTTATCGATTGTTATTCACCTATGAAAAAGACCCATAAATTTACGCCAGTTTTTGCAGTGCTGAGAATTTCAAGCCCAAATACACAGCAGACATTTGTTGTGTCAAAGGTTGGGTATTCTGTTTTTCAGGGAGACGGTGGGGATGAAAGAAGCACACATTGTTACACTATTTTTTGATATTTAGCCTTGTGAGGTGTAATATTGCTATTATGAAGCGATTCCCAGTACTATTAGTTTTTTTAATTACTCTTAATTCTGATTTGTTTGCTTCGCGCCCTACATTTATTAACATCATAACGAATTCAGATACAATTCATCATCCAACTCTCACTGATGTGAGTGAAACAGAAATCACTTTAGATGCGGGAATAGTTATATTGATTGATGATGTAAATGCAGTAATGGCGTACGGACAGCTAAAGGGATTACCTGTTTTTGCAGGCGCAACCTGTGGGTGTCTTGGTTTTTGCCCAGGGTTTATATTTGCAAGCCTGCTTCAACGTGACCGCATTTATGCAGATGGGCCTTTTGGATTAATGATAGGTCTTGGCACGGTTGCTTTATCTGGAATCTTAGCCTATAAAACAACTCATCGTATTGTAAGAGAAAAACACCCAAAAATGGTATCTATGGATGGATGGAGCATTGAAGAAAAAAGGGATTTCTTTATCAATGCAATACCTTAATGACATTTGTTGTTCAGTTTTCGATTCTTTATGCAATTAATTTTCCCGCCAAGTAGCGGGGTTTTTTGTTTGTGGGATTGGGAGTAGATTTACGACACTATACATACTATGATTTGAAGAGAATTTGATAATATTGATGAGCTATGAGTGAATTCCGAGACCGGGTTAAGATTATAATTTTTGGCACAGATACCACAGCGGGTAAACTATTTGATGTTGTACTTATTATCACAATTATCCTTAGCATTATTGTCGTTTTACTCGATAGCGTAACAGAATACCATCAGAAAAACGAAGATATTTTTTACATCGCGGAATGGATATTTACAATAATGTTTACAGCGGAATATTTACTTCGCATTTTTTGTATCAGAAGACCCGTCAGCTATATTTTTAGTTTTTTTGGGATTATTGACTTTCTTGCGATTATACCCACGTATTTGAGTTTATTCCTGCCGGGCGCCGAAGTTTTTACCGTTATTCGTGTTTTGAGAGTATTGAGAGTTTTTAGAGTTCTGAAACTTGTCCAATATATGGGTGAAGCAAATTTATTAGTGAAAGCGTTGGCCGCCAGCCGCAGGAAGATATTTGTTTTCCTATTCGCTTTAATGAATATTGTAGTAATCCTTGGCTCAGTAATGTATCTGGTCGAGGGACAATCATCAGGATTTACCAGTATCCCGCGCAGCATTTATTGGGCGATTGTAACTTTGACAACAGTAGGTTATGGGGACATTTCACCTGCTACGAATCTAGGCCAGGCCATAGCAGCAGTCATCATGATTATGGGATATAGCATCATTGCTGTCCCTACGGGTATTGTGACATCTGAGATTAATTATGTTCTAAAAAAGACTAAGAAACGGGAATGTATTGTTTGTGGGAAGGGCGGGTTCGATGAAGATGCAAAATTCTGCAGCGCTTGCGGTTCAAAACTAACTAATAAAAAGTGACGAACCACTATTCGGTAAAATTGATTCCTCTGGGTAAATTGAAGAGATGACACAATTCATTAAATCATATATTATCTTTGTTATTCTTTCACTTAGTTGGGTGTGGGGTGATTGTGAAGAAGGGGAGGTTGAGTTATGGGGTGAGTGTTATAATATTGAGGAGACTACTTTTTTGCAACTATCCTGGAATGGACTTACAGGAGAAATACCACCTGAAATTGGAAATCTTACGAATTTAACTAAATTGTGGTTATACTCTAACGAACTTACAGGAGAAATACCACCTGAAATTGGAAACCTTACGAATTTAACTGAATTCTATTTATGGGAAAACCAACTTACAGGAGAAATACCACCTGAAATTGGAAACCTGATAAATTTAGATGGTATTGATTTGCATTCTAACCAATTTGCAGGAGAAATACCATCAACAGTTGGAAACCTTACAAATTTAACTTATTTGAATTTCAGTAATAATGAACTCACAGGTTCCATTCCATCGGAGATATGGAATATGACCAATCTGACTTATTTGAGGTTAAACGATAATCAACTCACAGGAGAAATACCTGAAAGTATATGTGACATTTATCCAAACCTCTCATATTTCAGTATTTCCAACAACCAACTCTGTCCCCCATACCCATCCTGTATAGAAGATTATGTAGGATACCAAGACACCTCCAACTGTAACCAAGGTAGTATTATGGTTGATTACCTTTCAGGCTGGAACCTTGTTGGTTTACCCCTTGAGGTTGAAGATGCTTCATACACTATTCTATTCCCTGAGTCAATAGAAGGAACATTATATTCTTTTGAAGATGGATACATATCTGAATCATATCTTACTCTAGGTAAAGGATATTGGTTACGATTTACCGGTGCTGGAAGTACCACCATAACTGGCTCTCCAATCAGTGAACTTACAATCACTTTAACTGAAGGGTGGAATCTGATCTCGGGCATCACAAACTCTGTGGATGTTTCAGACATACAGGACCCAAGTGGAATTATTATTCCTGGAACGGTTTATGGATTCAGTTTCAACGGCTATTCAAATGCAGAAAGTATTGAACCAGGAAAAGGCTATTGGTTAAGAACATATCAGTCTGGAGATATTATCCTGACCAGCCAAACACCAGCCACCGTGACTGACATAGATGGGAATGTTTACAATACAGTATCTATAGGTGACCAGTTATGGATGGCAGAAAATCTGAAAGTCACCCATTACCAAAATGGTGATGAAATACCATATTCATACAATGACCCTCAATATGGTGCCTATGCCGAGTATAGCAACGACGCTTCCAATGTAGCAGTATACGGCAGGCTCTATAACTGGTTTGCGGTGAATGATGCCAGAGGCTTATGCCCTGTTGATTGGCAGGTACCCTCAGATGATGAGTTGCAGGAATTAGAGATGTATCTCGGTATGAGTGAATCAGAAGCAAATAGTGAAGGTTTACGTGGTACAGATGAAGGGGGTAAATTGAAAGAAGAAGGAACTGAACATTGGAATAGCCCTAATACAGGAGCAACAAATGAAACTGGTTTCACTGCATTGCCTGGTGGGAGACGTGACTACGACTCATACACAGATCAGGAAGTCTGGTGCTGTTTGAACAGATATGGCTTCTTTTGGTCTTCTTCAGAGATTTACAGTGTCAATGCATGGTACCGGGCACTGAGTTTTGATTATGCGGAATCCAACCGTTACCACCTCAATAAGAGAAACGGGTTTTCTGTGCGTTGCATAAGGGATGATATTGCTATGACAGGTGGGCCATTAATCAAAGATCTACCCCAAACTTTTAATCTTACAGGCAAAGCCAACAGCTTAACTGTAAATGGTATGGACTTGTACTTTGGTGTTGAGATGTCAGCAAGAGAAAGACTTAGTTACAGTTTACCTCCAAAACCTCCCTTAGGAGCCTTCGATATCAGATTTAAGGGTGATACAAGGATTGCAGGAGAAAATACTGAAATAGAGGTAATGAGCCCTTATGAAACCATTACTACCAGCTATGATATTGTTATAGAAGCTGGAGAGCATATGAACTGGGTGCTTACTTCTGCAAGTGGTGAAGAATATATTCTTGAAGGCTCTGGTGAGATAATATTGCCAACAGAGGAAACTTTCACCTTAGAGAGAAAGGCTATTATACCAATTGCCTATACACTGCACCAGAATTACCCTAATCCCTTCAATCCAATCACAAGCCTCAGATATGACCTGCCAGAGCAGGCACAGGTAACACTCACAGTATACGACTTAATAGGAAGAGAAGTAACCCAACTTGTAAATACTGTTCAGGAAGCAGGATACAGGTCAGTTCAGTGGGATGCTACAGACTTGCATGGCAAGCCTGTGAGTGCAGGAGTCTACCTCTACCAGATTCGTGCTGGTGAGTTTGTGCAGACCAGGAAGATGGTGCTGTTGAAGTAACCCTCCAAATTGATTCCTCTGGGTAAATTGAAGAGACTTTTATTTATAGCATTGTTGGTTGTGTTTGCCTGTGAGGAGTGTTAATTGTAAAAAAGGGGATTTGGGGTAACTTAAAACAATGATACAGTATATAAAACATCTGTATGCAGTTTCACTTTTTGTCTTAATGGTGCCAGTTATTTGGGGGCAGGATACTGTCACAGACATAGACGGTAATGTTTACCAAACGGTTCAGATAGGCGACCAGCTATGGATGAAAGAGAATCTGAAGGTAACGCATTATAATAACGGTGATGAGATACCTACAGGGTATAGCAATGATGATTGGGCAAACCTTTCAACAGGTGCTTATGCCGTATATGATGATAACGAAAGCAATGCTAATACCTATGGAAACCTGTACAATTGGTACGCAGTGGATGATAGTAGAGCAATTGCCCCTGAAGGCTGGCATGTATCAACAGATGATGAGATTAAAGAATTAGAGATGTATCTTGGAATGAGTCAGGAAGAAGCGGACAGCTGGGGGTGGAGAGGCACGGACGGAGGTGGCAAGCTGAAGGAAGCAGGCATTGCACACTGGGCCAGCCCCAACACCGGTGCTACAAATGAAAGTGGCTTCACAGCCCTTCCCGGTGGTTCCCGGTTCTACAACGATGGTATTTACCAAAATATGGGAGGTTTAGGTTACTTTTGGTCTTCTTCGGAGGACGATAGTAACTACGCATGGACCCGTCTACTAAGTTACAATTTTTCAGGAATTCACCGGGGTAACTACAATAAAAGGAGCGGGTTTTCAGTGCGGTGTGTGAAGGATGATACAGAAACAGGCACTATCCTTGTCCCCTACAGCTCCGGCTGGAACATTGTTGGACTTCCCCTTGATGTGGAAGATGCTTCATACTCTATTCTATTTCCCGAATCAATAGAAGGCACATTATACTCCTTCAATGGTGGCTATAACCTTGCAACAATCCTAACCCATGGCGAAGGCTACTGGTTACGATTTGCCATTGATGGTAATACAACCATTACTGGTAATACAATCAATGAACTTACTATTAGCCTGAATGAAGGTTGGAATCTCATATCAGGAATAAGTACTCCTTTAAATATCACGGACATACAAGACACGGATGGAATTATCATTTTCGGTACGGTTTATGGATTTACTTCGGGTGGTTACTCAAATGAAGAAATTTTTGAACCGGGCAAAGGATATTGGATTCGGGCAAATAATTCTGGTAATATTATTTTAATAAGTGAGTAAATTTTCACTCCAAATTGATTCCTCTTAGACTTTTATAGCATTTAATGACAATTGATCAAATCGCCATATTTAGCATTATTATATTGACTTTTACCCTATTTGTCTGGGGAAAATGGCGTTATGATATTGTAGCTATTATTGCCTTATGCACCCTGTTTATTGCCGATCTGGTATTTGGGGGTAAAAACTCAAGCTTGATTATGGAACCTTCCAATATATTCCTGGGTTTTGGCCATCCTGCGGTTATAACAGTGGCTGCTGTACTGATTATCAGCCGAGCACTATGTAATTCTGGAGTAGTGGATGTCATTTCACGTCAAATTGCACCTTTATCAAAATATCAGATAGGTCATATTTCAAGCTTAAGTGGAGTCGTATCAATGTTCTCTGCAATTATGAACAATGTAGGGGCGCTGGCCCTCATGCTGCCAGTAGCACTTAAAACCTCTGTTAAACAGAAGCGTTCACCCACTGTTTTACTCATGCCCTTGGCATTTGCCAGTATTCTGGGAGGAATGATCACCATGATAGGCACACCTCCGAATATCATTATTTCTACTCTCCGCGAAACCCAGTATATGAAACTTAAGACTCAGGCCATTGAAGATAATACCTCTCAAGCGGCTGAATACCTTGCATCCCAGAATATTAATGTTGAGCAGTTTCATCCTGAACCATTTGGAATGCTGGATTTCAGTCCGGTTGGAGGGATCATTGCCATCCTGGGGGTACTGTTTGTAGCACTGATCGGTTGGAGGTTCATCCCAAAAGAATCTTATAAAAAACCAGGCACTGAATCGTTGTTTTCCATGGATGAATATATAACGGAGATTCGTATTCCCAAGGGATGTAAATTTATTAGTAGGAAGATCGGAGAGATCGAAAAATATACGGAAGACAGGCTCGCAATAATTGGGGGTATTGCGAAAAATGGTAACACCTATATTCCGCGGCACGATCAAATTATACAGGAAGGAGACCGATTTCAAATTCAGGCTGATCCTGTAGATTTGAAGTTAATGATGGATGAGTATGGCCTCAGGCTTACAAAAAAAATGCGGGAACGGATAGATCAGCTGAAAGATGAAGATACCACTTATAAAGAAGTATTAATTATGCCTGATACACCACTTGTAAAACGGGACCGGACGTATTTTCGAAGACATACCTCAAATTCACTTATACTTATGGCTGTTGCACGGCAAGGTCGGCCAATCCGTAAACGTTTGGGGGATGTCATATTTCGTGTGGGAGATGTGCTTCTTATCCAGGGGAATATAGATAATCTTGATGATAATATCAGCTCCCTAAACCTGGTACCACTTGCCCAGAGGGAAGTACAAATAGGTGTATTTTCGCGGGTCAGCCTGGCGCTATTAATTTTTGGTGGGGCCATTTCTCTTATTATGGCAGGCATTCTGCCTACCACACTAGCATTTGTTGGAGCCATTTTAATATATATATTTACAGGCATCCTTCCTATTCGTGAACTCTATCAGCAGATAGATTGGCCCATAATTGTCCTGCTCGGAGCGATGATCCCCGTGAGTGATGCGTTGCAAACAACCGGAAGCACCCAGTTAATTGCTGAATTTATTGTAAGTATAACAGGAAGTTTCCCAAGCTGGTCGGTTCTGGTTATTATCATGGTACTGACTATGTGTTTTTCAGATGTCATAAATAATGCTGCCACTGCCCTCATTATGGCACCTATTTCAGTTGGTATTGCTGTATCTATGGGCGTGAGTGCGGATCCCTTTTTGATGGCTGTTGCTGTAGGAGCATCTTGTGCTTTTCTAACTCCAATTGGCCATCAGTGTAATGCACTGATCCTCGGGCCTGGCGGCTATCGGTTTTCTGATTACTGGAGAATGGGATTGCCCCTGGAGATTCTTATTGTTATTGTGGGCACCCCCTTGATACTTCGTTTCTGGCCATTTTAATAATTTTATTAGCCCTACAAATTGATTCCTCTGGGTAAATTGAAGAGACTTTTATTTATAGCATTATTGGTTGTGTGAGGACACAGCCTGCTGATTTGGACAAAAGGGGGATTTGAGTATGAATAACCGAATTTTAAGCTTTCTGCTACTTTTTATTTTGGCTAATCCTTTCTTTCAACAAGACAAAGTATACGCTTGGGGTTGGGAAACTCACCGCTATATCAATGAAAATGCAGTAGACTACCTGCCTCCTGAAATGGATTTTTTTGAAGATTACAGAGATTACCTCCGTGCGCATTCAATTGATCCAGATG
>JYMV01052677.1_pt1 | contig 15959 bp, 13 predicted proteins | sample 338911 | NCBI WGS metagenome assembly JYMV01 (sample SAMN03354496, study PRJNA234377) | hydrothermal vent metagenome | biome: Deep sea; feature: Hydrothermal plumes at the Eastern Lau Spreading Center, Western Pacific Ocean; material: Seawater | place: Tonga | collected 2009 | depth 2000 m m
TTTCTTCTGTAGATTTTGGATTCAAATAACCAATGACGAGCATAACTCCAACCGATAGAATAAAACTGATGAAATAGCCATGGAGCCAGTGTAAGTCTCCGTCGCCATCAGCGAAAAAAGTAGGGACATCTTTTATATTCACAAAAGTAAAAAAAGCATAGGCTGCCATACCAACGATCATTCCTATTTTTGCCGCAATTGCCGGGATGTGCTTGGTGGCAATCCCCAGAAGAAAAATACCAATAATTGGTACACTGTACAATCCGTTCACCTTCTGTAAATATTCAAAAATTGATTCCATTTGTGCTAATAAAGGCGCTATACAAATGGATGCAATAGCAAGGCCAATCCCAAACTTCTTTCCTACTGAAACGATCTGCTTTCCTGTTGCATTCTTATTGATATACCCATGGTAAAATTGCAGTGAAAAGAGAGTTGATGCACTATTCAATGCACTATTAAATGAACTCAAGATTGAACCCATCAAAACAGCAGAAAATAAACCTAATGACCAATCAGGCAATACATGACGGACAATCGCCCCGTAAGCCTGATCCTGTTTTGAAATATCCAATACATCTGTCATATGTAGAGCAATGATACCAGGGAGGCAGAGTATGACAGGCCCTACAAGTTTCATTGCCGAAGCAAACAAGACACCTTTTTGCCCTTCTGACAGGCTCTTTGCCGCCATAGCCCGTTGCACAATCACCTGGTTTGTGGACCAGTAAAACACCTGGATAAACATCATTCCTGTAAACAGTGTCGGCCATGGGACCGAAACGACTTTATTATCTACATTGGTTTGAGTCATTACTGCAAGGAATTCCGGATTATCTCTACCCAGAATTGATAATCCTTCAAAAAATGAACCTTTACCCAAAGCGATCAGCGCCAGAAAAGGAATAGCCAGTCCGCCAATTAATAAACCAACACCATTTAATGTATCACTTACAGCAACCGATTTCAAACCGCCAAAAATGGCATAGGAGCTCCCAAGGGTGCCAATCGTTGCCACCACCAACCAAAGCGGCAGGTTTAGATCAAACATGCCGATCAAAGCCAAAGAACCGGTATAAAGAACTACGGGAAGCAGTACAGTTACATATCCAAATAGGAAAAGACCCGAAACCATGGAACGGGTGGTTTTATCAAAACGCTTTTCTAGAAAGGCAGGGGTGGTAGTAAATCCACTAGCCAGATACCGCGGCAAAAAAACCAACGCTGTGGCAATCATGGCAAAGGCCGCCAAGGCTTCCCAGGCAATACCCACCAAGGCTTTGTCTCCAAAAACTGCACCGTTTAAACCTACCAATTGTTCTGTCGAAAGATTGGTAAGTAACAGTGACCCGGCAACGACCGGCCATGCTAAAGCACGCCCCCCTGTGAAATATTCTTCAGTAGCATTGTCGGACTTTTTCATCCGATGAACAATGCGGTAGGTGAAAAAGGCAACTGCGCCAGTTGCTATCACAAAGGAGATTAATGAAAAGTTTATCATTTTTTAATTATAAGATAGATGGCTATTTCTACCAAGGTGCTCGGAACCAATATTTGATGCAAATAAAGCTGAACCAACTACAAACCAGCCAATATTATGGTTTGCTAAAAAATATTCGGATGTATTTGATTTTTTTATTGAAAGAAGCAGTCCAACCGATATTATAATAATAAGGTATATGACAACAACAAGGAAATCAATTCCGATAAACATGTGTTAACCTAATTTATTCTCATTTTTTTCATCAACTCTATATAATTCTGAGCTAAAATTCGTTGGGTAAAATAAATGAAATATTTATACTCTCTTAAAATATTTGAAATTAGTATTCTATTTTGTGTAGGTAATTTCTAAGGAGAAACCGTTATTCTATTGACTATGGAATAAATTCGCCATTTTTTTTATAGAATTCCTACTTCAAAAAATTGAAAAAATAAAAGTGGAAAATAACTCTTTGAAGCTCCTATTATGCATGATATTCCTGTTCGCAATGATTCCCGGGCAGACTATTTATATCAATGAAATTGTATCCAGTAATAGTACCGTTTTATATGATGAAGAGGGGAATACTCCTGATTGGATTGAATTCTACAATGGCACCACAGCACAAATAAACCTGGAAGGGTATGGCGTTTCTGACGATCCTGAGGAACCTTTCAAATGGGTATTTCCGGGCGTGACTATTGATTCTGAAAGCTATTTACTTGTTTTCGCATCAGGAGAAGATGAAAGTTCAAATGTACAGCATTGGGAAACCGTTATTAACTGGGGCGACGACTGGAATTACTTCATCGGCTATACAAACCCACCTTCCACCTGGCGGGAATTGTCATTTGATGACTCTGGCTGGTTAAACGGTTCCAGCGGATTTGGTTACGGTGACGGTGACGATGCTACAGAAGTCCCTCAGGTCATGTCTGTCTTTGTAAGGAAAACGTTCCAGGTTGAATCTGCGTTTGTTGCTTATTTGAATGGTGATGAGATCGCCCGTGCAAATATCGGAACTCCCGGGGTTATACCCAACTATGATGAAGGTGCCTATGAATGGCGGGAGGCAGAGATGTATGGTGGCGGTTTTCCTGAACGATACGAAATAGATCCCGAATCCGGGCTTTTGACAAATGGGGAAAATGTTTTGGCGATCCAGGTGCATAATTATAATATAACTTCTTCAGATATGAGTCTGATTCCCTTTTTCACCCTTGGGATGGTCCAGGCTCCTGATAATCCTTCAGGGACTCCTGATATCCTTAATTTTTCATTAACCAATCTTCATACTAATTTTAAAATTAAATCAGAGGGGGAACCTGTTTTATTAACGCATCCTTCCGGTGAGCTTATGGATGTGGTTGATTCAACGGCAATCCCGACAGATATTTCATACGGGCGCCAGCCTGACGGTAGTGACACCTGGTTATTTTTCCCTGAACCAACACCGCAGGCACCGAATGATACGGAAGGATTTAGTGAATTTTGCGAAACTCCTCAAGTTTCTCATCAGGGAGGATTTTATTCTGGCCCAGTGATCATATCCTTATCAATAAACTCAGATACTCATCAGATTTATTACACCCTTGACGGTTCAATTCCATCAGAAGATTCATTCATTTATTCAGAACCGATTTTTATCGCGACAACCATGGTTTTGAGAGCAGCAGCGATTCACTCTGAATGTTTTCCAGGTGAAGTTACTACTCATTCCTTTTTAATTGGTGAGGAGTCAACCCTTCCTGTTGTGTCACTTACTTCGGATCCATTTAACCTATGGGATGAGGATTATGGAATATATGTTATGGGTCCAAATGCTCAGTGGGATTTTCCTTATTTTGGAGCAAACTTTTGGGAAGACTGGGAAAGACCTATTCATGTAGAATTATTTGAGCCGAATGGAGAACTGGGATTCAGTTTAGATGCAGGAGTTAAAATATTTGGTGGATGGAGCAGGGGATTCCCACAAAAATCTTTGGCAATCTATGCAAGGCCGGGCTATGGAACGAATGAGATTAATTATCAGGTCTTTCCAGATAAAGAGATTGATTCATTTGTGGCAATAGTTTTAAGGAATTCTGGTAATGAATGGTTTGGTAGTGGGCAAGATAATGCAACAATGTTTAGAGATGGAATGCATACCAGTTTAAATATCGGCCTGCGGCAGTTTACATTAATGGAGAGTATTGGGGCATACACAATTTAAGAGAAAAAGTGAATGAGGAATTTTTAGCCTCCAACAATCCTGGAGTTGACCCGGATGAATTGGATGAGCTTGAGGCTAATGCAGAAATTATTGAAGGAGATAATCAGGATTATTTAAATATGATTGATTTTGTAGAAAATAATGATCTTTCAAATCCAGACAATTATCTGATTGTTGAAGAGCAGGTAAATATTGAAAATTTCATCGACTATAATATTATTCAAATTTATGTGGGAAACACGGATTGGCCCGGTAATAATATCAAGTTTTGGAGACCACACATTGAAGGTGCAAAATGGAAATGGATTCTTTATGACACTGATTTTGGCTTTGGGCTATTTCCAGGTTGGGCTTCAAACGTATATCATAACACTTTATTATTTGCATTAGATGATAATGGACCAGGATGGCCCAATCCGCCCTGGTCAACACTTTTATTCAGAAGCCTTATGGAAAACGAAGAATTCCAAATAAAATTTATAAACCATTTTTGTTACTATTTAAGCACACGTTTTGAGCCAAGCTACGTAGTAAATCAGATATCAGATATAGTTGACAATATTGCACCAGAAATGCCAAATCATGTTAGTAGATGGGGTGGGAATATTGGTCAGTGGAATCAAAATATTATTGATGTACAGGAATTCGGGGCTCTAAGAGCTGATATAGTATTCAATCATGTAGGAAATTATTTTGGACTTTATGAATCCTCAAATTTGAATGTTTCTGCAGTTCCGTCGAATGGAGGAACTGTATCTGTTTCGGGCCTGATCATTCCCGAAAATCCATGGACAGGTGAATATTTTAATGACATACCCATAGAAATCACTGCCATTTCAAATCCGGGATACAGTTTTTCCCATTGGGCAGGTTCAACTGAAACGGAGGAAGGTATTACCGTCGTTCTTGATGGAGATTTGAATGTAACCGCAGTTTTTTTAGAGGATGACAATCCTGGGATTGCGGTATACATCAATGAGATTCTCGCCAGCAATGATACAACAAATGTGGATGAAGCAGGAGAATTTGATGATTGGCTGGAACTATATAATGCTGGAATTGAATCAGTTAATATAGAAGGTTTGTTTCTCACAGATAATGCAGATAACCTGACAAAATGGACAATCCCTGAGGAGATGGTAATCCAGCCCCAAAGCCATCTTCTTTTCTGGTGTGATGAAGATCAGGAGCAGGGAGAATTTCATACAAATTTTAAGTTGAGTTCTGGAGGTGAATTTCTGGCTCTTGTGGATTTTGATGGGATAACACTTTTGGATTCCATAACCTTTGGCCCCCAATCAACTGATATTTCCTATGGAAGGGTTTCTGATGGAAGCAGTGCTTGGGATTTTTTGAGTCCTTCACCTGGGAATTCAAATAATCTGTCTATCATGGAAATCACTCTTCCTCATAATGAAGGCTGGAACCTTGTTGGTCTTCCTCTTGATACCACTCCTTTTCCCTGTGATGGATATATTGATGGTTCACTCTATTCGTTTGAAACCGGTAGTTACCTAAACATTTCTACTGATGAGATGGCCATCGGCTCCGGCTACTGGCTCCGCTTTGAGGAGGATGATGAATGTACGTTCTCTGGTGTACCAATAGATAATATTACCGTTTCCCTCGATGAAGGATGGAATTTAATCTCTGGTATTTCCACATCTATAGCTATCAACACCATCATTGATTTAAACGAACTCATTGTTCCCGGTACGATCTACGGTTTTGACGGAAGCTATGTCGAAGCAGAATTCCTTGATCCAGGCTATGGCTACTGGCTCAGAAGCTCAGGCGAAGGTGAGATTAGCTTATCATCCTCAGCGCTTCTCAACAAATCAACAACCTTCCAACTCCCAGATCACCTGAACACATTGACACTAAATAACATAGCATTATATTTTGGAGGTGAAATATTCAAAGTAAACAAACTCAGCTACAGTTTGCCTCCAAAACCGCCCGCACCGTCTACAGACGTACGCTTTTACGGTGACACCAAGCTCTGTTCTTCAGACGAATGTGTCATTGAAGTGCTGAATGATGGGAATCCGCTCACTTTCGAATTCGACATAAAAGATGGTGAAGACTGGGAACTAGTCCCTGTCATTACGAACGAAACGAAGTGGAGTGCGGTAGTCCCATTAGCTGATAAAAACCAAATCACTTTGGATTCAGAGGTTAACCAATGGATTTTAAGAAAGTCTACATCAACTGTTCCAAATACCTTCACTTTACATCCAGCTTATCCGAACCCTTTCAACCCAATCACCTCCCTCCACTATGACTTACCGGAACAGGCTCAAGTGACTCTAACTATCTACGACCTGATGGGCAGGGAGGTAGTCCGACTGGTTCACGCCACCCAGGAAGCAGGTTACAGATCAGTCCAATGGAATGCTACAGATGGCTTCGGAAAACCTGTGAGTGCTGGGGTATATTTGTATCAGATTCGTGCCAGTGATTATGTGCAGACCAAGAAGATGGTACTGTTGAAATAAAAGAAACCACCTACAAAAAATAACACAACTCCGAATTATTTGTTAAATAACCCGCCGTCAATCTACATTCGTTCCGGGGTTTGGATTCCCAGAATCCTCAACCCGTTTGCCAGGACTGTCTGCACAGCGGAAATGAGGGCAAGCCTGGATTGGGAGAGACTTTTGTCATCAGTAATAACACGACAAACCGCATAAAACTTGTGAAAATGGGCCGCCAGTGATTGTAAATAATTTGCTATTCCCTGGGGTTCCAAAGTTTCCAAGGCAGTGTCCATCACAATTGGAAAAAGGTCCAATTGCTTTAATATGTCCACTTCTGAGCTGTGGTCCAATAGAGCAGGATCGAAAGATGTGTTCAGGGTATATCCAAGGCTTTCACCATGCTTTATGATGTTTGCAATCCGGGCATGGGCATATTGTAAATAATAAACAGGATTTTGATCCGATTGGTCTTTGGCCGTATCCATGTCAAAGTTAAGGTGGCTGTTCATCCCTCTCATGACAAAAAAATACCGCACCACGTCTGGTCCTGTTTCATTAATTAGGTTCTCAAGTGTGATGAACTGTCCTTCTCTGGTGGACATTTTTACTGTTTTTCCGGCCTCTACCAATGTGACGAATTGATGAATAAGAACCTTGATTTTACTGGTGTCATAATGAAGTGCATCAAGGCAGGAAAGGACATCCGGATAGGTATCCACGTGGTCAGCTCCGAAGACATCCACAATAAGATCAAACCCTCGATTTACTTTGTCCTGGTGGTAGGCCATATCCGGAAGCCGGTAGGTTGGCTCACCGGTGCTTTTGATGAGAACCCGGTCCTGGCTCTTGCCAATGGAAGACGCTTTGAACCAGGTGGCTCCTTCTGATTCGTATATCAAATCCGTTTGCTTAAGGGACTGTAAGAGTTCATCAATGGCTTTGTTTTCGTAATACATTTTTTCATTTGTAAAGCGGTCATGCTTCACACCGATTTTCTCCAGAGAAGATTTTATATTATTAAAGATGTGTTCTTCCGCTTCCTTTTGAAAAATAATGTCATCGGCATGAAGTTTATCTCCGTGTTTTTGTCTAATTATCTGCACGATGTCTCTAATGTATTCTCCTTTGTATCCGCCTTCAGGCAAAGGGATATCCTTCCCCAGTTCCTGAAAATATCGAGCTTCCACTGATTGTCTCAAGAGCCTCATTTGCCTCCCGGCATTATTATAATAATATTCCCGGGTTACATCATATCCGTGCCATTCTAGGATACTTGCCACTGCATCACCTAAAACCGCCTGGCGTCCATGCCCCACGGTGAGAGGTCCGGTTGGATTTGCACTTACAAACTCGACATTTGCTGTTTTCCCCTTTCCCTCTGTTTCTCTCCCATAATGTTGCCCCTCCTTTAGGATCAACTCCGGCAGGCCCTGGTAATAGCTCTTGCTGATTTGGAAGTTGATAAAACCCGGATCTGATACAGAAATTTCCTGAATGAGATCAGGATCAAGTTTTAGGTAAGTTTTTATTTTTTTGGCGATGTCAATAGGTTGCTCTCCGATTTTTTTTGACAGGTTAAAAGCAAGATTTGTTGAGAGATCTCCAAAACGCGGGTTTTTTGTTGGTGCAATATGGATAGGTTCCTCCTGAATGTTCAGGTGGCGCAAGACGTCAAGTAAGGATTGAATCAGATATTTTTTTATCATCATCAACAATCTCATAGAAAGGGGCATCTGCCCATAATTTGTCCAGATTGTAATAGTTTCTTTCGTTTGTTTTAAAAATATGGGCTATTACGTCTACATAATCCAGAAGAATCCACCGCTGGTTTTCATATCCTTCAAGGCGCCAGGGTTTATGAGGTGTTCCTCTCCTGATCGCATCTGCAATGGATTTTACTTGGATTTCTGTGTTCGCTGAACAAATCAAAAAAAAGTCTGTTATACTGGTTAGTTCCCTTACATCAATGGAAATAACTTTTTCAGCCTTTTTAGATAATGCCAGTTTTCCGATAAGGCTGGTGAGTTGATCGGATTGATCTTGTGACAATATTAAAACTGGGTACTTAAAAAATCAGAAATAGGTTCAATTGAAGAATAGTCTTTTCCTACGATTAAGGTAATATCCGCATCAATTGTTTCATCAGGCTGGATCAATACCCGGGATTTATCTTCAATATCAAAGCCTAGGGAGGAGGTGACCAATTTCAGTGCTTCGTAATTTTCATTTCGCGATATAAGCAGAGTGTGAGTGTAGCCGAAATGATCGGCGTCCTCTGATCGTACAACATCAAATTGGTTGGAACGAAGAAATTCAGAAATTTCTCCAGCTAATCCGTTCTTTCCACATCCGTTGAGTACTTCGATCTCGATTTCCAGAATAGGGTTTTGTTCATATAAATCTTTAGCCAGTTCTGGCTGATCTGGAAAGGAGGGGAATGTCACTTCTAAAGTGTTCATTGATACACCGGTTTGTGTATATTTCTTTGAAAACGAATAGATAAACACAATCAATAGCAGGGAAAGAATTCCAATAATGGAATTCATCAGCGTATTTTTGATTTTGTGTTTTCCTGTTGTGCTTTTCCGGGTTTTTGATATGGCGAAACGTAAGGGTTTCTGCCTCGATTTTTTTGTCATAGCGCTACCTGTTGTATATCGGGTTGAGGGTTAGTGGTTGGTGTCTTCGGTATGTGGGACTTGTTTGGAAACTAAGTTGGAAAAGAGAATTCTCAGTAAATTTATAATTAATACTTGCGCCGTAATATATGTTATTGTCCAATCCGGATTGCTGCTGTGTCATCCCGGATTGCAAAAGAGTAAAATTCAGATGTAAACGTAGATTGTCTGTTAATAGATAATTCATTTGATTGGAATAACTCCCGACGCTAAACGACTGATTCCCAAAACTGACCATATTCAGGGAGAATCCATGGTGGATATTGAAACGGTCTGGTGATAAGAATGAATGGTAATTTTCTTTCGGGGAATGCATGGTAGCAGGAAGGTTAAGTTCAGAAATTTCCTTTTTAAATTGACCCGCTGCAAATGAGATGAGAAAGGTAAGAATAAGGATTTTATACGATTTTGTCTGCATTGTATATTTTGAAATTACAATTAATTTTTGAAACTTACTTCTTTGTATTTAGTCCTGAGATTTCGATTGAGTTTTTATTTGTTCCGGACACCTTTTGATTTATTACTATGTGATAATTTTAGGTGTATCCATCATGAAATATTCACCCTGTTCATTATTACTGTCAACTGTTTTTCGGTAATGGAATTGATAAATTTTGGAGAAAAATTTCTTTTAGATGATCTATCAGTCAATAACTCCTCCTCCCAGACACACTTCCCCATCATAAAATACAATTGATTGTCCTGGTGCAACAGCAAACTGAGGTTTTTCAAAATGTACAAAAACGGAATTTTGATTTTCGGTATTCAGTGTGCAGCTTTGATCATCCTGTCGGTATCGGATTTTTGCTGTAACAGTTTCCGGAAGATTTGATGAATCAGAATGGATCCAATGCAAGTCCACAGCTTTCAAAGTGGTGCTGTAAAGTGATGGGTGATCATGACCCTGGGCAATGATCAGTTGGTTCTTTTCATGATCTTTTTCCACTACATACCAGGGAGCTTCCTTATCACCGAATCCGCCCCCAACCCCAATTCCTTTTCGTTGTCCGATTGTATAATACATTAATCCATCGTGAATCCCAACGTTGTTGCCATCAATAGTGAATATATCACCTGGTTCCGGAGGGATGTACTTTTTCAAAAACTGTGTAAAATTCCGTTCTCCGATGAAACAGATACCCGTGCTGTCTTTTTTTTCATGGGTTATCAGGTTGGCCTTTCTAGCCAAGCGGCGGACTTCTTTTTTTTTCATGTTTCCAAGTGGGAAAAGGCTCTTTGCAAGTTCCTTTTGTCCCAAAAGATATAGGAAGTAACTTTGGTCTTTAGCGCTGTCTGTTCCTTTCAGGAGATGATAAACATTTTTTCTTTTTTCTATTCTTGCATAATGCCCGGTCACGATGTGATCTGCTCCAAGTTCTAATGCGTAATCTAGAAATACTTTGAATTTAATTTCCTTATTACAAAGAATATCGGGGTTTGGTGTTTTTCCTGAACGGTAACTTTTCAGAAAATGAGCAAATACCAGTTCTTGGTACTGTGCTGAAAAGTTTACACTGTGCAGTGGAAGATTCAAAGTGTTACAAACCTGCAGGGCATCTTTATAGTCTATTGCTGCAGGGCAGGTCTCATCTTCATTCCAGTTTTTCATGAATAGGCATTCTATTTCAAACCCATTTTCTTTTAAGAGCAGCGCAGCAACAGAACTGTCCACACCGCCACTCATTCCTACGATTACTTTTTCTGCCATCAGCGTTTATTATGATGCTGTTTTAGGATTTCGCTGATTTTCTCAGTGAGCAAATGGACGTCTTCTTTGGAGTTGTCCCTTCCAAAGCTGATTCTTAACGTTCGGATATTGTGATCATTGCTCATATTCATAGCTCGCAATACATGAGACGTGTTGACTGACCCGGAAGAACAGGCGGATCCACTTGAAACCGCAATTCCCTGCAGATCTAGTTTGATAATCAAAATATTACTGGTTACAGCAGGAAACGTTGCACTGATCACTCCCGGAAGAGAATGTTCAGGATGACCGTTATAAATTATTTCTGGGTAGGCATCCGTCATTTCCAGCTTGAATTGATCAGCAAGTTGTTCCAAATGTGTTTTTCTTTTTGCTATATTTTTATTCGCCAGCTCAGAGGCTAGACCTAACCCGGCAATACAAGAGGTGTTTTCAGTCCCAGCACGGAGATTCCTTTCCTGTCCTCCCCCAATTACAAGGGATTTCGGGTTTGTACCTTTTTTCAAATAAAGAACACCAACACCCTTTGGCCCGTAAAACTTATGAGCAGAGAAAGATACCATAGTTATTTTCTGGTCTGAAATATTGATCGGGATTTTTCCTAGAATCTGAACTGCATCAGAATGAAATGGAATCCCATTTTTCTCAGCGACACTACCAATGCGTTCAATGGGCTGAACTGTACCGACTTCATTATTGGCAAACATGATGGAGATCAGTCCTGTATTTTTAGTAATTGCATTTTGAATGTCCTCAGGGTTTACCCTGCAGGCATGATCAACAGGGATTATTGTAAATGTTACACCAAATTCTTTCAGCTGTTTTAGTACGTTCAGCACAGATGGATGTTCAATTGCTGAAGTGATGACATGTTTTTTTTGTTGGTGGAGAAGGTTCCAAAGGACAAGGTTGTTTGCTTCTGTTCCGCCCCCGGTAAAAATTATTTCGGATGAGAGACATCCAATTGCTTGAGCCATTTGTTTTCTGGCAATTTCAATGACCAGGCGTGATTTCTGTCCGAACTGATGTGCGCTGGAAGGATTTCCAAAGTGGTTTAACTCTGTATCCTGCATTAATTTCAGGACAGCAGGATGGATAGGTGTAGAAGCACTATGGTCGAAATACAGCATATGTTCTTTTTTTTGCTCTTCCGAAATTATAGAGGCAGGTATTGAAAAACCTAAAGGTCGTTACGAATTGCGGCGTAACGGACAGTTTTCATCAAATTCTCATAAAATGGAGGCTTTCGTTTTTCGAGATCCTTAATTGTAGCAGTATGATCATATGTATATCTGATAACGTCCCATTCAAAAGTATCTCCAACAGTAAGAAAGGCGACTGCTCCGCGGGTATCTCCATCGAAAGAGAGCCCTGTGGCTCCTTGACAGAGTATCGTCAAATCATCTTGTTTTTCAAATCGTGGTGTATGGATGTGTCCATGAACAAAAATGAAATTTTTGATATTGGGTCTGGCTGCTTTCACATGCCTTTTCCAATTTAAAGCCTCCTTGAGTGTGGGAGGCATATCATCTCTTTGATACCATGCATGAGTAAATTCAATGATGGTGTTTTTAACCTGAACTCTGTGAGCAACATGCATTTTTTTTAAAAAAGTATTACCGGTTGCTCCAATTTGTTTTGCTGACCATTCTATATTTGCAACAATATCTTGGCAAAGCGGATCATCTGGATCCATTCCTTCAAGGCAAGGATGTGTTACTGTCCAAAGCCGCTCAATAATATACCGGTCATGATTACCTCGAATAAAAACACAGTTTTTTATAGATTGTAGTGCTTTCAGAGTTTCTTTTGGTGCAGGACCTAAGGGAAAACAATCCCCGAGACAAATTACCTGATCTATATTTTTCCGCTCACGGATAATTGACAAAGCTTTTTGTAATGAGACAATGTTAGAATGAATATCCGTGATGATGGCAAATGTCATTCTGGTCATGGGATTTAAATATAATGTAAATATTCTCCAGATAGCAAGATACAAATGATAATACTTTTCTTGGTGAGTATCAAATAACACGTTTAAAATGCAATATTCATTATGACTGAAACTATATTGATTATAGGGTCGATTGCTCTTGACACAATTGAAAACAACAGAGGGAAAAGAGAAGATCTCATAGGAGGGTCTACTACCTATGCAACAGTTGCTGCCGGTCGGTTGGTTCCCGTGAATGTTGTGGGCGTGATTGGAAATGATTTTCCTGATGAAGGATTGAAGATCTATAAACGTTATGCCAACAGTCTTGTAGATTTAGAATGCAAAGAGGGCAATACATTTCGGTGGGGAGGCCGATATGGGGAAAACATGGATAGCCGGGAGACACTTTTTACGGACTTGGGAGTATTCTCAGATTTCTCACCCAGGTTGTCTACGGTGAATAAAAATGTTTCAAACGTGTTTCTTGCCAATATTCATCCTTCTCTCCAATTATCTGTAATAAACCAAATGGCAGGTAAGCCTCTCATTGTTACTGATACAATGAATTTATGGATTGAAACAACCAAAAATAAACTTCTTAAGGTTCTTAAAAAGTCAGATATTCTCCTTATAAATGAAAGTGAAGCAGAATTAATATCCGGCACGAATAATATTGATCGTTCTGCTGTACAATTGCAGGGTTTAGGTCCCAGTACAGTTGTGATCAAAAAGGGAAGTTCAGGTGTGGTTCTTTTTCATGGTGAGGAAAAAGTTTCAATTGGTGCATATCCCGTGAAAGACGTTATTGACACAACCGGGGCAGGAGATACATTTGGAGGCGGATTTGTTTCAGCGCTAGCATCAGGCGGTACCTTTCGTGATGCTCTCATCAAAGGTTCGGCTTTGGCATCCATTTGTGTGGAAGGTTTTGGTGTAGAATCCCTGCTGGAGGTAAACTTAGAAGAAATTAAAAAGCGTGAAAAATTTCTTTATTCTGTTTTTTGTTCTTGATAAAAACAGGGCAAAAAATCTAATTTTTCATCTTAGTTAATTACATTTTATCATAAGAAAAAAGGAATAAATACAATGAGAAAATTGACATTTCTTACAATTACCTTCATAACATTCTTCATTCTAGGATGTACCAGTGAAGAACTCACATCCGCAAGATTGTATATCCAGCAGAAAAACTGGGTGAAAGCAGAAGAATTCCTCATCAAGGCATTAAAAGTTGAACCGGAGAATCCGGAAATTCCTTATCTGCTTGGACGGCATATTTATTCCCAACGGGAAGACTGGGATAAAATGAATGAATTGTTTGACCGAGCTTTAAGCATTGATTCGGAGAAGGTCATCTTGCTGGGCGGAACTGTACGGGAATATGTTGAACAAACTCGATACCAACACTGGAGCAAAATATTCAATAAGGGGGTCGCCAGTGTTAAAAAATATTATGAGCAAGGGCACAAGGATGGACAGATAACACTGAAGGAATCTATCGATCTTTTTGAAACTTCTGTACAAATATATCCAGGTGAAATCCAGAATTATCCCATTCTATCAAGGTGTTATTTTGAAATGGGAGATTCAGTAAGATCCATTGCCACTGTAAAAAAAGGAGCTGAAATAAGCCCTGATAATTTCAATATTAATCTTAATGCAGGCCAAATTTTAAATAACACGAATGATAAACAGGGCGCCCTGCCTTTTTTGAAACATGCAGTTGAACTAGAACCTCACAACAGTGACGCAATACAGCTCCTTGCACAGGTGTACTATGATCTAGGGAAACAACAGAATGCTATTAAAACGTACAAAATTGCAATTGATGAAGAAGATGATAAAAAGGTAAAAGCAGATTTGTACTTTAATTTAGGTGTGATTTATAATCAAATGAGCGAATTTGATGCAGCAGAAATGGCTTTTGATGAAGCCTACTATTTAAACGATCAGGATTTTGAAGCAGTATTGGGCATGGCGCACGCATTTGAAGGTCTGGGAGATAAATATAAAAATGGAACAGACGGTTTTGAAAAGGATTTGACTAAAGCAGCAAGATGGTATAGAAAGGCAGGAAGAAAAATTAAGGATGCCATGACCATTGATTATGAGAATGAAGAAAAATATACCAGACAGCTGGAGTTAATCCAATATAAGAGAAATATTGTAGAAGGGGAACAGGAATAGAAAAAAAGGTTGCGATCTTTGATAAAATATTTTTAAAATTTTTAGTGGAGGCGGGGAGAGTTGAACTCCCGTCCGAAATAAAACCCTAAGAAACATCTACATGTTTAGTTTGCTGGATTAATCTCATTCCCATAGCTGCCAGAAGCCCCAGGCTATGGGAACCAGTCCAGTTGAATCTCATCCGGACAGTTTGGACACCTGCCCGAACCAGCCCATGTAAATGACGCCCTTGAATAAAACCATAGGCATATTCTATTCAGGACGACTTACGTCAATTAAGCGTAAGCTACATTGCCATAATTGGCACTTATTAAGTGTCCAGGTGATTTACGAGATGCCTGGGCCTCGACATGCAGTTTAATAGCGTTTTTATCCCGTCGAAACCGGTCGCCCCCATTGTCAAAAAGCAAACAAAATAGACGATTTTTTAAAGATAGAAAGGCCCCGAACGCCAACCCGGAGCCTTTATATCTTCCATAGCAATTAAATGCTATTTTTTCACTTGCCAATCTTCTAGCTTCGAATTCTTTTATTAAGTAAAATTCTTGTTCTAAAAGTATGGTAAAGATACGTTCCAAATAATTTGTAGTGCAATATTAAAAACGTAGAAATTGTATTATTTTTTACTTTTGTATAGTTTTCAAAGAAATTACCTGTGAAATTTGTTTGGGGTTCTTTTATTGGAAAACTAATTTCTTTCCTGCCTGACCACCGAAATTGCGCCCGTAGCTCAATTGGTAGAGCAGTGGCCTCTTAAGCCATTGGTTGAAGGTTCGAGTCCTTCCGGGCGTACTACCATAGTTCTCTGACGGAAGCCCCTGTTTTATGACGGGGGCTTTCTGTTTCTATAACTAATCCACAATACCTTATTAAACAGTCAATCCTATTCAAATAAAGTCAAACATACCTAAAAGTGGGACACAAAAAGGTGGGACACACCCCATGGGGCGTATGGGGATTTACATTGGATGGTGTTTCACCTCTCCGCACCAAAAGTCCATATCAACGTTGAATGGGTAAAACAAAAAACCCCACGCATGTGGGGATTGATATAAAACTAACAGCAGACAGCCTACCAATCATACCCATTCTTAATGAGCCAGTCTTGTTATTATGAAGAACGACATAGTTACCTAATTGATAGTTACCACACCTGTATATCTTTTTACATGTGTGGATTCAAAAAGTAGACACGATGATTGAGTTTCAAAAAAATCAGCACTTGTGTTCCAGATAACATTTTCAGTACAAGCTGGTCTAACATTAGGATCCAAA
>JYMV01041292.1_pt1 | contig 15954 bp, 10 predicted proteins | sample 338911 | NCBI WGS metagenome assembly JYMV01 (sample SAMN03354496, study PRJNA234377) | hydrothermal vent metagenome | biome: Deep sea; feature: Hydrothermal plumes at the Eastern Lau Spreading Center, Western Pacific Ocean; material: Seawater | place: Tonga | collected 2009 | depth 2000 m m
TATTAAAAAAAAACCCAAATTGGAATGCGGCGTTATATGACGTCATTAATGACGTCCGTGCATTAGTTTCAAAGGCGTGCACTAGTTCCAGGACTAGTGCACTGTAAGGCATGGATTTCATTCAAATGAGTGCATTAGTTTAAAATAAAACTAATTCATGTGGTATCAATTCTAATTTTTCATTGGTTCTTAATAAAAGAGTGTGTAATAATATATGCTATGCTATTGTTACTTGTTATCTGAATCTTAAAAGAATAATAACCAAAGTTTTATATTAAACAAGAAAGAATATTGATAAAAGTATTCACTAAGTATTTCATACATGTTTTCCGTTTACCTTTTAAAAATCGATGGGTTATACAATGTTAAGATTTTGTATTTTTAATAACGGATGAAATTCGATCAATCGATACTAGCATACTAGAATTATACAATGTAAGAGGTCAGCAATTTCTATTTACATGACCTCTCAATATCATGGCTTCCTTCATACACTTCAATAACAAGTGGCGGAGTTAATCCAGTATTATGGGTCCAAACCTCTTCTCTTAGTGAAATGTTGCAATCATACAAGTGTTTCCCACATGTCAGTAAAATGATAACCCTCATCTATAATTGGGTGAGCAGCATTGTAGAAAACGTTGGGCACTAATATTGAACTGTATACATAGCATATTCATATTTCGCAATACAAATGTGTACACTATTAGATCATTCTACCTTACGATCACTATACATAGCAATATATCTCATTGGTTAAATTCGTGATTCCTTAATCTGTCAAATGATTGAATGAACATTGAACGGTCATGTTCGCTACGTCAATTTGAGACGTATTTCCCCGCACTTCAATACCACGACGTAATGAAAATGCAGTCGGTAGAATCATCTCATGCAACGTCGCGCCATTGTGTGGTGATACAACAATTTCTATTATGTATATTGCATCAGACAGCCTACTTTCTTGAATTTCATAATGTTAGATAAGAAAAATTATCCTCTGCAGTGCATAATCTAATAGTACTGCATTAGATTGCTGCCAAAATAAATAAAAAATAAAAATAAATGCATGTATATTCTACATTATACGCTTACCTGACAGTTTTAACAATTGAGCAACTGGTGAGTTGCAAAGAGTGCATTCATCTGTATCTAAAGAGGGAGTCTGGTCTGCAATACAAATAAAATAGTTAATAACATAATAAAATTATAACAGTAACATTAATAATAAAATTGTTTGTTTTTGTCTTAAGTAAGAAAATAGATATGTACACGTTTAATCAAAAAGAACGTTTAAACAATTGATGGCCACTAATTCCACCAATATCAACAAAACGAAGAATCACCTTTCACCACTCACCGAACACAAAAAAGACGACAACGTGTGACGATGAAAGGTCATGTATATATACAATGCATGTGGTTACTTGGAAATACCTATATTGTTTTCAATGTCATGAATTATTTGCCAATAAAACATCAATGGTTGTCAAATAAACAACTTTCCTTTAAGCTTGGTGTAATTTCACCACTTCGATGTACAGCCCTTTCAAAAGGATATACATTGATTGTTCGGGTCGAATACAATTCTACTATAAACTCGCCAAGCGACTTCTTCTTTAGTTTACAGCAAAACGGCATAACTGAAGATTACTAGCTGGTGCGCATGCGTGATAATTATTTTATTAAAAAACATTTTTGTATATTACACTTGACTTAGTGAATTATTTACAAATTATAACAAATTTTTTTCCCTTACACAATATTTAGTAAAAATATGTACATTAAAATCAATGGTTTCGAAGAATAGATACAGAACTATTTTTCTCTAAATATGTTTTGTGATTGTGAATGGATGTGACCTCTAGATGAGTGCCTCATAATGTCAATAGCTCCCTTTACATGTACAAGAAAACATGTGATAATTTTTACGTTCTCAGGAAACGTATTGTAATCACGTGATTAGTCTATTGTTATCATTGTATGTAACGTCAGTGATATTTATCATCATAAATCGTATAATTCCATGCTCCTCAATGTATAGAATTACTGTATTACATAGATCCCAGAGTACCATGTATAACTATGAGTAAAACAAACGTACCAGACAAAATTATGAGTGATTTCTAACTGACTGTGGATATAATAGACGATGTCATAGGAGTATAACTGTGGACAAAATTGCGTGATTTTTAAACTTACTGTGGATAGGATAGAAAACGTCATAGGAGTATAGCTGTGGCCAATTGTGTGTTATTTTAAAGCTTACTGTGGATAGGATAGACGATGTCATAGGACTATAACGGTGGACAATTGTGTGTGATTTCTAAGCTTACTATGGATAGGATAGACAATGGCATAGGAGTATATCGGTGGACAATTGTGCGTAATTTCTAAGCTTATCATCTATCCTAGACGATGTCGTAGGAGTATAACGGTGAAGATAAATGTGTATGATTTTCACAATTACGACGAATATATAGTAGAATGTAACAGAAGTACAATGATGGGCATGCTCTTGTAATTTTACTGAACGTAACATTCTTTCTTTGTTTAACAAGACCGATTGTAATATGTTATCGCGTTGTCGTCGTTGTCGTCGTCGTCCGTCTGTATTTTTTTTTATATTCATTGGGCCGAGAGCTTTTGATAGTACGTCAAAGGATTTCCTGATATTCTTTGGTTTCGGAAATGAACTCAACCTAAACGGGAAAACAAAAAGCCCAATTCCAAAATGTGAACTTTCTTTTTTTTTCAATCTTTTGCCAAAAAATATTATTTTACATCCATTTGTGCAAAATGATCATCTTTATGGGATAAACATTCCATTTCATTTCGAAAATCAATCTAAAAGGGGGTTAAATTCCAACAATTTGCATATTTTAAGGCATATTTATCGCTTGAAATAGTAAAACGTGACAAAAGTCCAAAAAGACAATGGGTACAATATATTACTGTGTGCAACACATTATTATGTTCAACACTTTACCGTGTCAGGTAAAATTGTTGTGTTCACGCTAGCTTGTAATATACACATGTTCAACTTTCCGGTGTCTACATGCTGCGTTCGGATTATACGTCGTTTTGAGTATCCCTTTTTAATATATAAATGTTATTAAATATTAAATTGCTAATTTGTTTTGTATTGTGTAAATAGTCATTACTCGTCCATCTACAATACTGATTACATCTTTAGTATCGTTTGGGCTATTAGTCCTCGAGGGTATCATCATCCCGGTAGTCAGTGTTTCGGCACTGATATGGTTAATGAGATATACATATTATTGAAATTTACAGTTCCTATGTAATTAAATATTAATAAAACTAATGTTCTCCTACCTCAGGCATAGAAAACAATAGACGAGTTTGGGTATCTTGTTTTGTTTTTGGTTTTATTGCTTCCAAAGACATTTGAATTATTTGGCTTACCAATCTTTTGATCATGAGCGTACCTGATGAAGGTTATTCCAGAAACGCGTCGTGTGCACTAATTTTGATATCTACATTGTTATTGCTCTTTACCAAGAATCATATAATCTTTTGTTATTGTTGTATACCGGATATAAATTTTTTCCATATTTGACTGTAGTTTCGATATTCCCAAAGTTTGTTATATTCACCGTAAATGAAATAGCAAAATTAGTTATTTGTAATCAAATTTTTAAACCTCCTTTTTTCATACTGGTTCATGTTCTTTCTTCATAAATCAAACTGCTTTCACTTATGTTTGAAGACGTAGTGAACCACATATTTGAATGTGACAAAATCAGCCTTGTAGCTTATGTTGATACGGTTCAATAGGTATATACATATGACATAGTTTCCTTAACAGCTTTGTTTTGTGGCACACAATGTCATGAAACCCTGCGTGATGGTACATCAATGGATTGTACCCTTTGACTATTTATCTTAAGTAATATTTACTTACGGTAGAGTACTGTAAAACTATCTGCATTATTTATCTCGATTGTAAGACATAGTAAATAACCGTAATTGTTTTCCCTGGAGAAAAAAACAATAAACGTTAGAGAAACCCGAGAAGAGCAATCAAGAATTGACAAACCAGAGACATTGGCAACATTGGATACACAAGACACAGGAAGAAGACAAAACACAACAAGTAAACATAACTCAACATAGAAAAAACACAACATAGAAAACTAAAATGGTGATCAACACAGACTCTACCATTTAACATTTGTTTATATACATTATTAATGGAGTCCTTCTAATTATGTACTCCTTTCTTATTTTGCAATCTTTGCACACATGTGTCAAACTAGCTTATTTTGTTTTTTCTCATCATGTAGTCATTCTGCTTATGCATTTTTTCCCCCGATAATATACAAAAGATAATCATGTGTACCAAAGCCTACCTTTACTAAGTTAATAATATATCTATTTTCCTTCATAACTCACCAATCAGCACCTGGTATAGTGATTTATTCTGTGAGTTTGTAGGGGGTTTACGGGTAATGTTCTTCCTTAACTGCTTCAAATAAAAATAGATTTCAAAATGTGGCTGTGACTCATTTTAACGTGTGGAGACACTAAATAGTCATTCATTTACCATCATACGTTGTCAATACGAATTTGGTTACGTCAAGTAAATCAATCTGAAACCCTTATTTAAAAAAAGGCGGTTCTATTGTTGTTCTACATCGCACAAATCAAAAAAATATAGTTTTGAAAGTACGTAGAGGGTACTAGCCCCTATTGTATTAACAGAATGGAATCACAAAGTTGTTTTTATTCGCTTGATATTAGGAATATAAGGGTAAGCTTTCATAGCAGTCCTAAAGCTTCCCACCTCACTTTCCTATCATCTCCTATACGTTGCCCTTTTTCTCGGTCCACTCTTACGCCGCTTCATATACATGTATTATTATGAATGACTTTTAAAACGAAATTCGTATGTTTAAACTTACCAGACTACTAGAAAGCGGCCAACGATTTTGACGCACTCGTAATTAACAATATATCTTCCCTGCGTTATCGTTAATGTAGTTTCACTGAATGTCCAAAAACCTGATACACTATTCCCATTCTCTGCCGTGAAGTTATTATTAATCCAATTACATGGAAACGTGCAATTTTGACCTGAAAGCAATGTATATAATTATAGACTGTGTATATCAAACTTTGGCAGTCATCACCTGACTTTTATACTCTCTTAAATAATAGGATACCCTATAATGTGCTAACATAAGAGTCAACGTGACACAATATGCAATATTGACATCCACACTTGCCTTTTGAACAGCACATTTCTGTGTCCACACTTGTTATAGTAAGTAAAAAAAACAAATAAAAACACTAAAAAGTACTTGTCAAATCATTTAACAATCGAATAAATTGGATTTTTATCGTCTGCACTGATGGATCAATTGGTTGTATTGAATTCCATCTGATAAGAAATGAACATCGCCGGGGAAAGTCATGTCGACCAAACCAATAAAATTGTCTGATGAGTGCATTAAAACGATAAATATCACCGGGTTTTCTTTTTATTAACCTATATAAACGAAACAATGATATATTTTTCATTTTCGTCCCAATGTTGAAGATGGAGGTTATCCAGTGTGTAAGTCTTATCACTGACCTTAAATAACCCATCCATTCTATCGTTCTTACAGTAGATGCTGGCAATATTCTATCCGACACAAACAGGTAGGTATCAAAAGAAAGAAAATTCTAAATGGGGAATATTGAGTAGGGGAGGAGTGACTTAAGGCGTCAACAATAACGAAATTATAATCCAATTCATTTTATTCACTATATATATTGTTGTTATGCACAAAATTCATTCGTAAATGTCTTTCAATTCGGCGTCGATCGTCTTTGGGTCTCGAGCGAAGAATTCATTCACGATATCTTCCAGAGTAAAGTTCCGATATCTGTATTTGATGAAGTGAACACAATAGAGTCCACAAGACCTTCTCGAGCAGAGACGTCATGCTTAGACATTTTCGAAACAAACACGGAACCAGTCAACCGTATTCGCAGAACCATCATGGATCTGGACAGCAACGACTTCTTCGATCCCCGAATACGAAACGTGATAGTCTTGGACGACCTGACGTCGACCGCGGCCAAGGAACCCGAGAATCAACGATTTCTTTACCGAGGGAAGTCATCACCGAAACTTGACAGTAATCGCTCTGAACCAAGACATGTACTTTGGTAAAGATCCCACACAAAAGGAGAAATTGTCACTACCTTGTCCTGTTCAAGAACCCGATAGATCGACAACCCATCTCGCGATGCTCGGAAGACAGATCTACCCCGGACGGGCCCACGACTTTGTACATAAATTCGAAGTAGTCACGGATGAATTCTACTCGTACTTGGTCGTGGATCTGAAACCCGAAACCCCGGAATGGAGGAAATATACCAAAGTCTTCGAGGAAGAAGCATTGGACGACATGCAGACCGATCAGATGGACTCGCTAGCCACGACTTCCAATTCTTTACGTATTGGGAACATGTATCGAGAAGGGGAATAATAAAGAGAAGGACGAGGCCGAGGAGGTAGAGGAGTTTGAGGGGGCGGAGGAGGAGGTTAAGGGGCGGCGGAGGAGGAGGAGGTGGAGGTTGAGGGGGCGGAGGAGGATGAGAAGGAGGAGGTGGAGGAGCAGTAGGAACACCCGGACCTCTTAGCCTGTTCACCCTGCAGACTCGTATTCGCTCACGCGTGGGGTTTGAAAGATCACCAGATACGTGGATGTCCCGTCGACGAACCTCCCGCCAAGAGATGCAAGAGAGAAGACGGTGGGGTAGAAAGCACCTACGGCTACGAATTAGAATGCTACCTAAAAGATCTGCCGGCAACCGTGTGTTGCGCCGACCAACTCCCCTCCCGAGTAGAGAACCGATGCCAGAGTGTCATCGTCAACACGGACTCTTGCGATCGAGAAGGGAGACAGTGGGTGGCATTTCATTTCCCAAAAGAAGAAACCGCTGAATTTATCGATTCCTTCGGACGAGCACCGGAAACGTATCACCGTCGCCTCAGAAACGTACTGATCGCCAACGGAACGCAATACAAGTTAAACACAGTTCGAGTTCAATCCGAAGACGGCGACACTTTTGGACTCTATTGCGTTCATTTCGTCAAATACAGATATAGGAATTTACTCTGGAAGATATCGAGAATGAATTCTCCGCTCTAGACACAAAGACGATAGACGCCGAATTGAAAGACACTTACGAATGAATTTTGTGTACATCAACAATATATATAATGAATAAAAAAAATGGATTAGAATTTCGTTATTGTTGACGCCTTAAATCACTCCTCCCCTACTCAATATTCCCCATTTCGAATTTTCGTTCTTTTAATACCTACCTGTTTGTGTCAGATAGAATATTGCCAGCGGCTACTGTAGAGTAGTGCTGATCGCCAGCGGTCCGCAATACAAGTTCAACACAGTTCGAGTTCAACCTGAGGACGCGACACCTGTGGACTCTATTGCGTTCACTTCGTCAAATACAAATATAGGAACTTTACTCTAGAAGATATCGAGAAAGAATTATCCGCTCAAGACCGAAAGACGATCGAGGCCGAATTGAAAGACACTTACGAATGAATTTTGTACACAACAATACATATTGTGAATAAAAAGAATTGGATCAGAATTTCGTTATTGTTGACGCCTTAAATCACTCCTCCCCTACTCAATATTCCCCATTTTCGTTCTTTTAATACCTACCTGTTTGTGTCGGATAAAATATTGCCAGCGGTTACTGTAAGAACGATAGAATGAATGGGTTATTTAAGGTCAGTGATAAGACCTACACACTGGGTAACCTCCATCCTCAACATTGGGAAGAAAATGAAAAATCTCTCATTGTTTTGTTTATATAGGTTACTAAAAAGAAAACCCGGTGATATTTATCGTTTTAATGCACTCATCAGACAATTTTATTGGTTTGATCGACATGACTTTCCCCGGCGATGTTCATTTCTTATCAGATGAAATTCAATACAACCAATTGATCCATCAGTGCAGACGATATAAATCCAATTTATTTGATGCAGTCAAATTATAATCTATGTATATTATCGCTTCTTTTATTTTTACTGTCACTGGGTATGTTAGCAATAATCATTGGACAAGTACTTTTTAGTGGTTTTGTTTTTTGCTTTTATTTACTATAAATATATATCGAATTCGTATAAGAGTCTATTAAGCTTATTATCTAATTATTAAATACTTTGTTTACCTATTTACAATATGATTGTCGAATAAACATCACTTGATAGATAAACAATTTAGGCACGGGTGGTTTTTATTTACTTTGATTAAACAGATAGGGTTAGGGTTAGTTCTTGGTGTTAGGGTTTTAGGGTTTTAGGGTTACCACCTGGTTATGCAATCGGCTCCCCATCTAATCGGTATACATCCTCGTAACATACTACTGAAATTACGTTAATTTATAACTGAACATTTCCAACTTTATCAGTCATACTTAGCTTTTATAACTATAATTATGATCTAATTGTCGGGAGCATAATAACTAAATGATATTAAAACAGATACATAAGATTCTGTTAAACTATTTAACGCTGCTTTACGTTTTTCTTTCAAATGACATACCGTCTGGGCAAAAAACATACCTTAGGTCCAAATAAATAAACACTTGAGCCAAAGCAAAAATACGTTTGAGCCAAAATTAAATCAATACAAGTTATACTAAAATGATTTTTGACAATTATTTTTTTATATCTGATTTGATTTGATTTTGAGATACAGAAGATTTTTCAATCTACACTACGTGTTGAAAGCGTGTGTCACGTATGTATTCGTTAAAATCATCATCTGTAAATTGCCCACATCTAGAGTCTTGTGGGGCAGTACTAATCCTGTAGTGTGAACAGAAGAATATTATACCCACACTACATGTTAAAACCGTGTTTCGCATATGTATGTTATCACACAAAATAGTACATCAGTAACATAACGAGCGTTTTATGAGAAACAGGAACTGCTTACCATTCGCGAGGACCTGGACTCATTGCCCTTTCGGGTTTCCCTAAGATTTATTCATCTGCAAATTGCTCAAATTTAAAATCGTGTGGGGCAACACTAATCGGGTTGTCAACAAAGTGGTCTTCAATTGAATAATGATTAAGGAATGTCAAAGGAAAGAATTGAGTTAGACATTTTCTAATCCAGGTTTCAGTGTTACAGTAATTGGCTCTGATCACAATGGTCCATCATGCTTGAAACATGTGGGAATCGCCAACATTTGATTTCACCATCAGGAAAACTTTCCTTAATTACATCTTGTACTGTTTATTTTCAGATTGTACAGAATAAGATATAAAGCACCTTTAACTACCTGTAGTCATAGGTAAAGAAGGTTTAGTTTTTGCCCAAACGATTTGCTTTGAAAACTGAAAAAAAAGTATAACCAAAATATATTTGATCAAATTGTTATCTTAAAGAAGAACGACACCATCCAGATATTTAATCAAAAATCAAAAGTATAGCTGTTTTCAGGTAATGTTCATATCAAACAAACATAATATTTCATCTCCTTAAAAAGTATAAGGGGATTAAAAAAACGAATTTTGAATTTCCCGCCTTATAATGAGATTAGACATCTTGTAGAACTCTCTAGTATTGAAGACCACATAAAGTATGTTGTACCCGGATTGTATGGCGACACTTCATCTATTCAGGTTAACAAGTTAATAGCTGATGGACACAAATACGTTACAAATGTTGAATAAAAAAAATAGAAACCCTTAAAATGTTTCACGTCATTTATAAGTTGGTAAGACTACTTGCTTAAACTTATATTTAATTTCTACTAATATTCACCACATAGAAAACGTGACAAAAAGGGGGTGGCTGGTAATGCCATTTATACTCTTTATAAAATTAATTAGAGAAGAATTTATCTGAAGAAAATGTATGTGGTAATGATTAATTTCAATAGTTCCTTCAGTTGAACAGATAATTTGTTTTTACGAAAATCGAAAATCTTGACAAATTTTGCATGCCGTCGGTACACGTGAGGACACACAATTAAACATTGAAAGCTGATGAAGCTTCAGCGATTGAATGTTATTGACTACGTCATTTCTTCTTCTGAATATTCAGGTTCAAAATCATATGCAACTAACCCCATTTCATTTCATCTATCCATTATGACGGAATTCCAAAAATGATACTATTGTTTTGATACAGTTGAACAGGTAAATGGGAATGGATGGAGTGACGTCACTGATAAGGGAAAAATGGCAGCCTGCATGTTTTGCGTGCTTTAACATCAGCCCTTGCAAAATTTTCATAAAAAACTTCATATTTTCATTTTTTTTTTTTATTAGTTCTAGATTCTGTAAAACCACAAATCAAAAGTTGGTTTCGTTCTCCTTTAAAATTAACATAACAATATCAAAGATGCAATGAAAATTCCAAAGCATATATTAAGACACCAAAATATTTTTGTTGCTAGCTATTTCTACTTCCGGTTAATGGCAGTCATCTTAATTTATCGTGGACAATAGCAAAACCATTTTAAAATCAATTGTGACGAATTTTCTACACTAAATTAAACAATGATAGTCATAATGTACTGCTAGTATTGTTAATTGAATATTTACTGTATAAAACCAATTATTGTTTGTTTTTCAAAATGTAAAATAAACATGTCATTTTCAAGGAGCGGTCATCAAAATAATCGGTTTTACAATACATTTTAATGAGCGGAATCTAAAAACACGCCTGCAATGGCATGATACAATTCAACATTTTACAGATACTTACAAAAATTGATCGATTGAATTATATGTATCAATGGCAATGGTAACAACAAAGTTGTTCCCGTTAAGAACACAGATTTGTAATAGGGCTGTATGATTATTTTATAACACTAAAAATAAATCATACACATTTTAGACAGTTTTTCCTGGTCATATAAAATGCATACTAGATATGTTTAGGTTTATGAAGACATGGTTGATTCCGGCACATTGTGTGCGAAAATTACCAACTCCATATAATGAAAATTGCATTAAAAATCTTCTGGGGGAAAATCTAACATTTTATAATTATAGGTAAACACTCTTTAATAGTAACATAAAAATATACATGAAATAAATGTTAAATGAGAAACCATTATTTATATAATGTAAATAAATAAAATGAAAAAACACAATTTACCACACTGTCGAAACAATTCCAAAATCAAATATAAAAATCCTAGACAGAAGCAATATCCATACCCCTAAACGTGTTTAAGCATAAGCCTGTTTTCTAATCGTCAATATATCAGTGTTGTAACAAGAAAAAGTAATAATAAATAATGATATTAGTTTACCTTCTGTCCGCTCTAGCATACACAGAACACCAAACAACAAAAAGATTAACATGTCGATAACGTCGTTTTCATCAACCAAATCAGTCAAATCGAAATGATGAAACAATTTTTGCTTTTAAAAACAAATATTTATATACAATTTATATACAATATTTATGTATATTTATATTCAATTGCATAACATCATTAGAAAAAAAACAAAACCACTACGATTCTGGTTTTTTTCTAATGATGTTATGCAATTGAATACAAAACACATTACTTAATTTTAATATCTATTAGATTTGCATTATTTATATTTTATTTTGTCTCGACATATGTTGTCAGTATGTTCACCGCACATATTGCTAGGTTAAAAGTACACAAATGAGTAAGATATTTAACACTCGAGTGTATCTATTGCTATTTATATGCAATAAATTATATGTATTATTAGTTAATGGACAATATTTTTTATTGACAAAGATAAAGACAAGCTCTTATAACTAAGAAATTTGTATTACTGATATGTGATGAAACCTGTCTACAACCCATTAGCTATATTGTCATACGTGAGCTTCCCAAACTTTAATGCTAGAAAATATTTATCATTTGTCGGGGAGGACTTCTGCTGCTGTAATTGTGCTGTTTCTGGGGGTAGACTTAGAGTTTTATAGTGTCCCCTCTCTCATGTTAATTTAAAATCAGACTTTGCTTTGGTACAGACTGTCGTTGGGGTACCGTAATGCCTGCACTTCCTGTGGAGGGCATTTCCTCGTTACCTGGTAATCAGTTTGACGAGGCTATAATGAATCTAATAGTCTACGATGAGCTTAGTTACGATGAGAATGCATTAGAAAAGGCAGAGGTGTTTCCTGCTTGTTCGATAGCCACAGCCATGAGAATGAAACTCGAGCTGGTAGCACAGAAACAAGTGATGTTGAATTCAAACACATACTGTTTGCACATGTCAATGATATCTTTTTATATGGTGATGGCGATATGTCTCATTATTCAGATACAAAATCAAAAAAAACATCAAAGATTAACGAGATGGGGACTAATATTTCAAGACTACAATTTGATTATTAAATATATTAAGGCAAATATATCGTCATAGATGATGCTTTGTCCAGAGTTGGATAAGATTGTTATGAATCAGAAATTTGAGATTTATAGCACAACGGGAATTTATAGAATTGTATTTGGATATATTTACCTCAGTGAAGTCACGTGGCGTGGACTTTAAGCAAATCCAACACACAATAAAGATACTTTGTGGATTAGAACTAACGGAATTATAATTCAATAGGAATTCAATTTCATAGATTTGCCAGAGATTCGTGTTGACGATGTTTGTTGCATTATCAACGAATAATACTCAACTTTTGTTTATATCAATACACCATCTCTTGCAGTGGTAATATATCTTTTCAAAAAAACAATTAGAGACTCATACGTTAATTTTAAGATCATTAAAATGATAAATAACACATACCACACTGTTGGAACATTTCCTAAGTTTATAGATGAATCGTACAAAGAGGCAAGCTCTATACCTTAATACACAATATATACATTTCCGCTCACTTCAATTACACGTGTGTGCGTTGGGGGGAGGGCTATGCTAGTTCTGGGGGCCCAAGTATCCCCTTTTAATGGAAAAAATGCGATAATGCAAGTGTTTTCCACAAGTGACTAACATACCTACCAACACTTTTAACCGGACAAATAGCGTTCTTATAAAGAACGCTATATTATTGAATATTATATATAATACATTTAATTTTCGTGACACAGACTAATAGGAATATGTATCTGTTTGTATTTTAACATTTTAGGGTTACAATTATGGTGGTTAACGCCACTTTCAACAATAGTGCAACTATACCGTGGCGGTAAGTTTTATTGCTGGAGGAAACTAGTATCTAGAGAACATCACCGACATGCCGCATGGCACTGACAAACTTTATCTCATGATGTTGTATCGAGCAAACAAGTACATGTTCCATGAGAGTGATTCAAACTCACAAATATAGGCAGTTCTTACATAGATAGTTGTACATCCAATTATCATACGATCACAAAAGCAACCACATCCTTAGAACTTTAGAATTGATCATAGACAGTTCATGTCTGAACATTCATTTTCTATTTCAAATCTAGAGCAGGAGATTTGGGCATCAATTTGTACTAACTGACCATTCGTAAATTGATATAACGCATTTGAGATATTTAAAACACGTGTTATTTGAAGGATAAATTCAGACACATTTGAGATAAAAACCAAAGAAGAAAATGCTATATCCATTACATGTATGTATTTGTTCATGATGTTCAATAAAAACGTATAATTTTTTAATCAAATCGGACTTGTACAAAAATCTATTGTACTATACAGTGCATGTGATGGGAGACTTGTGGTACCATCATTTCACATATCAGACATCATTCAGCAGTTTCTAATGAGCAACTGTCTGTTAGAAAATATCGTTGGTGGTGAGTTGATAATTAATATTTACTGACATTATCCATTATATAGGGGTTGTTAGAAACTGCTGTAATGTGTCAGTTGATATTCCAGAGCTTGTGGTTCCTATCAGGATTTCCTTGATAGAGGGTTGCTGCAAACAAGGAAGCTACTGAACCAAGGGTTCCTCTTGGTTAAGTTGAAGCCATCACTTCGAACGGCTTACTCTTGCAGAGTACCTGAGAACATCCCGGTTTTTAGTGTGGTTCGTGTTACTCGATCTTTAGTTTTATGTGTATGTTTTGTAGATCGTTTTTAGTCCTTTTGTCCTTTTTCTTTTGGATATTGAGTTGTCTTTTCTTCTTCGATTGATGGATTCCGATTACCCCTTTGGTATCTTCAAACTCTTCTTACGAGCAGATTTCCATACACATGCATTGTCAACCTTTCTATGCGATTTATTTCCCTTACGCGACGGGCAACATGGTAGTCAGTCTAGCAACAATAATGCAAAGGACAGCGAATTTGATTATATTTTCTCATGATTTGTGGATATTTGAACAATGCCAAAGATTAGAGGATAATTTAATAGCAAATATAGAAAATTCAGTGGTTGTTCCTACAATATATTTTTGAATTGATCGCGGGAGAAATATATATTGATTTCATTGAACTTTGCATGAAAAGAGACTATTTTGTCGGCCTTACAGGAAAGTAAATCTTGTAGCACATATAATTGTAGATTCAAAGTAGGTAATTTGGACATGGTTTGTTTTTACAAGTTGTTTCATATACATTTCGTCGTGGTGAATTTTACTATGAAGAACAACATGTGCTCTATTATGCAAATCAATTGCAATTTTATTTTTCTAATCATTTTATAAAAGTTACATTCATATAAATCTTCAAATTTGCTTTGTGCAAATAATCTGACAAATCCACATATACCCAGTCTGGGTGATAAATAAAAACAAACACAATGTGACTGAACGCATTAGCAATACGTGCGTGAAATCAGAGTAGCCTAAAAACTAATTATCATCTCTTACAGTGCCATGTGCTGTGTTTAATTCAGCGACATAGTATTATAAAATACAAACAAAAATATGCATGCGCTTCAATTTTCTGTAGTGCAAAAAAAAAACAACAAAAAAACTTTATGAAATTTTAATATGGAGTAAAGAAGAAAAGTGTTCCTCGAAATAAGATAAAATTTAACTAACGAAGTAAAACACGTCCAATCGAGTCGGCCCTGTCGTGCTGAATGGTATTTCCACGGACGACGGGAAAATACATACGGTCTATGGGCATATAACTAGAAGAAATTAATTTCAATCTAATTCAGTTCCTTCAAACAATTGAAATAATATTTCTTCTAGACAACAATCAAAAACCCATAGACAACATACCATACCCATAAATATCTATATATAGGTCAATAATTGATCAGCAATATTCAAATTGCATAGCCACACGACAGTGCCATGTGCTGAATAAAAAGAAAGGGAAATCGAAATTAAATTTTATCTTGTTTCTTAATAAATAAAGTAATCTCTATATGTGTAACTAATCGACGCTTTGCACCATCAAGCACGTTTTTGGCTATCAGACTATTAGTCGGAGATGTTTTCCCAAACAGTATGCGCCCAGTGTAAGATGTAGTAACGGGACTGACGGTACGACTTGTTTCTATTAAAGAAAATAAATAAATGCAACATGAAACGGATTTCATGGGAATATATCCAGCATGTTAATACCATTCGTAGCAGCTTTTTCCAACGCATGAATCCCGCATAATTTGCTTTAAATGTACTATCTTCCTCAGATACACACAACAAATCCATAAGTAAATCTACATTCCCAAATTAAGATGACGGCAAAAGTTGTACATCAGACTCATGCTCCTGCAAAAATATATGTTCATTGTGTATAGCAAAAATTTCAATAAGCACATTCTTATCATTAAATAATATTAATACATATAATCATTGTATATCAGTAAATCTCCAACAAGACTATTTAACATATAGTCTTAATGCTTGACATAACATTCGATGTTAGTGTATTAGATATCAACAAGGCTGATATCATATATGAAGCCTTTAATGCCAGTATATCAAGACTGTACAAGGCCTTAACATGCCTTCCTTTTTATCATCTGAAAAACAGATAAG
>JYMV01023998.1_pt1 | contig 15953 bp, 7 predicted proteins | sample 338911 | NCBI WGS metagenome assembly JYMV01 (sample SAMN03354496, study PRJNA234377) | hydrothermal vent metagenome | biome: Deep sea; feature: Hydrothermal plumes at the Eastern Lau Spreading Center, Western Pacific Ocean; material: Seawater | place: Tonga | collected 2009 | depth 2000 m m
CGTTCCGTCGACGAGCGGTTTCCCTGGCTTCATATTCACCTTGCGAACCTCTACGTCCTCCCCGAGTTCCTGGGCGATATCACGGATGTAATCGAAGTCTCCCGCCGAGATTCCACCGGTGGTGACGATGGCATCGGGCCTCAGGGCGAGGGTCTGGCGCAATCCGGTGCGGATTCTGTCGAGGTCATCCGCCAGCACCGGTCGGGAGAGTGGCTCTGCGCCCCATTCCTCGATCCTGGCACACAGGGAGTAGAGGTTGGAATTTCTGATCTTCCCCGGAGCGAGGGGGGCATCGACGGGAACCAGTTCATCTCCGGAGGAGTGTACAGCAACACGCGGCCGTTTTCTCACCGGTACACGGGCGAGTCCGACAGAGGCGAGAAGACCGATCGATGCCGGCCCGAGTCTTGTCCCGGCCGCGAGGACTTCCGAGTCGGCGACAACGTCTTCCCCTTTGCGACGGATGTGGGCTCCCTTTTTTACCGGGAAGGTGATTGCTACCGTTTTCTCATCGAAGCCATCGCATCTCTCGAACGGAATGATCGCGTCGGCACCGTCGGGGAGCATGGCGCCGGTGAAGATGCGCATTGCAGTTCCTTCTACAATGGCTTTTTCTTCCTCTCGTCCCGCTTCGATGACGGCGGTCACCTCGAGTTCGACGGGGGAATCGGGAGTAGCACGGGCAACATCCACTGCGCGCAGGGCGAAACCGTCCATTGCCGTGTTGTCGAAGGGGGGGATCGGGTCGGTCGAGGAGACCGACTGGCTGAGGGTGCGTCCGAGAGCTTCGGCAAGGGAGACTTCCTCTTCCGGAAGTATCTCGATCCTTGCCAGGATGACGGCTCGAACCTCCTCGAGTGAGATCATCCCCGGGGCTCCTCTCGCGAGCGGGAGTTCTCCAGGACCCAGGTGAGGTACTCCTCGCTGCCACCGTCGACGGTCAGGACGATGAACTCGGGACAGTCGTGTGGGTGGAGCTGCCGGAGCCTCGATTCGAGGGCGTCGACGCGATTCTCGGCAGTTTTCAGCAACAGGAGCGATTCCGCTTCTTCCTCGATCTCGCCCTTCCAGCGGTAGACGGAGCGGGCGCCGGGAAGCACGTTGACACAGGCGGCGAGGGCCTCCTCGACCAGTTGCCTGGCGAGTTGCCCGGCGAGGTCGGGGGGGGAGGTCGAGATGCACAGCATGACCTTCTCCATCACGGTCCCTTCGGCACCTGGGCGCTGGAGTGGGATCCTAACACGCCCCAGGCTGCCCCCCTAGATGGCGAAGCCTTGGAGAGAGGGCCCTCAGACTCCAGAATCGTGCCATGGGATGGATCAGGATCGAATCAGCTCCCGAAGAGGAGCGTTACGAGATTCCAGCGACAGGGGAACTGGTCTGCGGACGAGGTCCTCACTCGGGGCTCAGGCTTTCCGACGAGGGGGTGTCGCGAGTTCACGCGGTCTTCTGGAGAGAATCGGGAAGTGACTGGGTTCGCGATTCCGGCTCCACCAACGGCACCCTGCTCAACAAGTTGCCGCTTCTCGATCCGACGACCCTCACCGATGGCGACCTGCTTCGGGTGGGAGGATCAGATCTGATCTACCGAGCCGATCCCAACGACGACGAGGCCGCCGCTTCGGTTCTCGCCAGCGATCGCTGGAGAGAACTCGTTCGCATCGGCAGCGGCGGTATGGGTGTCATCTACCGGGCGGAGGATCGCGAGCTCGATCGACGAGTTGCGATCAAGCGTCTGCGTCCTCAGGACGGGGAGCAGGGGGCTCTTCTCAGACGGCTGCACGCTCGCGAGGCGGTCCTCGCCAGGAGCGTCGATCATCCCAATGTGGTCGCTGTGCTCGAGGACGGAGTGATCGACGGTGATCCCTACCTGTTGCTGGAATGGGTCGATGGGGGTGATCTTTCACGTCGTCTGAACAGAGGGAAGATCCCACCCGCCGAGCAGGTCGAGTTGCTGCGTCAAGTTGCACTGGGCCTGGCAGCGGCTCACCGTCAGGGAGTGGTTCATGCCGATCTGAAGCCGGGCAACTTGCTGATGGAGACGAGAACTCAGGAGCCTCGTGGAAACCTCTCCATCCTCGAGTCGTGTGAGGAAGATGAGGCGGAGGTCGATGTCGACGAAGGGCTCGCTGCCGAAATTGCCGAACGCTGGCGTGCCGCGGTCGAGGAGCGCCTGCAACTGCCTCCCTTCGTCGGTCGTGAGGGAGAGATCGCCGTCATCGAGGACGCCATCGAACGCTCCTGGAGGGGGGACCCACAATGGGTTCTCGTCTGCGGGGAACGGGGGGTCGGCAGGCACCGCCTTTGCGACGAAATTATCGCTCGTTTTCGCGGCGAGGGGGATCCCCCCTTCCTCGGCCCCGAACTGGAACTCCCGCCGGAGGATTTCAACGGAGTCTGGCTGACCCCATTGCCTTCCTTCCCACCGGAGGAGGGGTCGTGGCAGAAGGCGATGACCCGTGCGCGCAGTTTCGATGGCCTGACCGAGATCCACTTGCGGGGCTTCTTGCGCGGCCCCGCTGTCCGCCTCGTCGAGCGCATCGTCGAGGATGGCGCTGCCGCCCGGGACTTTCTCGAGGCGACCGATACTGGCGGTCATCCTGGTCGTCTGATCGATGAAGTCAGGAGAGGTCTGGAGAGGTCATCGTGGTTGTGCGAGGGGGGAGGTTGCCGTTTCCTTACTTCCAGGCACCGGATCGACCCGCGCGAGGAGGCGAGGGGAATCATCGAGAGGATCGACGCCGAGGCGAGCGGTTGCCGCGATGCTCTTTTCTCGATCGCGCCGGTGGAGGGGACCCTCGGATTCGATGCTCTCACCCGGGTCACCGGCCACGATCGAGCGGCTCTCTGGTACATCGTCGAGCACTCCCTGGAGGAGGGATACCTTCGCCGAGACCGGTCCGGTCGCTATCACTTCACAAGCGAGGCGGCGGCGAGAACTCTGGCAGCAAGGCTCTCCGAGCCGAAACGCCTCGGGCTCCTGCGAAAAGCTCACGATGAGATCAAGAACATCGTCCGGGAGCACGACAGTTCTTCGGGGTTACTCCTGCGCTGCGCTCGAATCGAACGTGGCGCATCTCATCTTCAACGTGCATATCGGTGTTTCCTCGCAGCTGCGCTCAAGGCGCGTCAGGAGTACCGCAAGGATCTGTTTCTCGAAGCGGTCGATGAGGCCCGGACGATACAGAGGGAAGTAGCAGCAGGAACAGTAGCCCTGGCCAGGGCATTCGGTCAGGTGGAAGAGGAAATTCTCGGAACCGGGGCAAAGGGCAGAGTTGCCCTGGAAAGGCTGCGTTCACTGCCGATCGAGGTCAGTTTGAAGGTGGCAGATTTTGGAATCGCCAGGCGTGCCGGGAGTGTCCCCGGTGAAGACGGCCTGCCGTGGGGAACACCCCGGTACATGTCCCCGGAGCAGGCACGCAAGGATCCTCTCACCCCCGCAAGTGATCTCTACAGCCTCGGCATATTGGCTCGGGAGCTGGTGGAGGGTCGCCACCCCCTGGGAACCCTCAAGGGGAAGGCTGCCATCGCAGCGATCATCGCCGGCGAGATCGACACCCCCGCCAGGGACGAGGGATCACGTTCGCTGCTGGAGACGTTAATCGATCGAATGCTGGATCCAGCCCCTGATCGGAGGCCGGGTGCTGAAGAGCTGGCAGGAGCGCTCCAGCGAATCCAGACGGGGCGCGGGGAGTTTCCCTAGAAGTTGCGGCATCTCGCCCCTCTGGACCCTATAATTCCCCCCCGGCGGGGACGCCATCGGAAAGAAATGAAGGGGATCCGTCCGTGAATGAATACAGGGTGCTTGCCAGCGGTGGAATCCCCGCGGTCTGTTTGCTCTTGTCCGGGTTGTTCTTCGCACCTGTTGCGAGTGCTTCTGTGGATGGCCCTCCTCTCGAGAAGATGCGTTTTTTCCTCTATGGCCAGGAGAAGGATGAGATCGGCACCAGCAGGGCCATCGAGGGGCAACTCGAGTTGCGTCTCTTCAGCCCTGCTGTCGCTTCCTTTTACACCGTCCAGATCGAGACCTCGGATCTGATTTCGAGCTTCCTCATCTCACCCGCTGAGATGGCGAAAATCCGGGCTCACAGGGAGCGATTGCAGGTCGAGCGCGAGCGCATGCGGGTCGAGCGGCGCAGGCTACGGGCGCTCGAACTGGAAGAGGAGAAGAAGGCGGGGAAGTCCAGGTCGTCGCGTAGCTCCCGGGGTGGTCCGCCACGACACCCGGTCGATCTGCCTCCAGGTGGGATTTCCGCCTCCGAAATTCCGGAGATTGAATCCGCCTCGGATGCGAAGGCGCTTCTGAGTCGTTTCAGGATTGATGTCGAGGATCTCGAGGGGCGTTGTGGCCAGCAACTGCTGCGAGCCGGATCGAACAGCGCTCTTGTCGCCGAGTGGATCGAGAACAGCGACAAGACGCCAATCTTCGTTCGGAAACTCAACGGTGAACTCGCCGATGTCAGCGCTCTGATCGGCAAGTTGAACAAGCGCCTTGGGGGCCGAGAGGCGGAGATTCTTCGCTACGCCCTGGAGGTCGACCGGGGCAGTATTCGACCGAGGGATCTGGAAGAAATCGGCGAGAACCTGCAGAACCGGATCCTCTCCTGCGCAAAGAACCTGGATACCATCGAGGCTCGACTGGGCGCGGCGGTGGATGCGGTGGCTGGCCTTCCGCCGCCGGTCGCGGTAGAGGCCGAGGTCGAGGAACAGAAACCCTCGAGACCGGTGAAGTCCGGAGCGCGGATTTCTGCCGACAAGAAATCCCCTGCGGTTCACGTCAGCGCTGATTCCGTCTCCGCGGTGAAAGCCATCTCCTATTCCGGCCCCCCCGCCCAGCGTCCATCGAGGACGACTGAACGGCGGCCAGATCCTCCCGCACCAGAGAACCCGGCGCTCCAGAGGGCTGATGCCGGTCCCATGCAAGGGGCAGGATCTGAAAAACCCGAGGATCCGGATGAAGAGGGTTGGCTCGTTTTCATCTATCTGACCATCGGCCTCGGCACTGGAGTTGCCCTCGCCTCGATGCGTCGCTGGATCCGCTGAAAGCGGCTCTCACTCCAGGCGCAGGTCATCGATCCCGATGCGAGGAGATACCACCATCTGAGGGTTGCTGCTGGTGACCCAGTCGAGACGGAGTTCGACGAGGCTCGATAGATCGAGATCGGGGTTTGCAGAGGTGAATTCTCCGAGTGTCACCGACACGTCCCTGTAGCGCTGGTATTTCAGCGTCACCGATGTACTGGCGGGAAACGGCTGCGGGTGAGTCTCCACCTCAGGGAGCTTGGCACCGAGTGCGATCGCAGCTTCCCTTCCCCTGGAATCGCGGAGGACCATCTCGAGCTGAAGCCAGCTGAATCCGAAGTTGTCGACCATTCCCCAGCGGTCGTGGTTCTTGAGCCTCATCTTGAACTGGCGGTGCTCGCTGGCATCGAGAGGAGCAGCGACGCTGCCGAGTTGCTCGGTGATTGCCAGTTGCCCGTTGAAGTCCAGTTGCAGGATCAGGTTGTCGATGGGGAGCAGGGGTGCAGGAGCAGGAGACGGCACGTCGTAGCAGGATCCGACCCCTACGGTGCCCTGGCCACTCCACTCGATCGGATATCCGAGCTGGTTGGTGGGGAAGGTGGAGAAATCATCGATCAGGATCTCTCCACTGTCGCGGCGGCGGCTGACGAGTGATACGAAGGGTGAGAGCTGGGCTTCCTCGCCGTACAGTATGCCATCGGTGGAAAGATTGCCTCGCCCGTGGCGCTCGAGAAATGCTGTGGCGTAGTGACATGTCAACTGCCACTGGAGATCTCGGGAGATATACCTGCACTGATCGAGCCATGGAGCCGAGGGGATCCAGTCGCAGATGTTGCAGCCAGCGTCGCTGACACTGGTGGAGTAGCCGTGGCACCCCCCGTGGAGCCCGACCATCGTCGTCGCTCCGGTGAACCTTTCGAGAAGTCGATCAGCGAATGGCCAGATGACATCGAAGTCCTGCTCGGCGGTGATGTCGAGGATGGGGACATCCGGAAGTTGATCCCAACGAGTGGTGTAACCGATCCAACTGTCACCCTTCGCTTCTGTCGGTTGCAAAGCGATGATCCCGCGAGTTTTTGGATCGAACTCCGCAGCTATGATGGCACTGGCCCCTCCTCGGGAGTGACCGCCGTAGAAGACACGGTCCCAGTCGATGGCGTCGTGAAGAGGGTGATTGGTGTTGCTGGTCACCTCGACGATCTCTTCGCGCAGGGAGAGGAGGACGCGGGCGCCCTCGTCATGACCTCCCCAGCAGTAGTGAATCGGGTAAGTCAGGTACGAGTAGGTGTCATTGACGAGCACGATGATGAAACCCCTCGAGGCGAGATGTTCTCCCAGGTAATCGTAGTCCAGATAGGAGTAGCCTGTCCCGTGGTGGAAGAGGAGGATCGACGTCGCCTCGTCGAGACCGAGGGGGTAGAGGATCCTGTACGGTTTCATCTGCCCGATCGATGAGGTGCTCGCAGGTACGGCACCACAGCCGTTGAGTGGCCAGAGGGGGTAGGGTGACGGATTGGGGAGCTGGTGGACGTGAAGGTAATTGCCTGAGAGTTCGCCGACGCTGAACGGTCCGGGCTGGGACAGGTCCTGGCCGCCGATCACCTCGGACTCATCGGAGGAGAAGATCCCGAGGTCGACGGAATGGCTCTGCCATTCTCCAGCCTCTGACCTCCCCCAGACGGTGAAGGTGTGTCTGCCGGCGGCCTCGGGAACCCCTGAAATCCTGCCGTCGGCGTCGAGTTGGAGCCCGGCGGGGAGTTCGCTGCCGATGGGCGAGACGAAGTGCTCGAAGCGGATCTCGGTCTGGATCACCTCGATGGGATTGATTGTCGTCTCGACTCCGGTCTGAAGCACCAGGGACAGATGGGAGGTGTAGGTCCTACCGACGTGGCCGACAGGGAGAACTGCGCACCGCTCTGGGCAATCTGAAGCGATGGTGCACGAGGGAACCTGACATCCGAGAGTGTCGGGAGTCTCGTCGAGGCTACAGCCTTCCATCCCCCCGGGAGGGACCGGGCCGCTGAGGAAGAGCCACTCGAGGAGAAAGACGGCATCGGAGACATCGAGCACTCCGTCATCGTTGACGTCGTTGGCATCCTCGCACGGAATCGTTGCGTTCGTTCCAAACAGGAATTCGAGATGACTGATGGGGTCTGCCAGGTTGCGCAGCCCGTCACCGTTGCAGTCCCCGCGGGAGAGTCCGAGCAGATCGGCAGCCAGAAGTTGAACAGGAGAGATCAGGAGGAAGATGAGCAGCAAGGAGCATCGTGCTCCGGTTGGCACCATAGGGACTCGCTCTCGATACTCCTGAACCTCACCAAAATACGCCCATCGTTCGATGGGACGCTGGACGAGATACCCCGTCTATGATCGATTCTAGGGTTGCGGAGGTTGTGCTGCGAGCCGCTTCGGTTCCTGTCACTAGGGACAGGAAAGATAGGAAGCACAATCGAGAGTGTCGTCAGTTGGATCAACCCCGCAAGTTGAAGGCCCGGGGTCGGGAAGTGGCGGAGAACCCGGGACGAAGAGGGCGTTCAGCACGAAGACAGCATCGGCGATATTGACGCCGCCGTCATCGTTTGTGTCCTGTGTGTCGGTACAACTCGTTTGCGGTGAACCGGGCACGAAGAGGGCGTTGAGGAGATAGACCGCGTCGGCGATGTTGACACCACCATCGTCGTTCCCATCGCCGCGCAAGAACTCGGTTCCTGTCGGTGGTGGGCCACCCTGAGACTCGAGAGCATCGACGTAGAGCTGGGCGAGAGTGGTCTGGTCTCCACCGTAGCCACCGAACTCCCAGGTCTGGGAGATCACAGGAGCGAACTCGCTCAGGTAGTGGATGGCGACCCCGTAGACCTGTCCGTTGTCTTCCCCGCTCCAGACGGTTGCGCTCTGGTTGCCGCCGAGATCGGGATTGACGTCGCAGGGGATGATCCTATCGGTGTAGTCATTGCCGCCGGAATCCTGTGTGTAGGCTGCATCGTAACCGACGAGGTCGAGCCCGAAGCCGGAGTCGGAACCGGTCAGGAAGACGAGAGAATCATCGCCATCGTCGAGGTTGCCGTAAGAGAAGTTCTCGACCCCGTCATAATTTTCGAAGATGGTCGGACTGTCGTAAGCCCAGTTGTCGGAACTCTCGTTGAAGATCGAGACGGGGGCCCGATCGGTGGTTCCATCGAGATCGATGTCTCCGCTGTTCAGTTCGGCGAGGAACTGCCCCTCGTTTGCAGTCAACTCGTGCCTGGCGGGATAGGTTCCGAGGCAGACCCAGAGGGCTTGCGGTGGCCCTGTCTTCTCCAGTTCCGCCGCGGTCAGTTGATCGATTTGCATCGGCACCCTGCCGAGGTCCGTGAGAGCGCTGATCACCGCAGCTGGACTGTCGATGTCGCCACCCTCATCGCCGGCGAAGACGACATCGGTGATTCCGACCCCGGCATTGCAGGGGAGTGAGGTGTTGCTGCATCCGGCCGCAGCGCTCGAGGCTTCGATCTGGTACTGGTGCTCCCCGGGAGGAGCGGTCACATCTACAAACTCCGTTTCTGATCCGGAGATGGTAGCTATCAGAACGGTGTCACGCAGGACCTGGATATCGTCGTAAGTGGCGGAGTTCACCCAGTTCAACTGGACGTTTTCGCCGTCGCTCGAGCAATCGAAGCCGATCGGCGGGAGTAGCTGGCACCCCGCCTGGAAACGAACGCACCAGCGGTTCAGGAATCCAACGTTTCCCGGGTAAGTGTCGTCGATTCGCAACAGCCATGCGCCGATGGATGAGGTGTTCTGGAAATCGATGAGGGAGCCCGGCCCGCTAGCCTGCATCTGACAGCCGCAGTCGTAGGGAAGGGCGTTGGCGATCCCATTGGCGTTGAAAACGACATTGAGATCTTCATCGGAACCGCCTTCCTCGTTGTGCATTCTGACGAGGGTGCCTGAAGAAGAAGTGAGTTCGACGATGAGGTCACCGACGAAACTGTGAGAAACATCGACGAGAACCTCGATGTTGCCGATCAGCATGTTGGCAGGAACAATCATGACGTCGATGACGGGGCTGGTCTGCTGGTTGACGGCGCTGCCGGGGGTCCTGCAGACCTCTGCGTCGGCGAGTTCGAGGAGGGGAACGTTGCGACATTCCTGGGCTGAAGTGCCACCGTTCTGAACCGCTTCGATGCAGAGCTGGGCAGTGCCCGGAACCGGGTTGGGGCCGCTGGTCCAGCTGGTAGCGCTTCCCGAGATGGTGTCGGCAATGTTGCTGTCGACATAGATGCGAATCTCGTCGTAGGGGAAGGGGTTCGACCACGTTGCCTCGATCTCTCCCGTTCCTGCCACCGAAATTGCCAGGAGATTCGCGACAGGTTCGACAAAGAAATCGACAGTGCAGCAATTCATCGGCAGGGGAACGGATGCGATCACAGGTTCTACGCAGTAGTCGACGTTCGATGGGACAGCCTGTGAGTTGGTGGTGTAGGAAGTTTCGGTCCCTGCAATCGTCGCTTCGAGGTTGCCGCCGGCATAGATGTTGATCGAATCGTAAGGCTGTGGGTTCTGCCAGGAAAGTTCGGCTGTGGCTGCTCCAGAAGCACTGGTGCAATTCAGCCCGGTGACCGTTCCCGTCTCGTAGATCCGCACGCACCACGACTCGAAGGTGCCGAAGTTCGCGGCGCCGGCCCACACGTCAACCACCGTCATCGTCCACGGGCCGAGGCTGCTCTGGCCGATGAAATCTACCAGGGCTCCGGGACCCGATGGCTGGAGAAGACAGCCGCAGTTCACCGGAACGGTGCCGATGGGAACACCGAGGTCCCAGTATGAAGCCTCGACGCTCGTCGCTGCGCCTCCGTCCTCGTCATGAAGACGAACGGTGGTGCCGTTGTGAGCGACCTCGATGGTGATGTCTCCGACAAAGGGATGGCTTACGTCGACCTGGACCTGGACATCATTGATTCCGACATCCTCGATGAAGGTGATGATGTCGACTGTCGGGGGAAGGGTGTTGCTGACGACCGAAGCCGGGATCGAACATCTCTCGACATCTGCTGCAACCGACTGAAGGGTGACGACGCAGCAGGTCCCGAGGCAGGGCGCCAGGTTGTTGGCGACGGGGACGACGCACACCTCGATGGTGGTACCGAAATTTGCTGCCGGTGTGGTGTAGCTCGTCTCGGTGCCGGCTATGGAGGCGGCCAGATTGCCATCGATGGAGATCTGGATCTCGTCGTAGACCCCGGCATTCTGCCAGGAAATCTGAGCGGTCGCAGTCGATCCGACATCGGTGCAGAGAAGCGAGGTCACCGGCAGGACCGAAACGGAAACCTGTTGATCGTAGGTGAAGAGGCACCACTGGTTGAGTACTCCCGTTGACCCTCCCGGATAGGTGTCGAAGCAGTTCAAGCTCCAGTTCCCCAGGGAACCCTGACCGGTGAGATCGGCAAGGCTCCCCGGACCTGACGGCTGAACATTGCAGCCGCTGTCGAAGGGGACGGAGCCGTTTGCCACTCCCTGGTCATCGAGGGTCAGGATGAGGAAATCATTGGATCCCCCGCCCTGGTTGTGGAGACGAACGGTTGTGCCGCCAGGAGAGGTGATCTCGGCGACGACGTCATCGAGATAGTCGTGAGAGAGGTCGAGGAAAACGTCGACATCGACCACCGGCTCGTCGGCTGTGATGGTGATCACGTCGATCGATGGGTTCGCTGGATCCTCCGACATCGGCAGTGGCGGGAATGGCGTCGAGCATTCGTTGAGGTCGGCATGGAGGGAGCCCGGCAGAAGAATGAGGATGGCGATGACGAGAGCGTAAGATCGAGAGATCACACCTTCTCCTGCCCAGGCGCCGCTTGTTGCAGGGCGCCAAAATCCATCAGGGATCGTCGTGGTGACTGACCCCTCCAGGATAACGGCAGGATGCCTCTTCTCTAACGATTCACTCCAGGAATCCCGGCGAATCGTCCCCTCCAGGTGAGGCTCTAGATGGTCTCGAAGCGCTCCACGTCGACGGGGAGGGGCTCCCCGGGAGGATCTACGGCGACCAGGCGGTAGAGCGACATTCGATCGGGGTCAAAACCCTCGATGCTCTCCGACAGGCGAGATGCTGCCCGCTTCCAGGCGGTTCTTGAGGTGATCCGTTTCGATGGGTAAAGAACGCCGACGAGTTCCCCGTCATAGGCGACCCCCCACGGTGCCCTCGGTTGGTTGCTGTTAACGGAAGACTTGTTCTGGCAGTAAGTTGCGGTAGTTGGCGAAGTGCTCTGGCGATCTGGAATGAGGACGACAGGTGTCGTCTCGGTCCGATTCGCATCATTGTTGCCACCTTCGGCCGGGATCTGGGTCCCGCGCTCCGGCGGCAGGATGACGCTGCGGAAGGGTTGGAAGTCCATCATCTTGCCTCTCAAGGCCCATCTGGGGCTCCACTCGAAGGATACGATGCTGCGGGAAAGGGCGTCCTGACCCCGACCTGCCCCATCTTCTGGCACCTCACCGAAAAGGCTCCCGATCGAGCCTCTGAGCGCTAGAATCCTCCACTTGCCCAATTGTGCGAATGTTGTGCCAGGGGGTTCTATGACCGGTCGTCCCACCGCAGAGAGCTCGACGACCCCGATGATGAAGCAATTCATCGCCGCCAAGGAGCAGCATCCCGAGGAGATCCTCTTCTTCCGCATGGGGGATTTCTACGAGATGTTCTACGAGGATGCCCAGCGCGCGTCCGAACTCCTCGGGATCACCCTCACCTCCCGTAGTAAGGAGAAGGGAGGAGAGCCGATCCCGATGGCGGGTATCCCGGTGAAGGCGGTCGATGTGTACCTCAGACGCCTGCTCCACGCCGGTCACCGGGTGGCGATCTGCGAACAGATCGAGGACCCGAAAGAGGCTCGCGGGATCGTCGAGCGCGAGGTCGTCCGGGTCGTCACCCCTGGCACCTTCGTCGATGAGGAAAGCCTCGACGAGCAGTGCCCCCTGCATCTCCTTGCGGTCGCTCCCGCTCGGGGCGGAGGTGTCGGGTTGTCGTGGGTCGATCTTTCCACCGGCAGGTTCCATGCCGAGGATTTCGGCCCTCTCGAGCGCTGGCAAGAGACCCTCGTTGCCATCGCCCCGAGCGAGTGCCTGGTCCCCGACGGCTCGACAGCGGAGAAGTTGCCGGTCCTGGCCTGGCTGGAGCAGCACTTCCCGGGGTGCTCGACGACTCGCTGGCCAGAGTGGCACTTCGACCGCGACTCGGGGCATCAGAAACTTCTCGCCCATTTCGGTACCCGCAGTCTCGATGGGTTCGGCTGTGAACACCTCGGTGCGGGAATCGCTGCAGCGGGATCCCTCATCGAGTATCTCAAGAGCACCCAGCAGCAGGCGCTTCCCCACATCACTTCTCTTCGAACCGGCGCCTCCAGCCGTCGTCTCGGCCTCGATGCGGCGACGCATCGCGCCCTCGATCTTCTCGAGGTGGCACGAACCTCGGAGAGGAGGGGCTCACTTCTCGGCCATCTCGACAGGACCCGAACGGCGATGGGTGCCCGGCTCCTTCGTGAGTGGTTGATCGCTCCCCTGGTGGAGATCGAGCCGATCCTTCGTCGCCAGCGGGCCATTGCAGAACTGGTCAGCAGCAGCGGCGACCTCGAAGGGCTGTTCGATGCGTTGAAGCCGGTGCGGGACATCGAGCGTCTCGTCTCCCGGCTGCCGATGGGTCGCGTCAACGGTCGCGATCTGCAAGCGCTCGGCACTTCCCTCTCCGCCGTTCCTCGGCTGAGGGAGATTCTCGCCGGTTTCGAATCCCAGCTCTTCAGCGAGGTGTGTTCCTCTCTTGAGGTGGAGGTGCTCGGAGAGGTTTCCGAGCGGATCGAGGGGACCATCGTCGAGAATCCGCCACTGTCAGTGAAAGAGGGCGGGTTCATCTGCGACGGCCACGACCCCGATCTCGATGAACTCCGTGCCGTCGGCCGCGAGGGAGTCGACTGGATCGCCAGGTTTCAGCAGCAGGAAGCTGAACGCACCGGAATCTCGACTCTCAAGGTCGGTTACAACCGGGTTTTCGGCTACTACATCGAGGTCACCCATACCCACCGCGAGCGGATTCCAACCGACTACATCCGCAAGCAGACCCTGAAGAACGCCGAGCGCTACATCACTCCCGCTCTCAAGGAGCAGGAGCAAAACGTTCTCGGTGCTCGGGAGAGAGCGGAGGGCCTCGAGTACGAGATCTTCTGCGTACTGAGAGACCATCTGGTGCGGCAAATTGCTCCGCTTCAGGAAGCCGCTTCGGCAATCGCGACCATCGACGTCGTGCTCTCCCTGGCGAGAGTTGCATCGGATGAAGGGTACTGCGCTCCCGAACTGGTTCTCGATCCGGTACTCGAAATTGAGGGGGGCCGTCACCCGATGGTATCTGCCGGTTCCGCAGCTGCCGATTTCACTGCCAACGAGACTCAACTGGGGGGAGAGCACGGCACACTCGCTGTGATCACCGGCCCGAACATGGCGGGAAAGTCGACCTACATCCGTCAGGCAGCACTCATCACCTTACTTGCTCAGATGGGGTCCTTCGTTCCTGCAGTGAGTGCGCGCATCGGAATCGCCGACAGGATCTTCACCCGAGTCGGTGCTGCCGACGACCTCTCCCGCGGTCAGTCGACCTTCATGGTCGAGATGACAGAGACAGCCCAGATTCTCAACAATGCCACCGACCGGTCGCTGGTGATCCTCGACGAGGTCGGCCGTGGAACGAGCACCCTCGACGGGATTTCCCTCGCCTGGTCGATCGCCGAACACCTCATCGAGAAGACAAGGGCTCGGACGTTGTTTGCCACCCACTACCACGAACTGACCCAGTTGGAAGAGCGCCATCCAGCAAAGGTTCGCAACCTCAACGTGCTGGTCAAGGAATGGAACGATGAAATCGTCTTCCTCCACCGCATCGTCGCCGGAGGCACCGACCGGGCCTATGGCATCTACGTGGCCCGCCTGGCGGGGCTTCCAGAAGGGGTTCTCGAGAGAGCACGAGAGATTCTCGCCGCCCTCGAGGGTGAACGTCACCCCCTGCGAGGGGATACAGTCGGTGCTTCTCGGGTGGAGTTCGCCCCTCAGGAAGGGCCCGAGAGCCTTCTCCAGCCCGATCTCTTCTCTTCCCGCGGCGACGAGGTGGTTTCCCGTCTCGACGGTGTGGACCTCGAGGGGATGACTCCACTGGAGGCGCTCAGCCTGCTCTTTGAGTTAAAATCTCTCCGCTAGGCCCAATTTTTTGTAACTGTTAGCGGAATACAGTCTTCCGTAAATTTTCACAAGAGATGAAGTTTTGTACACTATATTTATAAACCGGAAGATGTGGTCGGCGCTTCCGACTGTTGTAAGTGCTCCTGCAATCCGACCATGAATCGGTTTAGAGCGCCCTATCTCGCTTCGAGGAAAGTGGTTCTGGGAAGGACTGGGGAACGGTTTGACGGCGACATCGTGTCACCACCCCCTCTCTTCCTGTTTACGAACAGTAACCAAGGCGATGGAAACAGGTCAGTTTTCGTAATCACTTGTAATCAATGGGTTTCAAGGGCTGACCTCTGCTTTGGAAGAGTTGACCGGGCCAATGGCCTAGGTTAGATTTGGTCGCTCTGGACGAATTCTAGACAAGAATTCAATTTGGGTTCTGAATGATTGAGTCAAGTTTAGGGGGGTGTGCTTCGTTTTCGGGCGAAGCCCTTCTTATCGCAAACAAACGGGGTATTCACCGGCAGTCTTTTTGCCATCGGATCGATGTGTCCGATGGTTGATGGGCCGGGGGTGATATCCGGGGAGGTGTCGAATGTCCGCGATCTTCCAACCGGGCTGGGCCCGCGATGCGTCAGCAAATTGTCGTACTTCCGTTTCCAACTGTAGCGGGTTGCTACTCGCCCTTGTCGTGGCACTCCTGGTTTGCGTTGCGCCAATAACGGCAACGGCCAGCCCGACGATGATCCTGACACTCCCGACCTTCCCGATTCTGCCGGACATGGCAACGGGCGCGATGCCCTTCGGGGGGGGATGTGTTGTGAACACAATGCATCTCAATCCACCGCTGGGGAACCTCGGCGATCCCGATTGCGATTGCGACAACGCCTCCGACGCATACGAAATCGCCAATGGTCTGGCGGGCGACTGCAATAGCGACGGTCTTCCAGACAACTGCGAGGCCGATTGCAACGGCAACGGGGTTGCTGACCCTTGCGACCTCCTGAACGGAACGCACAAGGATTGCAACGGCAACGGGATTCCCGATGACTGTGAGACCAACTCCGTCACCGACTGCAACAACAACGATCTCCTCGACTCGTGCGAACTCCTTCTGGGTGCAACCGACTGCGACGAAAACGAGATTCTCGACGAGTGCGAGCCTGACTGCAACGGTGACGGAATTAACGACACCTGCAACATCACCAACGGCGAATCTCAAGACTGCGACACCAATGGCGTGCCAGACAGCTGCCAGCTGGACACTGACGGCGACAAAATCATCAATGCTTGCGACAGCGACGATGACGACGACGGCTTCAGCGACACCGACGAGGGAATCTGCGGCACCGACCCCCTCGACAACACCAGCATACCGACCGATTTCGACAACGACGGTCTGTGTGACAATGGCGTCGACCCCGACGACGACAACGACGGGGCGCTCGATGGCGACGACAGCGACGACAACAACGCCAAAGTCTGCTCGGACACCGACGGTGATACTTGCGACGACTGCAGCAACGGAACCTTCGACGTCGCCAACGACGGCATCGACACCGACAGCGACGGCACCTGCAACGCCGGCGACACCGATGATGACGGCGACACCTGGAGCGACGTCGACGAAACAACCTGCGGTAGCGACCCCCTGGACAACGCCAGCACACCGACCGATTTCGACAACGACGGTCTGTGTGACGATGGCGTCGACCCCGATGACGACAACGACGGGGCGCTCGATGGCGCCG
>JYMV01019935.1_pt1 | contig 15944 bp, 14 predicted proteins | sample 338911 | NCBI WGS metagenome assembly JYMV01 (sample SAMN03354496, study PRJNA234377) | hydrothermal vent metagenome | biome: Deep sea; feature: Hydrothermal plumes at the Eastern Lau Spreading Center, Western Pacific Ocean; material: Seawater | place: Tonga | collected 2009 | depth 2000 m m
CCATGGCCGAGTGGAGTTTTGTCGGGGTCCCAGATCTTTCTCTTGTAGATAAGAATACGACCTTCGTAGAATGGGTTCGTTTCCCTGGTGGTTTAGATAATCCTGCTTTCGTAGAGGAAGTGGAAAAAGCTGGGATAGGCAAAGATGCGACCGTTCTTTTGCTTTGCCGATCCGGGCAGCGTTCAATTGCGGCAGCGATCGCGATGACAGAATCAGGTTTTTCAAAATCGTATAATATTCTCGAGGGGTTCGAGGGAGACAAAAACCAAAATAGCCAGCGGGGGAAAGTTGGAGGCTGGAAACTCTCCGGACTACCGTGGCAGCAAACGTAACGACTGGCATACTTAAGTCAGGCGTTCATGGCTTGGGCTATATCGTCCTTAATATCCTCTACGTCCTCCAATCCAATAGAAAATCTTACCACGTTGTCTGTAATTCCCAGGTCCTCGCGCTCTTGCGCATGCAGACGTTGATGGGTGGTGGAAGCGGGATGAGTGACCATGCTTTTCGCATCACCAAGATTGTTAGAAATATCGATCATTTCTAGAGAGTTGATAAAACGAAATGCTCGCGCTTGGTCTCCTTCTAGTTCAACCGCCACTATGGTACCTAGACCACTCATTTGCTGTTCAACAAGCCTGAATTGTGGATGATCGGGAAGGCCGGGAAATATCACTTTCCTTACACTTGACTGCTTCGAAAGAAAATCTGCCACCTCAATTGCGTTGGCAGCCTGTTGCCGGACTCGAATGTCTAGTGTCTCGAGCGCTTTTGTAAGAATCCAGGCATTGAATGGACTTAGCGTGGGACCTGTGTGACGAACGAACATACGTAGGTAATCTTGATAGTACACTTCATCATTAGTCAGAATTGCGCCACCTACTGTGCGCCCCTGGCCATCGATGTGCTTCGTCGTGGAATATACGACAACGTCTGCACCAAGTTCTAACGGCTGTTGGAAAACAGGCGTAGCAAATACGTTATCGACAATGAGTCGACCACCGGCTTCTTTTGTTAGCTCAGAAATCGCTGAAATATCGAACATCTGCATCATGGGGTTAGAAGGAGTTTCAAGAAATACTGCCGCCGTTGGCTTCGAAAGAGCGTTCTCCCAAACGTTTATTTCAGAACTCAAAACGCTGACCACGTCGATTCCGTATCTTGGCATTAGGACGGAACAAACGTAGTCACACGACCCAAACAGGGCCTTTGACGCAACAAGACGGTCCCCTGCCTTCAACATACAGGCCAGCGACGCAAACACTGCCCCCATTCCACTTGCGGTGGACTGACATATGGCGGCCTTCTCCATCATCTTCATTCGTTCTTCAAAAACTGTAACCGTCGGGTTTCCGTAACGTGAATAAAGATAATGTTCCTCTTCGCCCTTAAAGGCTCTCTGAGCCTGCTCTGCCGAGGTGTACGCGTAACTGGACGTGAGAAACATGCTTTCAGACAGTTCATCAAACTGAGAGCGTTCCATCCCGCCCCTGACTAAATTGGTCTGGCGACGGCGGATAACAGCGCTGGAGATACTCTTTGGCATTTTTGCCTCTCTCGTATCGCCACAAAACAAAAACCCCGGCCAAAACTGGTCGGGGTTCCTATACGCCGACCTTTTAGCTCGGTTTCTTTTTCGTGGCCGCAAGCTGGTCGAACAAATCACCACGTAACCGAAAGGATAAAGAATTGGGTAAGAACGTCAAGACTATGGAACGCCTGTATGATTTAAAAATTAATTCCCAGACGAAAACATTCTCATTTTCCGTACAATATTTTTGCGATGTGTTTGTTGATTAAACCTTCCGACCACGCAGACAAGGAAAGCAATCGCAATCAAAATAAAATAGGACGGAAGCAAAAGAGGTAATACTATTTTAGTATCACGCTTTTCGCTCTAACAAAAAGGGCTCCAAACCATGAAGCTCATTATCGCCACGCCAAGCCCTTTCGCTCGAAAAATTCGAGTCGCTATCCGAGAAAAAAACATTTCTTGTGAAGAGGTAACTGAAAACCCGTGGAACGCCAGTTCGACGCTCCAGGATTTGAATCCGCTTGGACAGATTCCTATCCTGGTCAGTGATAAAGAGGAGGTAATTTATGATAGTCGTGTGATCTTCGAATATCTGGAGCAACTAGGGGAACAACACCACTTGCTTCCTTCCGATCCGTCTGACCGAATACGAGCTCGAAAAACTGAGGCAATCGCAGATGGCATTTGTAATGCCGTCGTCTTGATCGTTTTGGAAAACCATCGCCCTAAAAATCTTCAAAGCAAGGATTGGATCGACCGGCAGCAACAAAAAATTAGAAACGGATTAATCGCCCTTAACGAAGAGCTAGATAAAAAAGACTGGGACGTCTGTGAAAATATGACCATCGGGGACATCGCTGTGGCATGTACACTATCGTACATAGACCTCCGGATGCCAGATTTCCAATGGCGAAATAATCACTCAAATCTAGCGAGTTTCTCCATGCAAATGGAAAAACGGGATTCCTTTCGGGATACCAAACTCAGATCGCAAACGATCAACGCTGTTAATTAAATTAAATGTGCAGAACACTATTTTCTTTGTTAATTCAATCCAACAACATAGAAACTTAGAACACTAATTTGTAATACAGAACGCCTCTGAGTAGTGTACTTCCGCTCTGGGTACACTACGAAACTGTTTTCAAAAACAGAAACCAAAAAACACCGACCAACGCCAACACTCTCTTTATTATAGAAATAATTTATGACACCAATCGTGTGGCCATTGGCCGCTGTAATGCTAGTTCAGGCAATGCTAATGGTCGCCACTGTGACGGTACCTGTGCTTGCCCCGGAGTTAGCACTCGCCACTAAAATTGAGCCACACTGGATAGGAGTCTATTCTTCGCTTGTTTTTGTTGGTGCACTCGTTTCCATTCTTTTAGGTGGCAGCCTGGCCCGCCGTTTCGGCGCAGTCACCATGAGTCAGATTGCTCTGGGAATTTCCGGTTTAGCCTTGGTCGCAACCGCTTCCGGTACAGTATCGGCAATCACCATTTCTGCAGTTATTGCTGGTTTTGGGTATGGATTAGCAACCCCTGCGGCAAGTCAGATATTGGCGAATGTTACACGCCCAGGCCGTCACGGAATCGTGTTTTCCTTAAAGCAGAGCACGGTCTCACTTGGGGGGTTAATTGCCGGCGTATTAGTACCGGCGCTAGTAGTTGGTTTTGGATGGCGCGCGGCGACACTTTTTGTGGGATTCCTAGTAATTGCGGGGAGCGTCTTAATCCACCCCTTACGCACGAGTCATGATGATAGACAGCCACGCAGATCAACTACACTGGTCGCGCCATTGCGTTCGATCAGGTATGTGCTTAATCACCCTCGTTTACGTATTTTAGCACTCATTACATTTACTTTTGCCGCTGCACAGAACTCCACCAACGCAATATTTGTTACCTATCTCGTCGAGAAACTTGAAGTGCCACTGGTCCTTGCGGGGCTCATTTTCTCATCTATGCAGGTAACTGGAATGACGACCCGAATATTTCTTGGCTGGATAAGTGATCACTTTATTTCCGCGATCCGATTGCTCGGAATAATCGGACTTTTGATAGCTATCACCCTCATGGCATTGGCATTTATCAAACCAACCTGGTCTATCACCACTATTTTCGTATTTGCAGGGCTTACGGGCATATTTGTCACGGGTTGGTCGGGCGTGTATCTAGCGGAGATTGCACGTGTTGTGACTCCAGAACACGTGGCGATCGCCACCGGTGGTACGGTATTTTTTAGTTTTTTTGGGGCCGCTATTGGTCCAAGCATATTCAGCCTCATCGTAGCAGCAACGAACAATTATACCCCTGCTTTCATCGCTATTGGCACAGCTGCAGGTTTAGTTGGCGTCTTGGTACTGAGGTGTCAACGACACACCACAATATACACAGACCACAACCAGCATTTTGGAAACTAGTCACACTGTCCGAAAATTACAATTTCACGAATAGCTAAACCCCATAGTCCGGCAGTGATAGTACAATCCGCCATCTTGAACGATGAGCCAGTTCGCCTGTTCATTCCCATCATTGTGATGGGAATGAACACTCTCAGGAGGTGTAACTACTGTGACCCATGGGTCCCAATTTTTTCGGATCCCGTCAATCATTGAATAACACTGCGACCCGTTAACAACCAACGACACAGCAACGGCATTGTGACGGTGCGGCGGTTGCACACTCTTTGAGCGCAATTGATTCATCGCAAGGGTCAAGGATGGCGAAATATTGCGCGTCTCTTCCAGAGCTTCAGTCGACAACACTACCGCGAGTCCTGCCGATGGTCGGCCATTGAGTTTTTCGTCCGCGGTTTCAAGTTCGCGTTTGATCACATTTGCGGGAAAATGTGCTGCCTGCACTAACATTGAACCCTCTTTCGGCGGAGCTAATCGTTCAAAGGCTAACTGTGGCTCATTCGTAACCAGCCAAAGAATACTGTCCTCACTGTCACTCGCATGCGAAATTGATACGCCCCCAGGTAAACAAAATACGTCTCCTTCACACCATTCAATAGTGTCTTCCCCCTGTGAGCTTCTTCCCGAACCCTGAATTACGAAACCACACACCGTGGTTGCACACGCTGTATGCGTCAGAGTGTCTCCTGCACAAACACGTGCATAAGATGCAAGCACCAATGGTGTTGTAGCCGGGAAAGCAATTTTCATTGCTGCACTCTGATCGAGCAAAATCAACTTAGTGCCAGTATCGGGATCAAATGCTCGGTCCCGTTCTGTCACAAAACTGTGGCCCGGTACAGGAGCGTGTGTGATATTGAACGCATTCTCGGAATCAAAATATCGTGCACGCTGTGTATACGAGGTATCAATCCTCGGTATTCCGCTTACTTTTGTTTCTTTAATTTGGGCTGCTTGTGGCACGAGAGACGTCCTTTTACTGGTAAATTCCCTAAACATATAGAGAGCGAATTTGATATTACGGCTACAAACCTTTGCAAGAAGAGATATTAGCACGAATGCCTTATACGCAAACGTATAGAATTTTCACTAATCACCATTTAAACCGTCATACGACTAAAACTGGAAAGCCACACCCTCACAAAAAGCCAATATCCTGATCCAAGGAGCCGACGTTGCATGTCATCTGATACGAAAACTGGCGGTCGTCGTGCAATAATTGCTGCGGCACTAGGCAATATGCTCGAATGGTACGACTTTGCGGTATACGGATTCATGGCAACGATTCTTGCCAGTCACTTCTTCCCTGCCAACGACGAAGTGACATCACTTTTAGCGACCTTTGCGGCATTTGGCGTTGGATTCGCAGCTCGGCCACTTGGCGCCATCATCATTGGTCGGCTGGCTGACCGCAGAGGCCGTAAGTTTGCCCTTATGGTCACGATCTACTTGATGGCATTCGGAACTGTCATGATCGGTCTTACTCCCACGTACTCTTCTATCGGGTTGATAGCACCTCTTCTGATTGTGTTGGCACGTCTGATCCAAGGATTTTCAGCTGGCGGGGAATGGGGCGGATCAACCGCTTTTATGGTCGAATGGGCAGCAGACAACCGACGTGGATTTGTCGGGAGCTTTCAACAAGTGAGTGTTGCCGCCGGCCTTTTACTGGGATCCGGTTGCGCGGCATTGCTCAGCACTATCCTCAGTGAAGATGCTGTCACGTCATGGGGATGGCGAATCCCGTTTCTCCTCGGCGGCGTCATAGGTCTGGTTGGTATCTACATGCGGCGCAACGTTGGCGAGACACCCGTTTTTCGACGGAATACCAAAGCTGATCGAAGTGAAATCGCACCAAAACAAAACCCTGTGGGTCTTGCCGCACGCGCTTTTGGATTCACCATTCACTGGACTGTTTCCTATTATATTTTTCTCGCTTACATGCCCACATTTGCAATTCGCCATCTTGAGCTCGATCGAGCAGTAGCCTTATGGTCCAACACCGTGGGACTTCTTGTGTTAATGATGATGGCTCCAATGATCGGATTTTGGTCTGACAGGATTGGGAGAAAACGGTTACTTATCGCTTCGTGTCTCGGAATTGGAATAGTTGTATATCCAGTTTTCAACTATTTGCTAACGAACCCCTCCATCGCCGCGATCATTTCAGCACAAGTCCTGTTTGGATTCCTCATTGCTCTCTACTCCGGGCCCGGACCTGCAGCAATCGCTGAGATTTTTGAAACAGCAAATCGCGCAACGGGTATGTCGGTAGGCTACAGTCTAGCGGTTGCCGTTTTTGGTGGTTTTGCGCCCTTTATTGCGACTTGGCTGATCGACGCCACTGGCTCCCCACTCTCTCCAGCATATTACGTATTGGTCGCCGCCGTTGTTACAGCATTAGTCATTTTTCGGTTGCCGGAAAGCGCGCACCGTCCTTTCCGATGAGACCAAGCAGGAAATTCTAACGTGCTTTGAAACTGCTCAAATTACATAACGAATAGAGGTCAAAACTATATTGCCCAACGTTGTTAAACCGGTTTACGCTAGGGTTTAACTTTCATTAGGTGAATAATTTAATTTACTCTGACTTACTTCCGTTCAGTATGAAAATAGAAAACAAACAGTAACGTTTTGTGTCGACAAGAAAGTGAGATTTGGCTATGCGATTTGGTGTATTTTACGAACTGCAGCTTCCACGCCCGTGGAATGAAGGAGATGAACACCGTCTATTTAACGAAGCACTAGAGCAAATCGTATTGGCCGACCGGCTGGGCTTTGATTATGCTTGGGAGGTTGAGCACCACTTCCTCGATGAATACTCACATTCATCTGCACCAGAAGTTTTTTTAGCTGCTGCATCTGGCCTGACCAAATCAATCCGCCTAGGGCACGGTATCCGCCAAGTGATTCCGAATTATAATCATCCCGCCCGAACTGCCGAAGGGCTAGCAACTCTTGATTTGCTATCCGACGGACGAGTCGAGTTTGGAATTGGTGAAGGGGCCACGCGTTTAGAACTGCATGCTTTCGGCATACCTGCGAAAGAAAAACGAGCCATGGCGCTCGAGGCCGCTGAGCAAATTTGCAATATGATGGTCCTCACACCCTACCCTGGATTCGATGGGAACAGCTTTTCGATGCCATGCCGCAACGTTCTTCCAAAGCCTTTGCAGAAACCTCATCCACCACTTTGGATGGCTTGCACCAATCGAGATACCATCAAGGTTGCAGCACGTAACGGAATCGGTGTGCTTGCTTTTAATTTTATTGATCCTGACGAGGCCCAAACTTGGTCTAAAACATACTACGATATTATAAAAAGCGATGAATGTGTTCCCCTAGGATGGTCCGTGAATGCCAACCTAGCAATGGTATCTGCCTTTTCGATGCACGAGGACCGCACCGAAGCAATTCGCCGGGGTCAGGATAACTTTGAATTTTTCCGTTATTCACAACAAAAACTAGTAGCTGAGGATTTTGTTCCTGGATGCAGTAATATGTGGGAGGAATTTCTCGAAGCACGCGGAGATGCTTCTGATCAATTGGCTCAAGCAGCCCTTGCCCACTCCGAATTTGATGGCGCTGGAATTGGTACCCCGGATGATATGAGACGCCACTTGGGAGACATACAAGCCGCCGGCGTAGATCAGGTGATCTTTTTACAACAGGCCGGTCGCAACACGCACAAAAATATATGTGAATCTTTGGAGTTATTTGCCAAAACCGTTATGCCTGAGTTCAATCAAGATGTCGCAACGCGTGAAAGCCGAAAGGCGGAAGAATTAGCTCCCTATATAAAAGCTGCACTAGCGAGAAAAGAGTACATGCAGGCACTGTCACCATCCGAAATACCCGTCGTCAAAGCTTCGGTAAAATCTGCAAAAATCGGTGCGCTAGGCGATCGGCCTGCGGTGAGAAACGGCTAATTCGAGGAGAGCAACGATTACCTAAAACCTAGCGTTAGATCATATGGAATAGTTCAACCGAAGCAAGCCTGGAATATCTCTGACAAAAAAGAAGTATGGACGCACGAATTCCAGCACCAGAACTGGGGTCCAATACTCTCGACCGCTGGCGGCTTGTTATTTGCCGGCGGCACCAACGACCGGATGTTCCGCGCCTTTGATGCAAAGTCTGGCGAAGTCCTTTGGGACTATCCAACTAACTCCGGCGTCACTGCGCCACCGAGCACTTTCACGGTGAACGGAAAGCAATATGTCTCCGTCGTATCAGGCTGGGGAGTGGATGCAGAACGCAAGCAAGGCGTATTCCGTACAATTATTCCTGGTTATGATGTGCATGTACCGCAGGGCAACGTCATCTGGACGTTTGCTGGAGAATAAAACTTCAAATCATATTGATGAAATGTTTGGGCCGGAACCGTTGTGTTCCGGCCTTTTTCCTTTCATGCTACCTAATTTAAACTAACGAAAATGTGAGAATTACAGGTAGATTTTTTGCTTTAGTCAGGTAGTCGCATTTTAAACAGCATGCATCGCGGCATCCTACCCGCCCGAAAATCTTTCATATCGTTCCAACCAACCATCAAGCTGAACACCGAATGTGTTTAGCATCATAGAAACTAGCGTATAGTTGCCTACCGTGGCCACGATATCCATCGTCTGCGTCTGGTCGAAATACTGGCTTATTTCTTCCCAAACTATGTTGGAAATGTATTTGTCCGAATGAAGTTCTTCTGCCGCTCGCAGCGCGGCACGTTCCTCTCTATTCCAATGCGGATCCTTGGATCCCTTCTCCAACGCCTCGAAATCTACATCGTTCATTCCAGCTTCCTCACGACTAATACGCACATGTTGAGTCCACTCATATTCGGAGTGGCACAACCAACCAGTACGCAAAATAATAATTTCACGAATACGCGGACTCAAACTGGACTTGAAGAGCACATGGTTAGCGAACGGAAGCCAACGCTTAAACATTTTTGGATGGCGAGCGAGCGTCTTTAAAATATTGTATAGGTCATCCTCACTTTGGTACCCCATACGTTCAAACAACTCTCGAATTTCCGGATCCCATTCACTCTCTCTTTGAGGTGTAATACGTTCATTGTTTTCCATGTAAAATCCCGAATTTGTTAATTTGGATTTAGTTGTGAGCGGGGAGACAAAACAAATCAGGTAATGCTGGCACTTGTGCTTCGCGTTCTTTAAACAGCAACGCGATTCACAAGGGGGTTTGTCCAGGCGCTGCAATCACGCAGTTGGTATTACACCCCTTCACGCCAACAAGGACTTGTAGGTGGACACAAATAATTGTGCGGACTTCGCCACGTCTTTCGATGAAGAACCGGACCGAAACAAAGAAGATCCTAGACCGAAGGCATCGGCACCTGCTGTTAAATAAGACGATATTTTCTCCGGCGTTATTCCGCCAACAGGCAGGAGCCACAATTCTTTCGGAAGGACGGCCCGCCAGGATTTGACAACTAATGGCGGTAGGTTTTCAGCAGGAAACAATTTCAATATATCCGCACCAGCCTGTAGTGCGGCGAATGCTTCCGTTGGCGTGCTCACCCCAGGGATGCTCACCATATCTAAGGTTTTCGTAGTCTCGATAACTGATTGGTCTGCATTGGGGCTGACAACAAACTGTGCACCAGCATCGCACACCCGCTTTACGTCTCCAGAATTTAACACTGTGCCACCACCAACGAGAATATCCCCTCCGAACTCGCGCACGGCAATTTCAATGCTTTTTAACGGATCCGGGCTATTGAATGGAATTTCCACGGCACGAAAATCTGACTCACACAGTTTCCCGATAACCGTTTGTGTATTCTCAGGATGCAATCCCCGGAGAATGGCAACGTACGGAAGAGGTGCAAGCGCTTCTTTCCACTCAAAGACATTCATAGCGACACTCCAAAAGACCTGCTCGTTTGGCTATATCGATATAGGTTTTACCGATCGCACTTTCCGTGACGGGATTACAATCAGCTCCGCACAGCTCGAAAGCTTTCCGATACAACGCACAAAGATGTTCACTTCCTATCAAGCTAATTTTCGGGAACGAAGTGCCAAGAGCGGCAAGCGCTCCAGAGATCTCCGCGCCGATCAACAATCCGGATAAGTAACCAGAAACGTCCTTGGGCTCTAAATCTTTGAACAACACTCTTGTCCTGGCGCCAAATATGACGTGAGTAAGATTTGCATTTTGCGAATAGCCAGTTTTAACACCGAGAGCGAATACTTTTGGGGAAACTACGGAGTTAAAAATGTGGAGCTGTGAGATTACTGTATGATTGAGAACTGCGGCATGCACATCCCCCGTCATAAACGTCGTGAACCAAACGATACGCCCGTCCTTTATTTGAATCCACTTACTATGGGTTCCAGGGGCGACGATTAAGAGGTTTTCGTTTGAGGTGCTTGCGGCGATCGCCTGAATTTCTTCGCCCCGAATCACATCGGGTGTATGTATATCGTCCCGGGTCCTGACACCAGGAACGATCCATATTGGGCTGCCCATAGGAACGGGTTGCAGATTTTGTGCCAAATCGTCAAGGCCTGCTGGCAGAGAGCAATACTTTGCCTCTACCCATCCAGTAGATGCGCCGACCATGCCAGATAACACTGCCGGCATCGGTCCATGCTCTTCCATCCACGAAGTGGTGAGTAATTTAAATGCCTCGTAGAATTCCTTATTCATTATATTTACGAGGCCAAGTTCGTCCTCGCATGTATCCAGTGTCCCTCCATTAGTATCGAGCAGATATCCGCGGCGATTGGTAGTCCCCCAATCGATTGCGACAAGCACAGCTGAATGAGATGATGACAGGCCCATTCAATGGCAATCCCTTTACCCGTTTGACTTATAGCTTACCGCTGACCGATCGGAAATCGGAACGTAGGCCAATTTTTCATATCCTCTTGAAAGGCCCGACGATGACCTAGAGCGCGCCGAAACCACGGATTCTTCGCGGCCTCTTCGTCCTCCCATTCTTCCGTCGCTTTGACTGAGACACGTATAAACTCCGAGTCCAGTAAAATGAACTCGTTACCAGCCTCACGCATTTTCTCAAGAGCCGCAATATCTCTATAGGCATAACGCGCCCAACTATCCATAACCATAAGCCTAGCGGCTAACTTTATCAGCTCACGATCTCTTTCGGAGAGACGTTCCCAAGTGTCTAAATTAAATGCGCATTCTATAGCACCGCCAGTCGCATGAATTCCTGGCATAATTATGTATTTGGCAATTTTATGAAATCCAGATGACAGGTTAACGGAGGCCGAACTCCATTCAATCGCATCAACCACGCCACGCTCGAGTGCTGGATACACTTCAGCACCTGGAAGGATTACAGTGGAAGCGCCGAGCCTGCCTGCTATCTCCGCCCACGCACCAGACGTACGTACCTTAAGACCTTTCAGATCCTCAAGGGTTTGGACACGTTTTTTCGAATGTAAGAAAATTTCGGTCGGAGCAATCGTGCATGGAATCGATGCAATGCCAAATTTTTCCTTGCGATATTCAAACCACAGATCAGCCGCGCCAGCCTCATATAACCATATAATGAACTCTTCCGGATTTAGATGTCCTGGCCCACCACCAAATACCAATGTCGTCTTATCAATCCCCCAGTCATAACCCATCCAACTATGACCGACCTGAACCACACCTGATTTGACCGTATCAGAAACTTTCAGTGGACTTCCGAGCATGCCACCCGGAAAAACGTTGATTTGAATTCGACCATCGGTCAGAGTTTCCACAAGTTTGGCAAATCCTTTTGCATCTTCTTCCAAGAAAGGCCCGCCACCCCAAGCCGTCGCCATGTTCCAAATTTCGTCTGTTTTGGCCGAGTCGGCTGAAATTCCTAGACCAATACCAATCACTGTTGCTATCACAGCCTTAGCGATGCTTCTTAACATTCTTTGCTCCAACATTTGTTGTATGAACAAAGCCAAATTGGCCAACCTCCCGTTTGAGGAGCGCTCTTTCTCTTTTTAATGACTACATTACTTTTGTATTTGCGGAAATCTCGCCATCAAGAACCAACCTGGAGTAAGTAAGTTCGTAGTAGACCATATATGACTATTGTAACGCGAAGGCACTTAACGGCAAACTGATCCAATCTTCGTTTTCTCCTGACAATGTGAATCATAAGAAAGAGATGAAATGGCCCATTCATTTCCAAAAAAAACTTCCGAAAACGGATGGCACGCAACGTTGAACCAAGCACTTGCAACACCCGTTCCACATGGCCAACGTTCCTCACTTATCCTAGAACATGGCAGCATGTCGGTTCGCCTTTACTCGCCGGATCAGATTGACGCCCAGTCGCCGCACGACCAAGACGAAGTTTACGTCGTGGCGAGTGGCGTCGGATGGTTTATTAATGGAAAGCACCGCCACCGTTTTTCCACAGGAGATGTCTTGTTTGTACCTGCCGGTGTCGAACATCGATTTGAAAATTTTAAAGATGACCTGACGGTGTGGGTAATCTTTTATGGGCCGCGAGGTGGAGAACTTTCTGACGATCACCCAACGAAAAAGCCCTGCCCAACCGGCTAAGTATCGACCGCAGACCAAATGCTGCACATTAAAGAACTAACGTACCGTATCGGTGGTCGGCCACTTTTCTCAGGTACCAGCGCACACATACCAAGGGGACAACGTGTCGGTCTCGTCGGTATGAACGGCGCTGGGAAAACGACACTCTTCCGACTCATTGCCGGCGATCTAGAACCGGATGGCGGCAGCGTCCGTGTCACTGGACGAGCCCGACTAGGCCATATTGCACAAGAGGCACCAGCGGGAGAAGACAGTCTCATCGAAACGGTGTTTGCAGCAGATCAGGAACTTTCGACACTCGAATCTGCCGCAAATGCAGAAACCGACCCCCAACATATTGCCGAGATACACACGCGCCTCGCTGATATTGGTGCGCACACGGCACAGTCCCGTGCTGCCACTATCCTTGCTGGCCTTGGATTCGATGAGGCCGCACAACAGCGCCGCTGCAAGGACTTTTCCGGCGGTTGGCGCATGCGCGTTGCGCTAGCCGGCACACTATTTGCAAGACCAGACTTGCTCCTGCTCGATGAACCTACAAATCATCTTGATCTCGAAGCTAGTGTCTGGCTGGAAGATTACCTAAGCCGGTTTCTTGGCACGCTTGTTATCATTAGCCACGATCGTGACTTATTGAATAGAGTTGTGGGACACATTCTCTATTTGGAAGACGGCCGACTGACTATGTATGTCGGTGGATACGATCGCTTCAAACAAACTCTTAACGAAAAAAGATCACGGGACAAAGCGCTGCGTGAGAAACAGATCAAGGAGCGCGCGCATATTCAGGCCTTTGTAGATCGATTTCGGTACAAGGCCACTAAAGCTCGCCAAGCGCAAAGCCGACTCAAGGTATTGGCCCGTATGGAACCAATCGCAAATGCTGTGGAACAACGCACCATTTCATTCCAATTCCCTAGGCCGAGCAAACTAGCACCACCAATGCTAACCATGGAAGATACCGTTGCCGGTTACACCGGTAGAACGGTGTTGAAAGAACTTAATCTTCAAATCGACCCTGATGATCGGATTGCATTACTCGGGGCTAATGGAAACGGCAAATCAACCCTGATGAAATTATTGTCCGGCCGACTTTCCCCGACAGCTGGGGAAATAAAGCGTTCCAATAATCTTCAAATTGGCTATTTCGCTCAACATCAATCCGACGAATTAAACGAAACTGAAACTCCATATGAACTACTGTCGCGGTCGATGGAGAATACACGTGTTGAAAACGTGCGCGCTCAGCTGGGCCGGTTTGGTTTCGAAGCAGCCCACGTCGACACCGAAATTGGATCCCTCTCTGGTGGGGAAAAATCTAGATTGCTGTTTTGTTTAATGACCACTAACTCGCCACAACTGCTGCTTTTAGACGAACCGACAAACCACCTAGACATGGATGCACGTGACGCCCTGGTGCACGCACTGAACGAATTTCCGGGCGCCGTCATACTGGTAAGTCATGATCCTCATACCATTGGCCTTGTCGCGGATCGCCTTTGGTTAGTCGACGGAGGGACGTGTCATACCTTCGACGGCGACATGGAGGATTACCGTAATCTGTTGCTAAACAACAAACGGGTGAGACGAGCAAGCGAGAGGACAAATACCGAGTCTGGAGCAACAAGAGGAGCTACAGTCCGAAAGGAGAAACGTCGGAAAAAGGCAGCAGCGCGGGAGGGTACGGCGGCTTTACGAAAATCCATAAAAGATTCCGAGAACCGGATAGAAACGCTGGGCAATCAGATAACATCGCTAGAATCAGAACTAGCACGGCCAGAAATCTACGAAGGCACAACCGCGAACATGGTTGCAATTTCAGAAAAATTAAGCGATGCCAAAAAAGAAATGAAGAAAGAAGAGGCGCGCTGGATGGACGCCGAAAAAACATTAGCTATTGTCGTCGCCAGTAGTGCGGAAGATCATTAATCAATATCTTCAGAAGCACATCACGTTTGCCGTGACCTAGAACAATTCAAAGACACTTGTCGGATAACATTTAGCCGTATCTGGTAAAACAGCACGCCTGTTCAACACCATCTTTACAAGTTCCTTAGGAGAATTGAGCAATGGCAAATCCCAGTGTCCCCATCAAAGTTGATCCAGATACAGGAATTTGGTCGACCGACGAGCTCCCCATGATCTACATGCCTAGGCATTTTTTTGTGAACAACCACCTCGCTGTGGAAGCTGCACTAAGTGAGGAGGTCTACGCACAACAACTCTATACCGCAGGCCATAAATCAGCATGGGACTGGTGCGAAAAAGAATCTGAGACTTATCACCTCACGGGTCTTGACGTCTTCCATTACTACATGAATCGCATTTCTCAGCGCGGTTGGGGTCAATTCACCGTGATGTCCTTCGACATCAACACCGGTGCTAGTGACATCCGTCTACAGCATTCAGTTTTCGTTGAACATTGCGGGACCGATGCTGGCCGCAATCTTTGTTACATGTACTCAGGCTGGTTTACTGGCGCTTTGGAATGGGTAGGCCAGGCGACAAACCAATGTTATTCTCTAAACTCGCACGAAACACTTTGTGCTGCTAACGGCGCCGAACATTGCTTGTTCAAAGTTCGACCTATTTAACCGGTATTCGGCGCGCTACAGCAGTTGGATTTTTCCCTGCAGTCCTCCGGCTCAAGATCTGCTAGGTCAATTCTATCCTCGCCAAAATTTGTAATCTCGCCAGTGGTCAAAAAAGTCTCCCAGGCCACCCCCTGAGGATCCGAAATCCAAACCTTTTGACCGGTCGCATAGCAACAGGATGCATTGTGCTGCCTTATCGTCGGTCGCCCCACATGGGCCAGCCTTTCGGCCGCTTCTGCGAGATTTACTTCATCCTCACACTGGATACCCAGATGGTCGATCCCAAGCTTACCGCAACGTGTCGAGATCGCAAAATTAAGGAGCGGATCATCCAGCATCCACTTAGCGTAATCGGTCTCTAGCGTGTCTGGAGATACGCCGAACAGACCACTATAAAACTCCACGGAAGCAGATAGGTCGGCCACCCCAACATGTACGTGAAGACGATTCATAACGAAAGCTCCATTCACTATAAATGTGCTGATTTAAGACTCGGTCCGAGATCATAAACTTTCATTTCTGCAGCACTCTGAACTTCAATTTCCAACAAAACTTCTTCGGCATTGATCAATAAAGCCTTATGCTATTGCTGCATTTCGGAAACGGTTGACAGCCGTGACCCCGTCAAAAGATTCCGGAAATACTAGCGGCAGAGTTTCAGCGATTACCTTCACGTTCATAAAGACGGGGCCCGGCGCGTCATAAACCATGTCACGCAGCAGATTGACCTCAGAGTCTTTTGTTATAGTGCCGGTGGTTACGATTCCGCATCCACAAGCTACCGCCTCAAGATCCGTAGGACCTGCAGTGGCTGAAACTGCAACGTATCCGACTTGATCCGGTAGCAAGTGGTTTG
>JYMV01037211.1_pt1 | contig 15943 bp, 8 predicted proteins | sample 338911 | NCBI WGS metagenome assembly JYMV01 (sample SAMN03354496, study PRJNA234377) | hydrothermal vent metagenome | biome: Deep sea; feature: Hydrothermal plumes at the Eastern Lau Spreading Center, Western Pacific Ocean; material: Seawater | place: Tonga | collected 2009 | depth 2000 m m
GTTATGTGTCATTGGTTATGCCATTCTGGAGGTTTTTGTGAATCGCCTGACGGCAGTACTCACATTTGCCAGTCTGGTGGGTTATGCCTGCATTTACACCATGTACCTGAAGCGTGCGACGCCACAAAATATCGTGATTGGTGGTCTTGCGGGCGCTGCGCCGCCTTTATTGGGTTGGACCTCAATGACCGGAGAAATTCACGGTAACGCTCTGTTGTTAGTGTTGATTGTCTTTACCTGGACTCCGCCTCATTTTTGGGCGTTGGCAATACATCGCGAAAAAGATTATGCCAAAGCCGAGATCCCCATGCTGCCGGTAACTCATGGTGTTGAGTTTACCAAAACGTCAGTATTGGGATACACCGTCTTGCTTGGCCTGATATGCCTGATGCCATATCTGGTGGGGATGACGGGATTAATTTACCTGATTGGCGCCACGCTGCTCAATGTGGCTTTTTTGGTGTATGCCTGGAAACTAAAGTACGCCGCCAACGAAGAAACAGCAATGAATACCTTTAAGTTTTCAATCCTGCACCTGATGCTGTTGTTTGTCATTTTATTAGTGGACCATTACTTCAAGTTTGTCTTATGAAGCAAAATTTGCTGTTAGGGAGTGTCGCCGCCGTCGCTTTGGTGGCTGGTGTTTGGTTGGCCATAAATATCGCTCCACCTGCGACGTGGGAGCCGATGCATGCCCAGATGTATCCCGCCCCCAGAATGCTGCACGATGGCGAACTGTCGGTTCATGATGGTACTAGCATTACGCCAGCTTGGTTTAAGGACCAGTGGACCTTGGTGTTTGTGGGATATACCTGGTGCCCGGACATTTGCCCAACAACGTTGGCGGAACTCAAGCGTATCTATCCGCAACTAAGCGCCATGAGTACAGAACCACCGGTCAGAGTGTTATTTATTTCTGTGGATCCAGGCCGAGACGATGTGGCCAGACTTAAAGAATATATTGAGTTTTTTAATCCGAAATTTTATGCCGCTACTGCAGAACACAAACAGCTGTTTCCATTTATCCGCAGTATGGGCATGGCCTATGCGATTGCAGAGAGTACTGACAAGCCAGATTATCTGGTAGATCACAGTGCTTCAATGGTCATAGTTAATCCCGATGGTCATGTTGTGGGGCGCTTTAAGCCCGACCACAAACCAGGACAACTAGCAATCAGTGATGCACAGCAGATTCTTACTGATATGCCAGTGATTATCGCTAATTATCAAGCCAATCGTTAATCCAGCCACTTACCTTCTGAGGTGGCAATAAACCAAGGCTGAGAGTGCCAGTAATAGCTGCCGCGATGCTGTTTACTGGGTGCAGTGCAGTTAACTCTGGAGCGGCCAGGTTTGAGTGCCTTTTCTGTGCTGACGGAGACTCGATTGTCTTGCCAGCTCGTCGCAATTTTTTCACCGTTAAAATAACAGGTAAATAACGACTTATTGAAATCCGAAGTGTTAATTTCCAATTGGTATTCCAGTGCAGGTGGACTGTAAAATACAGGATCAGCAATGGATGATGACAGCACCGGCATCGCCAGTGATTTGAGCTTGGTTTTTAGCGTGGTTAGATTGCTGTAGATCCCCGCAGCGGGAAATCTCGGGATCTCTTGTAAATCACTGACAAAACCTGCGGCCCCTGAATGTTGCGCAAAGCCAACGATATCCAGCTCTTTTAACAACGCCTTAACTGCTGCATTGAATTCACCAAAGGGATAGGCCAGAAATCCGGGGCTACTGCCGATGTGCTTTGTTATTGCGGCTTCGGTATCCAGAATGTGTTGTTTGGTTTGTGCCAGCCAGTCTGGTTGCCTGGCATTTTGCAACAGGTGGCGATGATCCCAGTAATGATTGGCAATTAAGACGCCTTCTTCTGATAGCTGTTTTAGCTCTGACCAATCCAGGTGACTGGGTCCTACTCCCACTTCTGATGGATTGATAAAAATGGTGTAGGGAAAACCGTATTTGCGCAAGATTGGGTGAGCGTTTTCTTTGATATTGCGAAAACCATCGTCAAAGGTGATGGCAACGGCATTATCCGGCAGCGGTTCGCGACTCTTTATGCTTTCAACTAACTTATCTAACGTGATAACAGTATGATTTTGCTGTAAATACGCCATGTGCTCGGCAAACTTTTCAGGCGAAATTGTTGTCGAAGGTGGGGTATCATTACTGACGTGGTGGTACAGCAAAATTGTGGCACTTTCATTGGCCGATAAACTGACCCAATGAAAAGCACACATCAATAAAGTCACTATCTTTAGTTTCAATGTCATTTGCTGCCTGACCTTTCTATTCACCTTTGGGACAACAAGAGTAACAGTTTGACTTTTTACAACGCAATACGTTATTTCACCGTGCTGGCTGTGCCTATGATCATCAGCAACATCTTTACGCCTTTGGTGGGGCTGGTGGATACCGCAATAATTGGTCATTTACCCGGTACACAGTATTTAGCGGGTGTTGCTTTAGGCGGTATTATCATCACGCAATTAATCTGGGTTTGCGGCTTTTTGCGGATGTCGGCAACGGGATTGAGTGCTCAGGCCGCGGGACGAGATAACAACGATGAATCGGTGGCTATCCTGGTTAACGGGATTTTGTTGTCTGTTGTAATTGGTCTGTTGATTTGGTTGTGCAGCCCGGCACTTTTTCAGTTAGGCGTTTACTTTTCAGGAAGTAATGAGCAGGTTGTTGAGGTCGCCGGAGAGTATTTCTTTATTCGTATTATCGCAGCGCCGGTGTCTTTGACTAACCTGGTATTAATGGGCTGGTTATTGGGACGTAAACAGCATGCTAAAGTCATGTGGCTGCAACTGATTGCCAACCTGACCAACGTTGGTCTTAGTCTGCTGTTAGCATTAGGCCTGTCGCTAGAGACTATGGGAGTCGCTCTGGCCACCGTATTCAGTGAATGTCTGGCGTTATTGTTATCACTGTTGTTGGTGCGCAAGGTACTGCCGCAATGGCGCAAACACTTGCGGGTTTGTCGTAGCAAAATAAAGCAGTTTCTGTCACTGAATCGCGACGTATTTCTGCGCAATATTTTCTTGCAGCTATATCTGGCGGTTTTCACTTTCATGGGACTGCAATTAGGTGAACTGACTGCCGCTACCAATGCATTATTAATGCAGTTTTTTGTGCTGATAGCCTTGGGGCTTGATGGCGTTGCTTATGCTGCGGAAGCGCTGTTTGGGGAGGCCATCGGAAAGCAGCAGCGGGACAAAGTAACGTTATGGACTCAGGTTAGTTTATTGATTTCCAGTCTGTTTGCATTGGGTTACAGTGCTGTTTTCTGGTTCTTTTTTTATGACATATCGCTATTGCTGACTAATATTGATTCTGTAATCAGCAATATTCAGGCTTTCAAAAGTTACATCGTCATACTGCCACTAATAGCTCATTGGAGCTTTTTGCTGGATGGCTTATATGTGGGAATGACCAGAGCCAGGCCGATGTTGTTGACCATGATCATCAGTGTCTTTTTGGCAATTGCCTGGCAATTGTTACACCAGAACATGTTAAGTGCTGCAGTCTTATGGCAGAGCTTTATGATTTTTTTATTGGCACGAGGGGTATTGTTGGGCACTCATTTTTATTTTCGGGTCTATCGTCAATAACGGAGTTGGTGTTCAGTGAACTAAAATTTGCCATCGTTGAGTCGTTATCAGATATGTTGCAAGAAACTCAGGAGTGTTCTTTAATTCATATTTACAGGGAGCAGAGGAAACCACTGTGTTAACAGAGCTTGAACAGCTGGATGAAATTAAATCAGTCAGTGGTGAACTGACGCTTTTTAAGGTCAGGGATGAGAAACAAAATCACTTCTGGGTGAAACAGGCATCAGGCCATAACACGACTGGCCAAAAGATCATTGAAGCTGAAGTAACTTCTCAAGCATATGCTGATATCGCCACTCTGATATTGCCGGAACGCAGCTTCACGGAGGACGGCAATGCTTTTGCACTTTACTCATGCACCAGCAACAGTCAGTACTTTGAGCAATTCCTCAATGAGCATAGTCACAGTATTGAAAGTAAATTGCGATTGAGTATCAGTCTGGTGCAGCTGCTATCAGAGTTGCACAATCACGCACTGATTTGTGGTTATCTGGATCCTGATACCCTGGTTGTGCAACAGCAGCCTTTATTGGTACAGAGCATTAGCAGCTGGCACCTGTTGTCGCCTGATGCGCCAGACAATAAAGTTCTTGAAGACCTGAAAAATAATGCCAATTTGTTAACTGTTTCACCGGAAGTTACCGGACGCACAGAGCGACTTCCCGATGTCTATTCCGATCTGTATTCTGCAGGTGCTTTGCTATATCGCATCTTTCTGGAGCAATATCCCTTCCAGTTCTCGGATCCGTTAACCCTTATCCACGCCCATATCGCAAAACCGGTGGAATATGACCCCGGCAAGGTGTTTTCCGTCCCCGAAGCTATATTGAGTGTTATCAGTAAGTTGCTTAATAAAGCGCCTGAAAGCCGCTATCCAGATTCGGAAACCTTATTGGCCGACCTCAACCATTGTCTGGAGCAATGGCAGCAGCACAAGACCATAGCTCCCTTTGCTATCGCCCGGTCCCACAAGAGTAAAACGCTGTTATTTCCCCAGTTTCTGTACGGCAGGGAAGAAGAGCTTAATTCACTATCTGAATGGTATGGCTCAGCATTAAAAGGCGACCATCCCAGTTTTGCTTTGGTTTGTGGTGATGCTGGTGTTGGTAAATCTGCCTTGGTAAAAGAGGTTGCAGCGCAGGCAACGGAGTCACTTGGAATACATGGACTGGTGTCAGCGGAACGAGTTACCAGCTCCGCGCAAGACTCAGCCATTATCCGGATCATCCAGGACATACTGGAAAAGCTACTATTGCTTGGCGATGAACGTCTTAGCTTATTGCGCAGTAAGATTTCCACCATGCCCGAAGTGTCCAGACAACAGTTACTAGCTGTGATACCTGCCTTGCAGATGATTATGGAGCAGGGCTCAGAATCATCTGCAGCGCCCACTTCTCAGCCCGAAAAACAACAGCTAACAGAGCTTTTATTGTGCGTTTCAGAAGTGCTCCCTGGTTTACTGTTGGTGTTTGAAGATGCCCAGTGGCTAGATAATTTTAGCGAAGAGGTCCTACAAACTGGCCTGTTATCACAAGGAAACATTGGACTAGCAATATTGTTTGTCAGCAGAACCGTACAGCCGGAAGCGTTAATGCCACAACAAGACGCAGATGCCGACACCTGTTGTTTTACTATTGCACCTTTATCACCTTCTGCGGCGCAAAATCTGGTTGAGGATACCTTTTGGGAAACCAATTTTAGCCTCACCGAACTGGCGGATATCGTATTCCAAAAAACACGGGGTAATCCCTATTTCATTAAAGTCTTTCTGCAGCAGTTAGTTGATGAGGGGGCCATTTATGAGGGGGAAACAGGTATATGGCACTGGCAGCCTGATAAAATAAGGGCTTCGCATATTACGGAAAATGTTGCAGACATCGCGGTTACCGGATTATCTGGTTGGTCAGAAGAACAGCAATTATTACTGAAACTCTCTTCTTTTTTCGATAAGCAAATCGACGCTGAGATCCTGATTTCACTCAGCGGAATGAGCAAAAAGGCGTTTGCCACTTTTGCCGAAGCGTTGGTGAAAAATGGCATCTGGACTCAAAAAGAGTCTGATGACGGAGAGTACAGTTACCAATTCGCTCATTTCAAAATTCAGATGTCAGCGCGACAATTGGCTACAGACTGCAGTGAGCAGAACGCGCAGCTTTTACTCAGTAAGGCTTACCTCAATATCAAATCTGAACAATGGTTACGAGACAACATATTGTCATGGATAGACTTTCTGCCAGAAAGTGCCCCGGATGAGGAATTAATGGAACCTATCGAACTGGCTAATTACTGTTATCTTGCAGCGATTGAGGCAAGAAAAGAGCTGGGCCAGGAGCAAGCGTTACCTTATTTTCAACAGGGATTGAGGGTCATAAATAGCGGGCTCTGGAAGCGGCAATACGCCCTGTGTTTCGATTTGTACCAGGGGGCCATCGAGATACTGCTACAGCATAACGAATTTGCAAAAGTTGAAACCCTTTTGTCATCGCTGCCGGAACCAGACTTGAGGGACAATGATAAACTCAGATCTCTTGTCTGGCAGGTTTGTTGTCACCAGAGACAAGGTCAGCATCAGCAAGCTTTCGTTACCGGAAGCGAGAAACTCAGGCAACTGGCGATTCAGTATAATGTGGCTGATGGCTATGAAGATTACCTGGCGTGTGAGTCTTTTTATCCCGATTCCGCTATTGTTGATATCCTGCACCGGTCTGACATTGTGGAGCAAACTTGCTTATTGCACAGTCAGCTATTGTCTGGCTTGATTATATCCGCAGAGCAATTGGGAACCCGGGAATTGATGCAAGTAGTGTCGGTGGCTGTCAGGTTATCGCTGACGGAGGGGAATTCAAGCTATGCGGCGCAATTCTATGCGCAACATGCGCTGCTGTTGTGCATGCAGTTTGAGCAATATGAATCGGCCTATGCCTTTATGGAAGTGGCTCAATCCCTGGCCAGCAAATACAACATACCTGTCTCACAGCGCGTCGAAATTAGTTATTTACACTATGCCTTTGTTGCGCCCTGGACTTTGCCCCTGCAGCGATGCAGGGAAGCGTTACAGACATTGAGTGAGGAGTGTTTTGAGGCGGGCTGCGATGTCTTGAATGCCCAGATCATGTTATGCAATGGCATCTTTTCCTTTTTTACTCATCCCTCGTTAGAAAATACCTTTCAGCTGTTTGAATCACTTTTCGAGAGGTTGCAGGAACACAAATTGTCAGATTTGGCATCGGGAGTAACTCCCTGGCTGGATTTAATCAATTATTTAAAGGCTGAAGTATCAGAACCTGGCATTGATACAACCGAGCCGTTTCAGGTTTGCTCAATAGCCGAGCGGCAAAAACGAATGCTCGGTTTTTGCACGCATTTTAGCCGTTTTTTATGGGCTTTCTGGAAAGATGATTTTGACAGCGCTTTATCTCATCAGCTGGCCGCCGAAGACCTACTCAATGGGGGGCTAACCCTTCCCTGGTTGGTTGATTTTAGTGCCTTGTCTGGACTGCTTTTGTTAAAGCAAAACAATAATGCCGGTGTCTCAGACATTACCAACATCAACCCACAAGTACTGGAACTACAGGCGAAACTGAGCCGATGGTCTGCGTTGAACCCGGCTAATTTTAGTGCTCAGCAACAACTTTTAGAGGCAGAAATCAAAGCACTAAAAGGCGACAAGGATGCCTGGTGGTTCTATCGTGGCGCAATTGAGCATGCCAATAGTCAGGGACAGACTTTGTGGTTGGCACTGGCAAGAGAAGCTTATGGTCGTTACTGGCTGACCCTCAATGATGAAGTACAGGGGCTGGGACAACTAAAAGAAGCTCTGTCTTGTTATCAAAAATGGCAGGCGCCCGGCCGAGTCGCGCAGTTGTTGAAACAGCATCCGGAACTAAAAAGTCCGGATAATCTTCAGGAATCAAGCCCTGAGCAATTGCGCAACCCGGTTAACACCGATAAAAATTTGGATTTAATGTCGGTGCTCAAAGCATCAGAAACCTTGAGCGGTTCAATCGACCTCAATGCTTTCCTGATCCGAATGATGACCATTATTGTTGAGAATGCCGGAGCTCAACAGGGATGCATTTTGTTTCTTGAAGAGCAAAGTTTTCAGGTTCAGGGTGCCTATCCAAAGCCGCTGACTTTGCAGCAAGTGCCTCAGGCGCTCATTAACTACGTGGTCAAAACTAAATTGCCTTATGTGGTAGATGACAGTGCCACAGATCCAAAATTAAAAATGGCCAGTCGTAGCTTTCGGCTATTGCCCCGCTCTATGCTCTTTATCCCTCTAATTGTGGGAGGGCAGTTACGCGGAATTTTGTATCTTGAGCACGCTGACTTCGCTGGCTTCTTTACGTCAGATCGAATTGATGTGTTGCAACTGTTGGCTAATCAAACCGCAATACTATTTGATAACGCCAGCCTGAACCAGCGGCTTATTATCAATAATCGCGATTTGGAACGAAAGGTGGAAGAGCGCACTGTCGAGCTGGCTGAAGCGAAACTAAAAGCAGAGGAAGCAACAGCCGCTAAATCCAATTTCCTCGCTAATATGAGCCATGAGATCCGCACGCCGATGAATGCGGTTATCGGCTTGTCAAAATTGGCCCTGAGAAAGCAAATTAATCCCGAGCAGAGGGACTACCTGGAGAAAATCCAAAGCTCATCAGAATCGTTATTAACCCTGATCAACGACATCCTTGATTTCTCCAAAATTGAAGCGCAAAAACTGACGCTGGAAACCATCCCTTTTAGTCTGGAAAAATCCCTTCGCAGAGTGGTAAATCTCAACAACCACAAAATGTATGAGCAACACCTGGAGTTTGTGTTGTCTGTGGATAGCCGTATTCCGGATAATTTAATTGGGGATCCACTGCGCATTGAGCAAATTATTATTAACCTGGTAAGCAACGCTATTAAATTCACCCGTCAAGGTTATGTGCATTTAAATGTGTCTAAGGTTTCTCAGAATGAAGAGTCCCTGGTGTTAGAGTTCAGCGTGAAGGACAGCGGAATAGGGATGAGTGAAGAACAAACCAGTCGTTTGTTTAAATCTTTTAGCCAAGCCGATGATAGTGTTACCAGACAATACGGTGGCACCGGATTGGGATTAGCGATATGCAAACAGTTATGTGAATTGATGCATGGCTTTATCACGGTTAAAAGTGAACCAGGGGAGGGCTCTGAGTTTACTTTTACCATTCAATTGCAAGTGGCAAGCGACGAAGTAATGCAATCAGGCCGGGCGGATGTGTCTGATTTACATGCTTTGGTGGTAGATGATATGGAGGTGGCTCGGGCTGTGATGAGTGATGCTTTGGACGCACTAGGCATAAACTGCGATACGGTAGCCAGTGGCGAAGAAGCGTTAAAACGAGTCAGCCAGGCAGAGAAAAAACAACGCCCCTACGATATAATTTTAATGGATTGGAAAATGCCGGGCATGGACGGGATCACAGCATCGAAAAAGATAAGAGAGCATATCAGCGGTAAAATTCCGCAGATTTTGATGATTACCTCTCATGACAAAGAGGCTCTGAAGGCTATTGATGTGGACAACATCATTGACCGGTATATTGAAAAGCCCGTTAATCCCTCTGCCCTGATTGATGCTATCCAGCAATCTCTGGGCAACAGCAATGACAGTTCCGCAGATGCTTCGCAAGATGAATTTGTGCCTGATTTTAGTCACAGCAGAGTATTGCTGGCAGAGGACAACGAATTAAACCAACAGGTAGCGATGGAGTTTTTACAGGAAACCGGAATTGCGATTGACCTGGTTCAGGATGGACGAGAGGCCATTAGCGCCGCTAAGCGGCAGCAATATGATTTGATCCTGATGGATATTCAAATGCCGGATATTGATGGCCTTGAAGCGACTAAAATCATCCGTAAATTCGCCCCGACACTACCAATTTTGGCTATGACAGCCCATGCAATGGCGGGAGACAAAGAACGCAGTATCGCTGCAGGTATGAATGCTCACATTACCAAACCCATAAACCCTGCCGAACTCTACGCCATGATGAGCGAACATATTGACAGCGTCGGTGTAAAAGCGCCATCAACATCATTAGAATCACAGCAGGAAGGCACAAAGCAGAGTGAATCTGAACAATATGCCATGTCTTTGTTTAAAGAGATCAACATGCTGGAAGTGGATAAAGCGCTGGAAAGAATTCAGGGGCGTAGTAAGCTTTATCTCAATCTGGTGCAAGACTTCGTGCGGGATTACGACAGCATTGATGAACAAATCATGCAGCATTTGGCCGTGGCGGAACGCCAGCAGATATATCGAATTGTACATTCCTTAAAATCGAATATCGCCTATATTGGTGGTTTCAGGCTGTCTCATCGATTAGCCATGATTGAGCCCAGAATTCGTGAAGGTGGCGATTTTATTTTGGAATTAGAGGGGATCATGGCGGATGTCATGGAGTTGCATAAATGCCTGAATGACAAACTGCAACAAGTGGCCCTTCAAGTCGCAAACTTTTCTGATGAAATCGATACTGAGGGCAGTTTTTATCCCGAGTCACTGCTACCCTTATTAAAGGCTTCTGATTTCTCTGTGGAGGCAAAAATTAAACAGCTGCGCCAACAGAGTCGAACAGAGCCCGAGCAGCAAATGCTAAATATCATCGATTCATTAATTGTTGAAATGGAATTTGAAGAGGCCGCTGACTATTTGCAGCGTTGGCTTCAGGAAAATAAACGTTAACAGGTTGCACTAAGAAGCAAAAAATATGCTGTCTGAAAAGTCGAAAATTTTAATTGTGGATGATGAAAAGTCTAACCTGAAAATTCTGTCAGAATTTTTGGGTTCCGATGCAGACATCATGCTGGCGAAAAGTGGCAGGCAAGCTCTAGAAAAAGCGACTCGGGCCTTGCCAGACATTATTTTGCTGGATGTGGTTATGCCGGATATGGACGGCTTCGATGTATTAAAAAAACTCAAAGCATCTCCCGGTACCCGACTGATACCTGTTATCTTTATTACCGGGCTTACCGATCTACAGTTCGAAGAAAAAGGCCTGGCGTTGGGTGCCAGTGATTACATTATCAAGCCCATTCACGAACAGCTGGTAAAGGCTCGGGTGAATTTACATTTACAATTGGTAAAACAACGTCGCTTGTTAGAGCAGGTGGCACTAATCGACCCGTTAACAGGCTTACCCAACAGGCGAAAATACGAAGAAGTTTCGAATACCGAATGGCGAAACGCTGTTCGCCATAGCAGCTACTTCTCTGTGGCACTGTTAAACATTGATGGCTTTCGCGCATTTAATGAAGCCCACGGCTATGCCGCAGGTGATGACTTGCTGGGTAAAATAGCCAATCAGCTAGCGCAACAAATAAAACGGGCAAAAGATCTGGTGGCCAGATTTGGAGGGCAGGAATTTGTCATGTTGCTACCGGGGACAGATCCCTCTGGGGCCAAACAAGCGCTGGAAAAATGCATCAGTGCGATATCCGGATTACAAACCTCTTATTTGTCTAGCACACCAGGAGGTTTGTCAGTATCAATAGGGGGAATATCACTAGTGCCCACCATGTCTCACGATTTTGATGAAGTAATGGTATCGGTACGACAAAAACTGAATCAGGCGCAACAGGCCGGAAAGAACTGCCTGAGTTGGCATGAGGTTGAATAACGGTAATGCGAATTAAAGAACCTTTGGACAAGCCCAGAATCCTCATTATTGATGATGAGAAGTCCAACCTGAAGATTCTTTCGGATTTGCTTAGTTCGGAAGCCGAAGTCTCTGTGGCAAAAAGCGGTGAGCAGGGTATATGGAAGGCAATCAAATTAAAGCCGGATTTAATTTTGCTGGATATAGTGATGCCAGATATGGATGGCTTCGAAGCATTAAAGAAAATCAAACGAGATGAGCAACTCAAAGAAATATCCGTCATTTTTATCACTGGTTTGGATACCGTCGATAATGAAAAGTATGGACTGGATTTAGGGGCATTGGATTATATCCGCAAACCCTTTAATGCCGCCGTGGTGAAAACCCGCATCGCTACCCATTTAAAACTAATTCAACAAACAAAAGAATTGCGTGCGCTGTCTGTTAAATTGCGGGAAGCCGATGAAGCGAAAAGTCGCTTTCTAGCGAACATGAGTCATGAAATTCGCACACCATTAACCGCAATTATTGGTTATACAGACTTGCTGCAAAACAACGAATTGTCTGGCATGGAGAATGAGCAGGCGATAGACATTATTTCAAATAGTGGTAAGCACTTACTTCATCTCATTAATGACATTCTCGATCTCTCCAAGATAGAGGCGAGGAAACTGCATGTTGAACGTGTCGAGTTTTGTCTGCCGGTGTTACTAGAAGAGTTGTTTTCGATAATTAAGCCCAAAATCGAAGATAAGAATCTCGCGTTTGGGTTGGAAGTTGAATTCCCCATATCATCCCACATTGTCAGTGACCCCACCCGGTTAAAACAGGTACTGTTAAATCTATTAAATAACGCAGTTAAATTCACTGAAGAGGGAGCGGTACGATTGCTGGTGGCAGAGTGCCGTGGGCAGTTAAAGTTTAACGTTGTGGACACCGGAGTCGGCATAAGCAAAGAGCAACAAAGTCGTATCTTCAGTGCTTTTGAGCAGGCGGATGTGTCAGTGACACGACGCTTTGGCGGAACAGGTTTAGGGCTCAACATCTCAAAATATCTGACGCAGAAGTTAGGAGGCGACCTGGTGGTCAGCAGTGTCAATGGTATCGGTAGTGATTTCTGTGCCAGTATTGAGTTGTGTGCTGGTGAACACGCGGTTGCCATAAAGGATGAGGCCCATTATGCCGAAGTCATTCGCAATCAAAAATCCCAAAAACCTGAAGAAATCCTGTTGTCTGGCACAGTATTGTTGGCGGAAGATCAAAAAGAGCTACGCTTACTCATTACCATGATGTTGCAGAAGTTGGGGCTGGATGTGGTGGCCGTGGAAAATGGTTTACAACTTCTGACAGAGGCTCAGGCAAAAAACTTTGATCTGATTTTAACTGATATTCACATGCCGGAAATGGGCGGAGAAGAGGCGGTTTCCAGGTTACAGCAAGCATCAATTAATGTGCCCACCATTGCATTAACAGCCAATGCGATGAAGCATGAAGTAGATCAATATATGCACAAAGGCTTTACTGATCATTTAAGTAAACCAATTCAAAAGGAAGAGTTTACCCGAAAATTAGCGGCTTATTTGCCAGCGGCTAGCCCTAATGCAAAGGACAAAAGTACTGGTCAAAGTGATAAATCACTGTTTATCGAACAATTTAAGCGCAACCTTCCCAAGCGACTGGAATCTCTGGAAAATACCTTTTTCGGTAATGACTGGCGTCATGTGGCATTGTTAGCTCACAGCCTGAGCTCTGCAGCCCAGTCCTTTAATCTTAAAGAAATTCAGGCTTTAAGCTCGGAAATCGAGCGCCTGGCATTGGAGACAGATAGCAATTCCGAGCGGGCTAATGAGTTGGCAGCGGTGATTTTACAGCTGAAACAACATTGTGCCTGATGTCAAATAAGGAATCTGTCGTCAGGCATTGCGCTATTGGTTGTTTTTGGATTTGTCTCGCAGGGAAAATGCGGCTTTAAGACGAAACCTGAGTAGTCCGGCATAACCGTAAATGGCGCAGGCCAATCCCAGCAGCAGTATTAAAGCTCCCGGGACCTGTAACCAAAACCACCAGATGTAGCCTGCGTAGATTAAAGCAGCACCAACACTAAACAACATCAGACCCTGAAGGAATCGGGTCCAGTAGCGTTGCAGTGCAATGCGCTGTTTAACAGTTAACGACATGCGTCAAGGCGCTAGTAGTAAGAGTGCTCTCCGGCTTCGTGTTCTGTGGCATCTTTAACACCTTTGAGTTCAGGGAACTGTTCCAGCATTTGTTTTTCAATGCCGTCTTTCAGCGTAACGTCAACCATAGAGCAACCATTACAGCCGCCGCCAAATTGCAACAGAGCGATACCATCGTCAGTGATATCCATCAAAGCCACCTGGCCGCCGTGACTGGCTAATTGTGGGTTGATTTCCGATACCAGCATGTATTCAATGCGCTCTTTCAGGGGGGCGTTTTCCGCCACCTTTCGGGCTTTTGCATTCGGCGCTTTTAAGGTAAGCTGCGAGCCCATTTGATCGGTGACAAAATCGATTTCGGCTTCTTCCAGATAGGGGGCGCTTTCTAAATCGACAATGGCTTCAAAACCATCAAAAGGCAAATGTTGGTCGGAATCTTCAACTGCGTCTGCCGGGCAATATGAAACACCGCATTCAGCTGAAGCTGTGCCCGGGTTGATTACAAACACCCGGATATTGGTATTTTCCGGTTGTGTTTCCAGTAATTTGCGAAAGTGAGCTTGTGCAGACTCAGAAATATTAATCATAGCGCTAACCAAAATATAAACTGATGAGAATTCTAACAAAAAATACTTGAGTAAAACACTCAAGTAATCGACTCTTTTAGACAATTTTTGCCTATCAGCAAAGTTTCCCTTATGGTTAAGGCAATGACATAAAGGCTTTTTATTCAATGACAAAACGTTTTTTATCTTGTTTACTTTTATTGTTAGTGACCGGTGCTGCAAGCGCCGATATGTCCCGTATCTACAGCCATGATCTGCAGTATCTGCCAAAGAGCGTAAGTTATGATCCGGCTATCCCGCTGCCACAGGAAGTGCTTGGTTACACGGTAGGGGAATGGCATGTCCGGCACGATCAGCTGATTGCCTACATGACGATACTGGCTGAGAAGTCCGAACGTGTGCAATTGCTGGAGATTGGTCGTACCTACGAAGGTCGTAAACTGGTGCATTTGCATATCAGTAATGCCAAAAACCTTGCCGATATTGAAAATATCAGAGCAACACACCTGAAAAACTGGCAAACACAAGAGACGCAAAGAGATCTCAGCGGCTATCCATTGGTGCTTTGGATGGGCTACAGTATCCATGGAGATGAACCTAGCGGCTCCAATGCGGCATTGCTGTTGGCCTATTATCTCGCTGCGGCACAAGGCGAAGAAATAGAACGCTTGCTGGATAATAGTGTCGTGATATTAGATCCTTCCCTTAATCCGGATGGTCTCGCCCGGTTCGCTCATTGGGCAAACTCACATAAGAGCTTAAACCTGGTGGCCGATCCGCAAAATCGCGAACACCGTCAGGGGTGGCCGAGCGCCAGAACCAACCACTATTGGTTTGATTTAAACCGCGATTGGTTATTACTTACTCACCCGGAATCAAAGGCCCGTATTGAGCAGTTCCATCAATGGCGACCTCACGTATTAACTGATTTTCATGAAATGGGTACCAACAGCAGCTACTTTTTTCAGCCCGGTATTCCATCCCGAACCAATCCAAACACGCCGCAGAAGAATATCGATTTGACCAATGCACTTGCTGGGTTTCACGCTAAACAGCTGGATCAGGACAAGCGCCTGTATTTCACCCAGGAGGCCTTTGATGACTTTTATTACGGCAAAGGTTCCACCTATCCCGATGCCCATGGCAGCATAGGTATCTTATTTGAACAGGCCAGTGCCCGCGGGCATCTTCAGGAGTCTGAAAATGGCCCTCTGGCATTTTCTCAGGCGATTCAAAATCAGCTGAATCTGTCGCTTTCCACCTTCAAAGGTGCTTTAGCAAATAAACGCGAAATTCTGGAGTTTCAGGATGGCTTCGGCAGGGAAACCGCTGAGGAAGCAAAAGATGATGAGATTGCCGGGTTTATGGTAACGCCGGGAGAAGATGCCAGTCGCTTTAGTTATTTCCTGGATATTTTACAGCGCCATCAGGTGGATATTTATCCGCTGTCGGAAAACGTCAAGATCGATGACACCACCTTTGTGGCCGGAGAGAGTTTCTTTGTACCCGGCAGACAAGCCCAATATCGGCTGATTAAATCCATGTTTTCCACCCAAAAACGCTTCAAGGACAATACCTTTTACGATGTTTCAAACTGGAATATTGCCTTGGCGTTTAACTATGAATTCACCCCAATAGAAAAAAATCGTTGGCGTAAAATTCCATTCATGCAAAGCCCGGTTACTCAATTGCAGGTTAAATCCCCAGAGATGAATACCGATGCCGTGGCCTGGGGATTTAACTGGCAGGACTCTGACGCACCGGCTTTGATGCAGTTTTTATTGAGTAAAGGCGCTTCGGTTAAACAGGCGGGGAAACCTTTTACAGCCGTTACTCTGGATGGTGAATTTGCTTTTCACCCCGGTGCCGTATTGCTGCCCATGGGATTAAAGCAACCGGAAAACATTGTACCTGAGCTGATCGCTAAAGCCGCTGAACTCAATATTAAATTG
>JYMV01027846.1_pt1 | contig 15941 bp, 14 predicted proteins | sample 338911 | NCBI WGS metagenome assembly JYMV01 (sample SAMN03354496, study PRJNA234377) | hydrothermal vent metagenome | biome: Deep sea; feature: Hydrothermal plumes at the Eastern Lau Spreading Center, Western Pacific Ocean; material: Seawater | place: Tonga | collected 2009 | depth 2000 m m
GAAGGAGGCTTGGCGATCGCAGTGGCAGAATCTTGTTTTTCGTACGGAGGCCAGACTTTGGGAGCCACGCTCACACTGGAATCCACGCTGAGAAATGATACGCTGTTATTCGGGGAAACCCAGTCACGGATTATTATTTCTTTCCCCGAAGAACGAATCAACGAAATTGAAGACCTGGCGATGACGTTCCCAGTCGACTTTTCCCTGATTGGAAAAGTAGGGGGTTCTCATTTCACGGTAACAGTTAATGAGGAAGAAGTCATTAAACAGGAAATCAATATTTTAAAAGAGATCTGGAAAACCTCTCTGGGGAGTTATGCTGGACAAGTTACATGAAGAATGTGGGGTCGTCGGGGTTTATGGTCACCCTGAAGCCGCCAATCTAGTTTATCTCGGACTCTATGCCCTGCAACACCGGGGACAGGAGAGTGCTGGCATCGTCGCCAGCACCCATTCCAAAATGCGCCTTGAGGTGGGCATGGGTCTGGTCGCCGATGTCTTTGACCCTATCCGAATTCTGAAACTTCCGGGTCCTTTGGCCATCGGCCATAACCGCTATTCCACCGCAGGAAAAAGCGAACTGGTCAACGCCCAGCCCTGCATGATTAACTATTCAGCCGGGTCGTTGGCGTTAGCTCATAACGGCAACCTTGTTAACGCCCATGCCATCCGTAAAGGATTGGGCTCCAAGGGAGCAATTTTCCAGTCCACCAATGACAGCGAGGTCATCGTGCATTTGATGGCCCAGTCGAAAGCGGAAACTTTCGTGGACCAGGCCGCCGAAGCCTTGAGGCAAGTCAGCGGCGCCTATTCATTGGTCCTGATGACGAAGACGGAATTAGTGGCCGCACGCGACCCGCACGGGTTTCGCCCCCTTTGTCTGGGAAAACTTGATGGTGCCTACATCGTGGCCTCGGAAACCTGTGTTATGGATCTTATCGAGGCAGAATTCATCCGGGAGGTCGAGCCGGGCGAATTGATCCTGATCAACGATCAAGGGATCCAATCATTTTTTCCTTTTAAAAAAGTTGAAACCAAACACTGCGTGTTTGAACATATTTATTTTGCGCGTCCGGATAGTTTTATATTTGGGGAGCATGTGTACACAGCACGCAAGAATATGGGCCGGGCCATGGCTCAGGAAAGCCCCGCCGACGTCGACCTCATTGTTCCGGTACCCGACTCGGGGGTTGTTTCAGCCATGGGTTTTGCGGAAGAGAGCGGCATTCCCTTTGAAATGGGCCTCATCCGCAACCATTATGTCGGCAGGACTTTCATTGAACCACAATCGCAGATCCGGCATTTTGGTGTAAAACTTAAACTAAACCCGGTAAAAGAAATAATCGCTGGCAAACGCATCGCCATCATTGACGATTCCATCGTCCGCGGTACCACCGCCCGCAAGATCGTAAAAATGCTTCGGGATGCAGGAGCCAAGGAAGTTCACCTTCGCATTTCAGCTCCGCCCATCCTGCATTCTTGTTTTTACGGTATCGATACGCCCACCAAAGAAGAATTGATCGCCCACACACACGACCTCGAAGAAACACGCCAGTACTTGGCGGCAGATTCCCTCGCCTACCTCAGCCTTGAAAAAATGATGGAAGTGTTGGAAAACGGAAAGAAAAAATTCTGTTCTGCCTGTTTCGATGGCAATTATCCGATCCCGATCACCGATAAGAAAACGGACACCAGCCAGATGGGACTGTTTGCTAACGAGAACTTCTAATAACTCCGGCGAAATTTAAGGAGCAGAGGGGACCTCGGCTTGTAGCGACACAGGGGTGTCTTCCAGCATTTCACCCAGATCTTTAAGTTCTTTGCGATACCGCGCCATCGATTGATCCAGTTGCTCCTGCGATTTCAGGACCTTGCGGTAAGTGTGCCGAATCTTGTCATAGTCGAACTTGCTTAAAACCAGTTTTTGCTCCTTTCCCGATGCCGAAAGAACAGGGGCTTGAGCTCCAGCCACCTGTGGGGCAGGCTCTTCTCCAGGTTCACGGGCAAGCCCGGTAAATATTTTTTCCAGCGCTTCATCCAGAGTTCGTTCCATGGCGATGCTGTCTTCATAACTGACAATAACGCGCTTGAGTTCGGGAATCTTTCCGGCATCGGCTTTCAAGTATAAAGGCCGCACATAAAGCAAAGACTCTTCAACGGGAATGACCAGAAGGGTTCCCTGAATAACGCTCGACCCGCGCTGATCCCACAACGAAATCTGCCGGGAAATCTCAGCATCCTGATTGATCCGGGCCACGATCTGGTTAGGTCCAAATACCAGCTTCTGCTTGGGAAACGTATACACATCCAGCTTGCCGTACTGTTCCCCATCACTTCGCGCTACCATCCAGGCTGAAAGATTACTCTTTCCTCTGGGGGTGTAGGGAAGCATAAGAATGTATTCCTCCTGGTCCTCTCTTGGCAGTTTCATGATCGTGTAATAGGGTTGCATGATTTGCCCATCAATTTCAGGGATCTCCCATTGGTCTTCCTTGTTATAGAAAACCTGCGGCCGCTTCATATGATAGGTGGCATAAATAAATGTCTGAATCCTGAACAGGTCGACCGGGTAACGAATGTGACTGCGCAAATCTTCCGGCATCTGGCTCAGGTCTTTAAACAGGTCGGGGAAAATATTGCTATAGGTCCGAATGATCGGGTCTGCCGGATCGGCAATATAAAAATTCATCGAACCGTCATAGGCGTCAATGGAAATTTTTACGGAGTTGCGCACATAATTGCCGAACCGGGGAATTTTTGGGGAATAAGGAAAATAATCGCTCACCGTATACGCGTCATAGAGCCAAATAAGGCGGCCTTCTGAAATCACCAGATAGGGATCGTTGTCCAGCCTGAGAAACGGGGCCACTTTCTCTACCCGGTCGGTGATATTACGATACATCAGGACCCGGCTATCGCTATTGATATCCTGGGAAAAAATGATTTTAAGGGTTTTGAACCGGGCCGCTAGAACGAGCTTGCGGAAAAAAGACCCGACTTCAAAACCGCCCTTGCCTTCATAGTTCTTATATACATTTTTTTCCCCTTCAGGATAGTCAAACTCCTTGGTTCCCGTGTTGACAAAAACATGATCATTAGCCAGTTCCCCGAAATAAATTTCGGGACGGGTCACCACCAAATCCACATTGGACTGCGGAGGAATATCTTTAATGAGTAACACCGGCAGTCCTTCCGGAGTAACCTGGTTTACCGGACTCAGCGAAACCCCGTAACCATGTGTGAAAGTCAGGTGTTCGTTGATCCAGGTGCGATTGGGCAGGTTGGAAGATAGCAGTTCCCGTGGTGACAACAGGGTCTGGCGGTAATCTCCGTTGATCCGGTAGCGATCGTTGTCCACAGAATTGAACTGGTAATACGTCCTGATTTCCTGGATCTGTCCCAGAGTGTCGAGAAGCGGTTCCTGATCCCACAGCCGGATGTTTTTGATCGTGGTCGCATTTTGCCGGATACTCTCAGCAGTCAGGGACGCGGAACCGGAAAGTTCGTGCGTTTCTGTCTGACTGAGCCCATATGCTGTTAACGCGCCGGCAATGGTATGCTCCATATAAATGGTTTCCTTGACTAGCTCATTGGGGTCCACCACAAATTTCTGCAATATCTTCGGGTAAAGATTACCAACAAAAAATACCAGCGCCAATCCTGCGGCCGAAAGCACGATCTTTTTCATACCGGGCCGGACAAGCCCCATAAATGAAAACGCCGCGGAAATCAGGGAAACAACCGTTAAAAGATTGAGCAAAGGAATTTTTCCGTTGTCATCGGCGAACCCGATCCCGGAAATCAGACTGCCTCCCTCTGTCAACAATTCATAGCCCTGAAGATAGAATCCGCTGGCAAACAGCAGAAAGAACAAACCTGCAAGCCCAGAAAAGGTGCGCTTTGCATCAGGAAGAACAACCACTCCTGTCGGCCCAACATAAATAAAACGCTTGAAAAAATAAATCAGCCCCACTCCAAGGGAAACCACGATCATCGTTTCCCACAGCAAAGACTTCACCAATAACCAAAGAGGCAGGATAAAAAAGTAAAAGGAGATGTCTTTGCCAAATATGGGGTCCACCTCGCCATACGGGGAAGCGTTTAAGTATTGCAAAATGATTTCCCATTGCTGGGCCATCACCAGTCCCGTCATGAAAGCCAAAACCAAAGGAGCTATCAGAATAATCAATTTTAAATTGCCGGCCATAAAATCCAGCAAAGGCACCTCCCGCCGAACCTGGTCCGACAAGAGGATAGGAAGGTGGGAGGTTTTCTTGTGCACTCGATTTAAAAAACCAAATGTCAGCAGGAAAAATAAAACGCCGACCAGCAATCCAAATCCGAATTGCGATATCAGCACCGTCCACAACACTGAGGCGATGCCATGGCTTTCAAACCATAACCAGTCAATATAAAAAGAAAGGATTTTATCGGCAAAAAGCGAGCCGCCAAAAACCACTGCCAGCAGAATAAACAACCATTTTTTCATCTTCTCCATCGTCCCACCTCAATTTTCCTTCCATTTTATGGAACAACCCATAGCCGGGATTTGCTCGTTGGATACTTCTTGTTCCGCAGCGATACAATCAAGGGCCTCTTGCAAATCCCTGCGGGTCACCTTTTCTTCATTCTCCCAATTGTCATCAATCCTGCCTCGGTACAAAAGTTTCCGTTCGGGTCCATAAACATAAATATCCGGCGTGCATACGGCAGAATAGGCCTTGGCTGTCTCCTGGGAAACATCGAACAAATAAGGGAAGTTAATGCCCTTTTTCTCTGTGGTCTTCTGCATGTTTTCAAAGGAGTCATCGGGATAACGTTCCGCATCATTGGAGTTGATGCCAACCAACTGAACTCCGCCAGTCTCTTTCTGCAAATCAATCAAGCGCTGGAGCACTGCCTTGACATAGGGGCAATGGTTGCACATGAAAATGACCACCAGGATCTTTTTCTCAGAAAAACTCTCCAGAGAATATGTCTTCCCGTCTACTCCGGGAAGCTTGAAATCCACTGCAGGGGTTTCCAACGGAACCATGATGGAATGCATTAAAGCCATTGTAAATTATTAAAAAGGATTATTGGAAGAGTCTTGGAAAACCACACACTATTACTTAAAATCCCCATGAAGGTCAGGAATCGACTCATGCTATCAGCCTTTTGGAACTGGCTCAACACAAAAGCACAAGTTTTTCAAGCCGATGATTTGCAGGTCATTCCCGTAACTCGGCAGGTATAACAGGCAGGATGGGACAAGGGAAAGGGGCGCAAGGTTTCTTCAATATTATTTCCCATGCGGGCTTTCGGGTTATCGACAAGAATCGGACAGACGTAAACACCCTCACCCGTTGCCATGCGCGAGGTCGAGCACTGGAGTTGGGTGATATCATAATTCTCGAAGCACTTTTCCGTCACATATTCTTCATCATTATAGTGACGCTCATTTTCAGCCAGTTTTCCCAGCAAAAAACCAGGAAGTATCTTGATTTGCGGTTTTGGTACCCCAGTGGAGCGAAGGAATTCAACAAACTTCAATTCCATTTCCGCATCTTGCTCCTCTTCCCAAGTGCGCGTGATGGTAAGTGTCGGCGAAAATCCCACTTGGGCGAGACACTCGATGCCGGCCACGGCTTTTCTGTAAGCATTTTTTCCACGTATGGCATCGTTGGCCTCTTCCTCAAAACTCTCCATGCTCACCCTGAACTTTAAGGGATAGCCGGAGGAGTCCTGAATCTCCCGCAACCGCCGAGCCTTTTCAGGAGTGATCTGAGTTCCATTGGTCAGCACATCCAGAGGCCCGTAACGCAGGATCAACGCCAGGATTTCAAAAATCTCCGGGTTGATAAACACTTCACCGCCGGTGATGTAATAGTCTTTCACCCCCAAGATTGCAGACTCTTCCAGCCTTTCCTTAACCTGGGCAAGGCTCATCATGGCGATGGTGTCGTTCTTAGGTCCACAACTGATAAAACAATGCGTGCATTCCAGATTGCACAGCGTGCCTCCGACCTGCAACCATAGCGTCTCCAGGTTTTTCAAAGGCACTTCAGGAATAGTTCTATTATTCGAATTTTTTACTTGAGTATCCATATCATGCGACGAGCCGCCGCTGGCAAATTCAATCTCGTTATCTACACACAAACGTTTTCTCGGCCTTAAAAGCTATTCCCATTGGCCCCACGCCTAGCCCCTTAGCAGGGGAAGCAGATAGCAACGGCTCTTTGAGCGGAGACAACTCTTTGCTCGCCAAATAAAGCGATGGCACACTGGCCCCACGCCGAGTGGCTAGAGTCCTGCGGATTCAAAAGAGTCGCTGACATTTCTGATGCGCAATTTGCGCCGAAGTGCCGCAAAACCCGCCGAGGCTTTTTTCCCAAGACCTGACCGATAAACCGGAGTCACCGCAAGCCGGGCCTGGAGCGGATCTTGCGTAAAAAACCGGGTGTCGAGCGGACTCAAAAAACGGCATGTGGGATACAACCATTTTAACGGCAAACGGTTGCGTTGGATCGCTTTGTCCATATGTTCGGCCAGTTCCACCAGTTCACGGTATCCGTCCGGATTTTCAGTGCTGTCACGTTGCAGGAAGATCAAAGGAATGACTCCCAAGTCTGCCAGCCGGTCAATGCCTTCCTTACTATGCGGATGGGACTCCGGCCTCAAAACCAAATCAGTCCAGACCGTACCAAGCGGAAAAATTCCTGCGGCATATTCCAAAGCAGAATGAACTTGTTTTGCGGTCATTGCCCTTTTCGACTTGATCGTTCCGGAAAAACCACCTAGTGGAAAATCAATGATGTCGAATCCGGACGCATACATGAGGTCAATGGTACTATGGTCCAAAGGGGGAAACCCTTTAAGCGCAACAAAAGTATTAAACCGTTTTTTGATCGCCTCCACCAAAGGTGCAAGTCGACTGAACCCCCGATCAGCCTCATCGCTGAAGTCCATGTTCACTTGCACCAGGTCTACGGAACCTTCTTCGAAAGCCGACTGGATGACAGCAAGAATGGCTTCGACCGGCATGCTCAGTTTTTTTCCCCGGCCAATAGCGCGGAGAAAAATATTCAGGCAATACCCATCGAGGCAGATGTTTTCCGAAACCGGAGTGCGTTGCCTCAACTGTCGTTTAAGAAATTCCGGAACCGCGATGATGCCTACTTCAATCTCGCCTTCCCTCATATGGAGCCTCAACCGGTCTTCATGGTAAACCAGTTTTGGCCCGTCCTGCCCCGGTGCATTCAGGTTTGCCTTGACGATAAAGTCTTCCGCCAGAGCAAGGGTGACCTCTTCGCCTGGCTCGCCGGAACACAGCCCGCTCGAGACCTCTGTAAGCCCCTGCAGTAAAGCCGGAATCGTAAGCCCTCTCTGGATCAAACCCAGTTTTATTTGTCCGTGATAAATTTTATCCATAGCCATCATCGATCCAGAATCTTCTGGTGGATACCGCCAAATCCGCCAGATGACATGACCAGCACTACATCGCCGTTTTCAGCATTTTCAGCTATAAAGGCGACAATGTCATCCACTTCCGCAATAAAGTTGGCGTTGCCTCCCTTTTGCCGAATGAGGCCCACCACCCGTTCCGGGTCCAGCCTGTCCTCTTCTTTTATTTTTTCAGGCGCAAATAAACCGGCAAAAACAACCCGATCCGCTGCGAGAAAACTATCCGGAAAATCCTGTTCAAACACCTTTCGTTTGGAGGTGGCCGACCGGGGTTCAAATACGGCCCACAGCCTTTGCCCCGGATAAGCTTCTTTCACCGCTTCCAAGGTTGACCGAATGGCAGTTGGGTGATGAGCAAAATCGTCCAGCACCGTTACGCCGTTTGTAACCCCGACAACCTCTTGCCGCCTTTTGATACCTTGAAAAGATTTAAAGGCAGAGTTTATTTCATCGGCCGTCAAGCCTAATCCTATACAAAGAGCCGCCACCGCCGTCGCATTTTCCACATTATGCCGGCCAATCATGGCCAACTGAAAATCTGCTTTCTTCCCACCTTGATAGGACAGGGAAAAACAACCGTATCCGCCTTCAAACCGGTAATCTCCAATTCGCCAATCCGCCCCATCAAGATAGCCATAAGTCTCAACCCTGCAAACGGCTTCTCCCAACACATCCTGAATATTTGTGTCTCCGTATTTAACCAGTATAACTCCTTCAGGGCGAATCAGGTCCACATACTTGCGGAAAGCGTCTTTAATCTGGTCCAGATCTTTAAAAATGTCGACATGGTCGAACTCGATGCCGGTCAGTATCGAAATATCGGGACGGTAATGCAGGAATTTGGGTCCTTTATCGAAGAAAGCGCTGTCATACTCATCGCCTTCCGTCACAAAATAATCTCCCTCAGGCACCTGATGGTTGTTGTTAAAATTTTTCAACCAGCCGCCGACCATGAAACCGGGTTTTCTTCCAGATGCATGAAGCACCCAACTCAAAAGGGACGCGGTGGTGGTTTTGCCGTGCGTCCCAGTCACCACCAGGGATTTTCGGCCTTCCAGGAAAAAACGGGACAACGCCTCAGGGAAAGATGTGTAGTCCAATCCGGCTTCCAACACCGCTTGCACTTCTTCGTTGGTTTTGGAAACCGCGTTGCCAACAATGACCAGGTCAATATCTCCCGTAATATTTTCCTTTTGGTAACCAGGCAGAACAGAAATTCCCGCGTTTTCCAGAAGCACACTCATAGGTGGATAGATATGGGCATCGGACCCCGACACCTTGTAACCCTCCCCTTTCAACAACCCGGCCAAGGCCGCCATGCCGGTGCCGCAGATTGCTATAAGGTAAATGTTTTTAATGTCTTTCATAGAAAGGAGGCATTGTAGAAACAACCCCTGGCAAAGTCAACCGGATGGCATGCCTGCAAGGGCAGCATTCATTCAGGGAATAGTTAATAGAACAAATCCTTGAGTTCTGAGAGGTGGTCGATGCAACAATCGGGGTTGGCAGAGGCAATCTCTTTTGGGTTCCCAAATCCGTAGTTAACAATACAAGTATAAACCCCGGCGCGTTTGCCCGTCTCAATATCTACCGGGCTGTCGCCTACCAACACCGCCATTTCAGGAGAACATTGGAAACGGTCCAGCAAATGGAGCAATCCTTCCGGATCGGGTTTTTTGGACTCCACGCTGTCACCGCCAAGAATTGCGTCGAAGTAGTCCAGGCTTTTCAGGGACTCTAGAATGCGTCGCACAAAATCTTCAGGTTTGTTGGAGCAGATCGCCTGCTTCTTGTCACGGAAATGATCAAGTATTTCGCGGCCTGAAGGATAGAACCGGGTATGGTTCATCAGGTTTTCCGAGTAATGTCTGCGGAACAATTCTACAGCACGAGGGAGGTCCGTATAACCCGTGCCGTCTATCGACTGGGCCATCAACCTCTCGACTCCCTTGCCGACATATTTGCGGATCGTTGCACGGCTCAGGGTTCTTAACCCCAGTTCATTCAAGGAAAGGTTGACCGCATCGGCAATGTCGAAAAGGGTATCGACCAAAGTGCCGTCAAAATCGTAGACAATGAGAGAAATTTTTCGTGCCACTAGCCCCTTAGCAGGGGAGGCAGATAGCGATGACTCGTTAAGCCGAGTTAACCTATTATTCGCCATAGAAAACCATTGTGAGTCGGCCCCACGCCTAGTGGCCGCTAGTAGCTGGATTCGTAGCGATAGGCTTTGACGATATTTTTATCGTCAAATAAAATGACCAGCCCTTTCGATTGCCCTTCACCGATTGCCTGCCAGGTGTCGAGTTGATAGGTCCACATGGTGTGGTTGTTTTCTGTCCCTTCTTTATAGGGCACCCCAAACCAGTCCAGGATTTCAATCTGGGTAGTCACATTATTTTGAATGTTTTTGACTTTAGAGCTGTCAAAATTTTTCCCGACCGTACCACAACCGACCACAAGTGGAAGCAGGCAAAGGGCCAGGAGGAAAACGCGTACGAATTTCATGGGTTCCTCCTCCATTTCAGATAATGCTGGGTGAAGAGGAGTGTAACAAATCTTCAGCCAAAAGCAATTTTTAGAGATGCCCAAAAAGATGCCCCGATCAAGAAGGGCTATAAGGGTGATGCTTGCGGTATTCGGTGAGGATACTTTCAATCCGCGTGTGGGAATGGGTCGGTAGTCGTCCTCCGATATGGGAAACCACCTGCGCCGCACAATAGGAACCGATGATGGCCGAGTCTTTCAATGAGCGGTCATTGATCAAACCATAGAGGGCTCCGGCCGCATAAAGATCTCCGGCTCCAGTGGTATCCACCGCCTCGACGGGAATGGTACCGACCTGCACCGGGTCATGGCCGCTTTTTCCGGCAAGGGACCCCTTGGACCCCAGAGTCAGAAACAGGGTATCCACTAATGCCAATAGTTTGTCAAACGCCTTTCGCGAATCGGTTTCTCCGGTCATGGCCTGGGCTTCCACTTCATTGCAAAAAAGAATATCAACGTTCCACTGGATAAAGTCCAGCAGGCTGTCTTTGAAGGAATTGACCACAAACGCGTCACTCAAAGTGAAAGCCCATATGGAGCCCGGCCTCGCGGGTTTCGTCCCCGGTCCACAAATAGCCTTCCACATAAACTGCTTTGGCATTTTGGATGAGGGTTGCATCTACATTGTCGGTATGAAGCAATGAAGAGACGCCGAGGTTCGTCAGCATCGTGCGTTCGGCATCCGGAGTGATGAGGATCACGCAGGTGCCAGTACCCCCATCATCGGAACCGGGTCCACAGAACCCAACCCCGCAGGACTGCATGTCTTCCGTGTAATGTTTCCCGTTATCATCGTTTGCCACACGGCCCAGATAATAGGACTTAGCCCCCAGAATACTGGCGCCATGAATGGTATTGGCGGCGGAACCTCCGGATGAAAGTTTCTGCGGCTTTGCCTGCAGGGTTTTTAAAATTTTTCCCTGCTCGACTGCGGAGGTAAGGGTCATGCCGCCTTTGGTCACCGATATTTCTTTTATAAAAGCGTCATCAACCTGAACTTCAATATCAACCAGCGCATTCCCAATTCCTACCAGATCATAATTCATATTTAATATTTTTTGGGGTTTACAAAGAACCTTTTAAGAAGCGGAAATTTATTCCGTTTCGAGTTTGACAAACATTCTATAAGTGAGGAAGCCAAAAAGTGAAACTCCGGCTATAAAAAAAGCGGCTCCCGATGCCTGGGCGATCAGGGCTATAGATTCTTTCGCCGCACCGGTTGACCCCATTCCCGGAGCCAGGAACCCAGCCGACATCCAGAAGACCCCGTACCCCAGACTGCCCAGTCCGCTGAGCAAGGAGATCCCCATTTGTGCACGAGCAGGAAAACTCAACCAAGCCACCAGCAGCGAAAACGCGATACTGATGACACCCATGGTCTGCGAATGCAGATGGGCACGCTTCATATAAACCCATGATTTTTTTACCACCTTGTCGGCCTTGGCCTGGTCGTCTCCATAAACCCCAGATAGTACCTTTTCGGCACTGCCTTTCAATACCCCCTTTATGTCGTCTTCACAACAACCGAACGACAACCCCAGCGATCCTCCAAACAGGATAGCCACCATAGCGACCAAAACTCCGTATTTGACATGCGAAAATTCCATCATCGTCTCGCCTTAAATTTTTGTTTAACACTACCCGCTTGGGCCAGAGTCGCCAATATACCGGGATTTGTCAATTGTAAATTTATTTTTAACAGAGTAGAATTTCTCCTGATGAAAAGTGTCCACCATAAAATCATAACAATTGTTGCCCTGCATGTGCTCTGTTTCCTTTTGGCGGCCCCCCTTCCCGCAAGCGCAGAAACTTATGAAAAGGGTGTTCTGTTATTCCAAAAGAAAATCAAGAAAATCCTTTCCAACTCCTGCCTGCGAAAAAATAATTTTGGAATCAAAATTTACTCGCTGGACCGTGGTGAATCCCTTTTCGAATTACGCGCCAAAAAGAGTTTCGTTCCCGCATCGAATTTAAAAATTCTCACCACCGCTGTCGCCCTTGAAACCCTTGGCCCTAATTACCGATTTCCCACACGGCTTTATACAGATGGCACATTGAAAGGTGAAGTGTTAGATGGCAACCTTTATATCAAGGGTTATGGGGACCCAAAATTTGTCACCGAACAAATGTGGCTACTGGTCAACAAGTTGAAAAATCTTCCGGTAAAAAAAATCACCGGGAATATTATTGGCGACGATTCTTTTTTTGATAACCAGAAAAGGGTGAAGACCTGGATCAAAAATCCCGGTGCGGAGGCCTATGAGGCTCCGCTGGGGGCACTGTCTTTCAATTTCAACACGGTTCAGGCCGATGTGAGCCCCGGCCCGAGGGCGGGAAGCAGGCCAAAAATCGTTATCGAGCCAGATATCGAATACATCACACTCAACAACCAGGCCAGAACCCTCAAACCCGGCAGGCGAAACCGGCTGATCGTCAATCGAGTGGACCGAAATGGATTTGATGAAATCACAGTTTCAGGAGGAATCCGGTTGGACCAGGCCCGTGCCCGGTATTTCTTAAATATTACCGACCCCACTCAATATACTCTGAGCACACTGAAAAAATACCTGGGGCATGTGGGCATCGAGTTCCAGGGCGAAATTGAAAAAGCCGTGGTTCCTGAAACGGCAATAGAATTATTAACTCACGAGTCAGAACCTCTTACGCTGGCACTCCAGGGTCTCAATAAATTCAGCAACAATTTTGTGGCAGAGCAGATTTTAAAAACCATCGGTGCCGAGAAGTATGGATCACCTGGCACAACCCTGAAAGGCCTTAAAACCTTTGAAGACTACCTGATGGAGCTGGGATATCCTCCCGATCAATATAAAGTTCTGGATGGTTCCGGCTTATCCCGGCAGAACCGGTTGTCTCCGCAAATAATCGTCGATATCCTTCGCTACGTCAAAAACGATCTGGGAGTGTATCCTGAATTTGTCTCCGCGCTTGGAGTAATGGGTGTGGATGGGAATGTAAAAAGCCGGATGAGAGGCGTGAAAAGCTCGGCCCGGGCTCGAGTCAAAACAGGAACCCTGAATTTTGTCAGTGCGCTTTCCGGTTATTTTCAATCCAGAGACGGGGAAACTTTTGCTTTCTCGATTTTGATGAACAGCCTGAAATGCTCCAATGGCAGAATCAAAAGACTACAGGACCAAATCATCCGAGAGGGATTACACTTCCAGCGTATTCCTACAGGTAGTGTCATTTCCGGCGAACGGGGAAACCCTTCTTAATAGCGGTGTCTCGTCTGATTGTCAGCCAAAAATCTTGCGGTTTTCTTTACGGTCATTTTCCAGGATTTTATTCCAATCCCTTTTCACGTGGGGGGAAGCCTGAAAATCCTCATAAATAGATTTCGCCAGTTCCATGCGGTCAATGCCTTCTGGCGCCACTTGAATATCCAACTGTGCCAGAGCCATGTCAAAATCCCGATCCAGCAAGGACGCGGAATCCATGCCACACTCTTTCAGCGCTTGGCGAACGGTCGCAGGGTCCTGGCCAAAACGTCGCGCAACCTCATTGAGATTGGCAGGCTTGTATTCCTTTTTAGGGCCGATGCCCAAATGATAGGCGCAAAACAGGTTGAAAGGATCCAGGTTCCCAGTTAAAGGTTTTTCCGATACAGACGGATTCTTAACCGCAACATCAACAGATTGCCGCGAAGACGAAGTTCTTCCATTCGGCCGACCCGATCTTTCCCGATGAGGAAATTTTCCCCCACCCTGATCATTCGCATTACTGCCATGGTTGCGTTTTTGCCGGTAAGGATTCTTGGAGTTTTGAGAATTTCGGTTATTAGTTCCGCCTGACCTGTTCTTGTTGGCTGTTGTCGTGAGGTGAGAGGTCAAAGCCTGGGAAGTAGCAGCATTAGAAGAAACCCATGGATGGATTCCTCCTTTTCTGGTCCCAGAATTTTGATTTTGATTTTGACGGTTATTAGACCTCCTCGGGTTGCCCCCGCTTTTCCGGAATGAGCCTGTTCTTTTCAAAACGGTACTCCTTTAAAAATGGTGTGCAGTGTCATGATTGTTATCATCCTTTTTGTTTTTGGGTAATGTCTATCAATTTTTTAAATGGTTGGATGTCAAATGCTCGAGTTCATCCACTAACGTGGAAAATTTTGCCAATGCGGTTCGAACCGGTTCGGGTGAAAGCATATCCACCCCCGCCGATTTCAAAAGATCTATTGGATATTTCGAGCCCCCTGATTTTAAAAAACCCAGGTAGTCGTTCAACTCCGCCTCTCCCCCGGAAAGAACCCGGTCGGACAAGGCATAAGCAGCGGAAATTCCTGTGGCATATTTATAAACATAGAAACTGAAATAAAAATGCGGGATGCGAAAACATTCTAAGGGTAGGCAGTCGTCCAGAACCACCTCAGGACCAAAATAACGTTCCAGGAGATTACTATAAATCTTTTTGAAAGATTCCAGCGTCAAGGGTTCACTACCTTCAGCCGCCTTATACACCTGATGCTCGAATTCTGCAAACATAGTCTGCCGATATAGTGTACCGCGGAAATTATCGATCTCCCTGCAAACAAGATAAATTCGCATATCCGGGTCAATATCCTGGCCCAGAAAATGCCGGGTCAAAAGGGCTTCGTTGAAGGTAGAAGCCACCTCGGCCACAAAAATTGTGTAGTCGGAATAAAGATAAGGCTGGTTTTTCCTGGAATACAACGAATGCATCGAATGCCCCGCTTCATGGGCCAGCGTGTACACGCTGTTGATATTGTCTTCCCTGTAGTTCATGAGAATAAACGGATTCGAATCGTAGCACCCGGATGAATAAGCTCCGCTCCGCTTACCCTTGTTCTCATACCGGTCTGTCCAACGGTCGACCGTCAACCCACGCGTCACTTGCTCGACATACTCCTCACCCAAAGGATTCAAGGCCGTTCGAATCTCTTCCACAGCCCGCTCGAAAGACATATGCCATTTAATGCCCTCCACCAGCGGGACACCACAATCATATATATGCAGTTCATCCAATTTTAACAGGCGTTTTCTTAAATCGAAATATTTGTAGAGCGGTTCCAGGTTCTGATGCACCGATTCGATCAGGTTGTCATAAACCTCCATGGCAATATTTTCTGAAAACAACGATTTGGCCCGATAACTGGGAAAATTTTTGGCCCGCGAATAAAACAAGTCCTTTTTAATGCTCCCGGCAAGCAAAGTTGAATAGGTATATTGATGCGATTCATAGGCTTTGTAATAGGTATGAAAAGCGTCCTGCCTGACCCGGCGGTCATAGTTTTGCAGAAAGCTCTGGAAATTCCCGTGAGTGAGGGAAACCGTTTCACCGTTTTCATCCTCAATCATTCCCAGTTGCAGATCGGCGTTATCGAGCATATCAAACGCGTCCCGCATGGTCCGTCCCATTTCCCCGGAAGCGGCCAGAAGCGCCTCCTCCTTTTCAGAGAGGGTGTGCTCCCGGTAACGCAAAATCTGCTCCAGATGGAACCGGTAAAACACCAGCTCCTTTTCGGTCAAAAACCTACGCATCATGTCCTCAGGGATGGACATGATTTCTGACCGCATGAAACTGGAAGCCTTGCTCGCTTCATTGACCAGCATCATGACCTTTTCATAATTTCCCTGGTAAAGACTGTTGGTTTTATCCTCATCATTTTTGAGATGCGCAAACGTGTGAAGCTTTTCCAACTGGCGCGAAAAATTCATATCAAACTCAAGGCATGCCTTGAGTTTAAGCGCAGACTCTCCCAGGGTACCGGCAAAGGAAGCGTATATTTTTATCTCCCCTTCCAATGCGGTCAACTCTGCGTTCCAGTCAGCATCGGATGAATACAGCCCTGTTAAATCCCATTGGGACTCCGCAGAAACTTCATCTCGTGCCAGGGTTCCTATTTTGGCATCCATAATTCAGGATAGGTCGGGGAGCATAGATTCCCCAAGGGTGATTAACATTCTTTACCGGATTGCCTG